>Ga0255431_1016_pt1 | contig 33428 bp, 19 predicted proteins | sample ANMaggSeSYBR02J5_FD_182633 | JGI IMG/M metagenome (GOLD analysis project Ga0255431, IMG submission 182633) | Sediment cell enrichment communities from methane seep in Santa Monica Basin, California, United Staets - ANME aggregate JGI... | ecosystem: Environmental > Aquatic > Marine > Cold seeps >... | reverse complement strand
CCAATTATAGCTACTGCTTCCCTGATCGTTTGTTTGGGGGTCTTACCGGAACGCGCCACCAAAAGAACACTATCTACGATGTTAGAAAGAAGGCTGGTATCTACTGAAAAACCCACGGGCGGTAAATCAGCAATGATGTAAAGATTCCGGTAGCGGTTTCTTAACTTTTCGATGAGCAATCTCATTTTATCGGAACTCAGCAACTTGGAAGGATTAGACGATGGCCTGCCGCCAGGAAACAGTGTGAGGTTCTTCACGGGTGTTTTCAGCAAGTAGGGAGCAACAACCGAACTCCCATCTGCAAGATATTCGTGAATGCCCTTGCTTGCTTGTAAGCCAAAAACCCGGTGCAAGCAAGGCCGGCGCAGGTCGCAGTCCAACAGCAAGGCATATTTGTTTAATTCCTGGGCAATGGCTACAGCCAGGTTAGCGGCCACCGTGCTTTTGCCGTCAAAGGGTTGAGGACTCGTGACCATAACAACCCGGCTCCGGAGACCTGAGTTTATCGATAGGATCTTGACTCCCAGCAGCTTGAAGCTTTCCGCAGCCGGTGACTCCGGCTCCAGAAAAGTGATCGGGAGGGGATCAATCCTGCCCTTGAATGGAGAAAAATTTGATATCTTAGAAGATTTGACCATGGGTATCAATGCCTAAAAGGGGTAGGGGAACGGCAGAAGCATAGGGTTTTTTCTCAACAGGACCAAAAGGGCATATAGTAGGGTCAAGGACAGGAGAGCCAGAACAGTCACAGTGCCCATTTTTTTGTAGAGCTCCAAACGGTGCCTCTTAGGGGTCATGATGACCGGAATTGAGACGATCACCGGCAAATGTAAGTCATGCTCTAAGTCTTTGCGAGTATGGAAAGTGGGGTCAAAGTACTCCTTTACGAATCCAAGGCCAAGGCCGCTCGCCAACGCGGCCATGAAACCGCGGATAAGGAGTTTCAGGATGTCCGGCTTAAACGGCTTCAGGGATAAGTTGGCGGGGTCCAAAACAATGAATTGCTCGCCCTTCTGGGTGCGCTCCAGATTTTCAGCCAGCTTGGCCTGCATTTTTTTTTGGAGCAGTGATTGATAGTTTTCCTGGGCCTCTTCGTAGCCACGCCGCAAGTCCACGAACATCGCCTCAATTCTGGGCCCACTCTCAATACGATTGCGGTAGACTTTGATCTGCGCACTGGTTTGCCCTTTTTCATCAGTGTACTTGTCAATCTCTTTGTCGATCAGTTTCAGTTGGATAATCAGATCTTCCTTCTGAACGATCAAGAGCCGCTGGGCTTCGCTGCGAATGGAAGATGCGTTGTTGTGCCCACCCACGTTGGCTTCAGGATCTGTGCCTTCTTCCTTCTCTTCCAGCCTGGCGATAGTTTTCTTCAGTATAATCACATTAGGATGTCGATCTGTGTACCGGGATTTCAGGATCTTGAGTTCTTGGCGAAACTCCTCAAGGCTAAGAGGCCTCTGGCCGTTGGCAGCGCTGCTGAGTGAGACTCTGGCTTCAAGGGCTTCGGCCTGAAGGGTCTCCAGCCTGCCCAGTTGGACTTGAAGGAGCACCTTGCGGTTCTCGGTCTGCTGGAAAATCGCGTTTAAGGAATCCAGGTGCTGCTGCAGTTGAGTCAAAATACGATAGTTGTTTTCCATCTGCTCCGGCAGCATACCTATGTATTCTTCTTTGAACTGACGCACACGCTCTTCTTTCCGGCGCAATTCCTCTCTCGTCCCGTCAAGCTCCCGTTCCAGAAATTTCGATGTGCTTACCGCCTGACTCTCACGCAATCTGAGATTATCCTCAATAAAGAGTTTGGCGATCGTTGCGGTCACATCTCTTACTTTGACCGGATCTGCCCCTGTGAAGGAGACCTCAAATGAGGCGGGAGCCACATCCTGCCTTCGTCGAGACCCACCAGACTCATTTATCTTGATCGCAACTTGCTTGCGCATACGCTCTACAGCGTCGAACATGGTTTTATCAGCGCGGACTTTCCGGTAGAGATTATACTCTATAATTATTTTCTCCAGCCTTGGTCGGCTCATAACCTGTTCCCTCAAGGTGTTCAGCCGAGCTATCGCATCGGAGGTGACTGTGGGTCTTACATAATCGGAAGGCACTTCCTGGGGCTGGACCAGGATAACAGTACTCGACCGGTAAACCTTGGGAGCTTTTATGCAGTAGACGATGGTGGTCATGAAAATGACAAAAAAGGTGACCATTATATACCGGAAGTTGCGCCTCAACGCTGCCAAAAGGTACTGGAGGCTTATACCACTTTCGGAGTTCGTATTGGAACCCTGATCAAGTGTAACAACCTTTTGCGTTTTGATAGAATTCTCGTCCATGTACTATCCGCTTTGCGCAAACACAGCTCCGCCCCTTCGATTACATCAAATGACAGTGCAATATGTTTAATTATTACCCATAGTTATGGTATAAAACCGGCAACAAATGGATCCGGTCTATCAAGCAGTTCCTGTTGTGTAGTTTTTAAGGAAAAACTCCAGCTCAGCCGCCTGCCCTTCCGTCAGCCCCCTAAACTCCACACCACATCGCCTCGTTTCGATACGATGAATTGATGTTTGGTACTCGTCAACTTTGTAATCATGTATTATCTTGTACGGTATTTTGAATAGATGAAAACCACCCTCCTCGCTTAGGAAAATATCCATTTCTGACGAGTCGTTTTGTTGCCTATCATAGCCAATATAGTAAAAAGCCAGACCACCGCCACTTATGTCTTTGATTTTCCCCACCTTGCTGAAGGCAGGCCTCAAGACTGCGAACGCTGTGTCTTGCGCCAAGAATCGGCTGAATTTCCTTCGTTCAGTTTTCATTCTTTTTCCCTGTCAATCAATACACTATCTATTTACTATCTCTGCAGGAGAAGTCAACACGGGTTCTTTTCCGGGTACAAACATACCCATTATTTCTTCAACAACCCATATAAGGAACGTGGACGAATTAACTTCCCCAAGTAGGCGCATAGATTTGGGTTAAAAGCAAGGATCAGTCGAAAATGTATTGGTCTTTCGCCATCCTCAATTCAAGATAGTCCCTGAGGTTCTGGTGGGAATTATTGATATTCAGTTTCTTGCGGATATTCTTCCGGTGGGTTTCGACCGTCCTGAGAGAAATGTACAACTCGTTGGCTATTTTCCGGCTTGTTAACCCGCTCATTATCATGGAGGCTATACGCAGCTCGCTGAAAGAAAGCAAACCGAATATTTTCATGTCGCCGGATAGCCCGAAGGTCAAAATACTCAATTCAGCTTTATGCCTTTCCAGGCTCTTGTCTCGTTGAAGTTTTTTCAGAATGGGAATCATCAATGACCTGATTTTTTTGATTATCTGATTTTCCGTATAGTCCCGCGTCTTTTCAAAATTTCTCGCCAGAACTGACAGAGACTTATTGGTGTCCATAATCTGTTCGTTTGCCTCCTCCAATTTTCTTCTACGAACCAAGAGGTCAAATTCCAGCTTTTGGGTATCAAGTGCACGCTTGACGGCATGAGACAGCAACTCCATTGTGATCGGTTTTTCCAAAAAGTCAAAGACGCCCAGTTTGATGGCTCTGATGGCCTTTTCAGTGTCAGCATAGCCGGTCATAACGATTATCTTGGTGTCGGGAGAAAGGCTGTGTATTTCCGGAATCAAAGCAAATCCGGACTTATCAGGCATGAGAATATCAAGAAGCACAATGTTGTAAAAAGAATCCGACATTTGATTGGCAACCATGTTTGGGTCGGTAACAATTTTCGTCTTTATTTCCCAATAAGAGATTATCGCCTGAGCAACATCGCACAATTCGCGGTCATCATCTACAATCAAAACCTTGGCATGCTTGTAAACTTCCATACAGAAATTGCCTTTTTGAGCGCCGTGGTCGCGGTAAAACCTATCATCTCTTGATGAGAAACCGCGTCCGCTGAAAGGCGGTTCACAGCGCCTTCCTGGTTGAGTTGAAGTTAGGAACGCGGACGAAATAACTTCCCCAAATCTATGCGCCTACTTGCGGAAGTTAATTCGTCCCCGTTCCTTATCTTAAAATGACTTTACAGCCTCTTCTTTTGTGTCAAAGATTTCTATTATTCGATCAATTCGAACAAGCTCAAACAGCATGCGGACCTCTTCTTGTACTCTACACAGTTTGAGATTGCCATTTGAACTCTTCAACTGCCTAAGAAAAGAAAGCAGGGTTCCGCATCCGGAACTGTCCATAAATTTTATTTGACTCATTTCAAACACAACCTTGTTGTTTTTTTCAAGTATGGGGGCTGTGGCTATTTTAAATTCTTCAGCATTGCTTGCATCTAAAATTTTTGTCAGCACTGTTACAACTATCACATCGCCAATTTTGTCCGTGCTTAATTTCATGTTACTCTCCTCTATTTATAGATTGTCAGGCAGACGTGATTTCTCCCTTTTTCATCACGTGAGTATACCACTTCATCTACAGTATGAGAAATGATATGAAGCCCGAATCCACCACTTTTTGATCCGTCAAATACCGGCAGTGGGACAGACTTCGGATCAAACGCTTTGCCCCAATCGTAAAATTGAAGAACAATTTTGTCATCCAACAACAGGGCATTTATTTGAATTTGTTTATCAGTATGTTTTCCATATGCGTGTTTAATGATGTTGGCCGTAACTTCGGTAACAGCTAATTCGATCAAGCTTATGCGGTTGTTATTAAGAGGAAAATCCGGGATATTTTCACAAAAATTACGAACAAAGGCTCGAACTCGTGCCAGTTCTTTCAGATCGTTCTTGATTTCGAGTTTTGCTTTATCTGTCAGAGCCTGACTATTAGATTTTTTGTCAATACCGACCAACACGCATGTGAGGTCATCATCAAAAATGTCGGATTGTGAAAACGCAACAACAGTTTTTCGGACCATTTTTATGAGCTCTTTGGGTTCAATTATTGCGTTTTTTTGCACAAAATCGACCAGCCGTTTCTCGCCATACAAAACACCATCCTGGTTTTTGGCTTCTGTCAGGCCGTCAGAGTAAAAGACAAAAAAATCTCCTGGTTTGAAAGACACCAAAGTCTGCTTGAAAGGTTCCTGTTCAGGAAAGCCCAATGGCATGTTCATTCCCCGAAGCAGACTGCATTTGTTTGAATCAGCATTAAAATGGATGGTTCGCATATGGCCGCAATCAACAAAACTAAGCAAATATTTTGCCATATCGAATCGAGCATAACATAAGGTAACAAAAGTTTCTAAATCTTCCAGTTGATCAATCATGCTGGAATGGACTGATGAAATAATTTTTTCAGGATCGGGAAATTCCTTTTTGTCAGTCAAACGAATCAGTTCATTTAGAACGCGCAAAAAATGACTTTTTATGGCTGCTCCCAACAAAGCTGCCGGAATCCCCTTGCCCATGACATCTCCAACTACAAGGTCAAAACACTGGTTGTTAAGTTTAAAAAAGTCAATGAAATCGCCATCGACTTTTTGTGAAGGAATCGTTAACTGAGCGATCTGTATTCCATTAATATCGCGCGGTGGTTGACCAAGCAGAAGAGTTCTCTGGATCTTGGAGGCGATATATATCTCATGCTCACGCGCCTTTTTTAACAAGAGATGAGTTCTGACTCTTGCTTTTACTTCTGCTGTATGAAAAGGCTTTGTGATGTAATCCAGAGCGCCTGCTTCAAATGCTCTGGTTTTGTGCGCTGTTTCAGTCATTGCAGTGATGAAAATTACTGGAATGTCTTTTGTTCTAGTGGCTGTTTTCAGTTTGCCACATACCTCGTATCCATTCATTCCGGGCATCATGATGTCTAGGAGGATCAGATCCGGCAGGTGCTTTTCTGTATAATCAAGCGCTTTCTGTCCATTTTTGGCAACACCAAGCCGGTAATCGTTCTTTAATGTGTTTACCAATAGATCAATATTGGTTGAGTTGTCATCAACAATCAAAACCAGAGGCTTATTTTTTTCCATTGTTGCCACCTTTGATGCATCTGTAAAAAAGTCCACTGATCATTTGGTATCCTTTTTCAATCCCTAAATCCCTAAATTCGTAATTCCTAATTCGTAATTCCTAATTTCTATCCATCTCTTCTATAATCCTCTTAAGCGTTTTCAGAGCCCTGTCATATTCATAGTCATTTACCTGCTCTTCAAGACTCTGGAGAATTGAGATGTCGAGATATTTCTTAATGACTTGCATATGTTTTTCAATCTCTTCCGGCTCAGCAAGATTGAGGGCATCGGCAAGCTGTTTCAGTACTGCTATGACATGCGTCGGATCTACACCAGGATCCGCGCCACGCTCTTTGCCGGGTAAAGGCTCAGTTTTTGAGGTATCGGTAAGCATTTGCAGTGATTCCAAAACCTGGTTCAGAGCGGTTTCCACTGTTTCGAGCAAAGCAGATGTCGGCGTTTCATCTCTGCCGGCGGTTTCGAGTTCATGGGCTGCTTTATACAGCTTGTCTGCTCCTATATTGCCCGCACTTCCTTTTAGACTGTGAGCGAGCTGCACAAGTGATTCCCAGTCTTTTTCGTCAAAAGCGTTTTTTAATTTGTTTGTACTCTCTTTATTGTTTTTTAGAAAGCCTATAAGTATATGCTTGAAAACATCTTTGTCTATATTCAGTACGCTCAGGGCTTCTTGAATATTGATTCCGGGAAGTCTTTCCGGGAGGTCCTGAGTTTCTGCAACCCTAACATCTATAGCTTCCGGCTCACTGGGACATGGTGCTTTTTTCTGACGTTCTACCAGTTTCCATATAGTATGGAATAATCTGTCCTGACTGATGGGTTTGGAGATGTAACCATCCATTCCTGCTTCCAGGCACTTTTCCTCATCACCTTTCATGGCATGAGCGGTCATGGCGATGATGGGAAGGGATTTAAACTTAGAATTTTTTCGAATCATTTTCGTTGCCTCATAGCCATCCATTTCAGGCATCTGGATGTCCATAAGTACAGCATCGAAACAACTTCTTTGCACAGCCTCGACCGCCTTTTTTCCATTATCGGCAATTTCAACAACAATCCCTGCTCCTTCGAGTATCGCCAATGCGATTTCCTGATTGGTGAGATTGTCTTCTACCACAAGAATTCGGATTCCTTTAAGAAAGTTCTTGTAAATACTTGCCCTGGTGGTGATATGGTTTTCCTTTTCCTCTATTTTCAGCGCTTTTTTTCCAAAAGTATCCATAATAGCATTAAAAAGCGTTGACTGGTGTATGGGTTTGGTGAGGAATGCGTTGATGCCTGCCTTTTCGGCATCCAGCATTTCGCTTTCTTTTCCAAAAGCGGTCATCAGTATTATCGGGATAGTCAGCTTCAAGTCTCTCCGGATTTTTTTTGAAGTCTCAATTCCACTCAGCACGGGCATCAGCCAGTCAATTACAACCAGTTCAAAAGGTTCTTCCCGTGTTTCATTTTCTTTCAGAGCTGTCAGCGATTCTTCGCCGGATGAGACAGATGTTACCTGCAAACCAAAAGACTCCAGCATTTTTTGCATGATAAGCCTGCTGTCAGCACAGTCGTCAACGACCAGTACGTTTAAGTGTTGAATATCAGGAGGAGGCACGAGCTTTTGTTTCTGATTCGTAGGTTGCAGGCCGAAACATACTGTAAAGCTGAAAGTGCTTCCCTTTCCCAATTCGCTTTCAACCCAGATTTTGCCGCCCATTATTTCCACTAATCGTTTGCAAATACTCAATCCAAGTCCTGTGCCCTCATATTCCCGCGTGCTGGATGTATCAACCTGGCTGAAAGGTTTAAAAAGCCTGGACAAGTATTTTGGCGCTATTCCTATACCGGTATCTTTTACGGAAAATGTCAGAGTTGTCTGGTCTGCCGATTTTTCGGACTCTGTTACTCTCACAAGAATGATCCCTCCAACATCCGTGAATTTAACAGCATTGCTTACCAGATTTTTGAGGATTTGTTGAAGGCGGAGGGGGTCGCCGATCAGGGCATTTGGCGCTTCAAGATCAATATCAACAAGGAGTTCGATCCTCTTACCGGCAACCTCACTCATAAACACGTCCGTTATTCTATCTATTACCTCGTCTAACAAAAACGGTCGTGTTTCTATCTCGAGCTTATCAGCTTCGATCTTTGAAAAATCCAGGATATCATTGATGATTCCAAGCAGGGAATAAGCGGAAGATTGTATTATTTCCAGATAGCGCTCTGCCCTGGGAGGCATTTTTTCGGATAGCGCAAGCTCTGCGGCGGCAATGACCCCGTTCATGGGTGTCCGGATTTCATGGCTCATATTAGCCAAAAACTCGCTCTTGGCGATGGTGGCGGCTTCGGCAGCTTCTTTGGCTTTAATCAATTCTTTTTCAACCAGTTTACTCTCGCTGATATCTCTCGCTGCTGCAAAGACCCCTCTGGCCTCTCCTTTCTCATCCATATATACTATGGCATTATAAGAGACGACCGTTAACTCGCCTGTCTTTGATTTCATCACAAGCTCGTAGTCTGTTACTTTCCCTTCCTCAAAAGATCTTTTTACCCCGACGTACGCTCTTTCCGGATCCGTGAAGTAGTAGCGGAACTGGCTGTTTATCAATTCTTCACGGGCGCATCCGGTAAGTTTGGCCGTCTGTTCATTCACATCGGTAATAACACCGTTTTCGTCGAAGGTGACCAATGCATCGGGACTGCTCTCAATAAGTCCACGGGTATATGCCTTTACATTTTCTAACTTGATATGAGATGCTTTAATGTTTCGATTTAGAATCAGGATTGCAATGCTGAAACCCGTTATCACAAAAAACAAAACAATAGTAAATAAAATCCAGGGCCAGTAGATTCTGAGAACATCGACAATTGTTATCTTGCCCAGATCCTTGTAAGGGCCGACCTTTAGATACCTTAAACACTCATGTACCGGTTGATAGTTCATGGCTATGGTCCATCCGCCGCTTTTTGCTGCTATGGCCGCAGGTGAGTTCGCGGTCATTTCCATCAGGGCTATTGCAACTTTTTCCGCCAGTTCATCCGAAGTGTGTTTAACTTTCGCCATGGGCCATTCCGGATATCCTCGAGTTGAGTGAGGAAATGGCGGGCAATCCACACTCTTCTCGCCGTGTTCATGAGGCACATAAAAGTCTTCAAGATTGATTTTTCCTTCGGCATGCATACTTATAAATGTGTCAGCCCTTACTGTTCCGGCATCTACCTTGCCGTCTCTAACAGCATAGACGACAGCGTCTTGTGTGCCGATAAACTTAAGATCTTTAAAATCCCTGTATGGATCAATCCCCATTTCTTTCAATTCTCGCCACACCATCCTCCAGCCCCCCAAAGAGCCTTCCGCTGTGGCCATGAAAGTTTTGCCTTTGAGATCATTGACCTGTTGTATGTCACTCCGATCCGCCTTCCAGAAAATCACCCCCCAATATTTGGTATAAAAGCTATCAAGACACAGGTTTTTCAATGTAGCTATACGGTTTGTTCCATACCGGTGTTCCAGTTCCACATAAAAGGATGGGTTAGTTAGAATAAAATCGACTTCTCCGCTTTCAACAGAAGGGTAAATTTGCTTATGATCCAGCGGTATAATCACAAAAGTCCTGTCCGGAATCCTAACTGATAGATATTGGGCAGTGGGTGACCACTTTTCCAGGCACTGCTCCGCTCCTCTTATGGCCAGAACGCCGATTTTTACCGGATTTTCTTGTCCCAGAGAGGTACCTGTAATTAATAAGGTAAACAGGAAGATCATAATCCGGCATTTAATAATAAGTCTGCTGTTCATTTGGCATCCTTTTTCAATCCCTAAATTCCTAATTCCTAATTCCTAATTCCTTTTCTCCATTTCTTCCATAATCCCTTGAAGCGTTTTTAAAGCCCTGTCATATTCATAGTCATTTACCTGGTCTTCAAGATTTTCGAGGATTGAGATGTCGAGATATTTCTTAATGACTTGCATATGTTTTTCAATCTCTTCGGGCTCAGCAAGATCAATGGCAACGGCAAGCTGTTTCAGCACTGGTATGATCTGCGCCGGATCTACATCGTGACCGGCACCATGCTCTTTGCCGGGTAAAGGTTCAGTTTTTGAGGTATCAGTAAGCAATTGCAGCGATTGCAAAACCTGGTTCAAAGCGGTTTCCACTTTGTCGAGCAAAGCAGAGGTTGGCACTCCCTCTCTACTAACGGTTTCGAGTTCATGGGCCGTTTTATACAGCTTGTCTGCTCCTATATTGCCGGCGCTTCCCTTTAGACTGTGGGCGATCTGCACAAGTGATTCCCAGTCTTTTCCGTCAAAAGCGTCTCTTATTTTGTTTGCGCTCTTTTTATTGTTTTTTAGAAATCCTGTGAGTATATGTTTGAAAACAGCTTTTTCTATATTCAGTGCGCTCAGGGCATCCTGAATGTTGATTCCAGGGAGTCTTTCCGGGAGATCTTCGGTTTGTGCAACTGTAATGTCTGTAGCTTCCGGGGTTTCCGGCTTCCCGGGATACAGTGCTTTTTTCTGGTGTTCCATTGATTTCCATATAGTATGGAATAGCCTGTCCTGACTGATGGGTTTGGATACGTAGCCGTCCATTCCTGCTTCCAGGCACTTTTCCTCATCGCCTTTCATGGCATGGGCGGTCATGGCGATGATGGGAAGGGATTTAAACTTAGAGTCTTTCCGAATCATTTTCGTTGCCTCATATCCATCCATTCCAGGCATCTGAATGTCCATTAGCACAACATCAAAACGACTTTTTTGAACAGCCTCGACTGCCTTTTTTCCATTATCGGCAATTTCAACAACAATCCCTGCTCCTTCAAGTATCGCCAATGCGATTTCCTGATTGGTGGGATTGTCTTCTGCCACAAGAATTCGGATTCCCCTGAGAAAGTTCTTGTAAATACTTGCCCTCGTGGTGATATGTTTTTCTTTGCCCTCTATTTTCAGCGCTTTTTTCCCAAAGGTATCCATGATAGCATTAAAAAGCGTTGACTGGTGTATGGGTTTGGTAAGGAACGCGTTGACTCCTGCATTTTCAGCATCCAGTATTTCGTTTTCTTTCTCAAAAGCAGTCATCAATATTATCGGGATAGTCAGCTTCAAGTTTTTCCTGATTTTTTTTGAAGTCTCAAGTCCACTTAGCCCGGGCATCATCCAGTCAATTACAACCAGTTCAAAAGGTTTTTTTCGTGTTTTATTTGTTTCCAGGACTTCTATTGATTCCTCGCCGGATGAGACCGACTTTACTCGCAAACCAAAAGACTCCAGCATTTTTTGCATGATAAGTCTGCTGTCAGCACAATCGTCAATGACCAGCACGTTTAAGTGTTGAATATCTGGAGGAGGCACAAACTTTTGTTTCTGATCCGCAGATTGCAGGCCGAGAGATATTGTAAAGCTGAAAGTGCTTCCCTTTCCCAATTTACTTTCAACCCGGATTCTGCCGCCCATCATTTCCACTAATCGTTTGCAAATACTCAATCCAAGCCCTGTGCCCTCATATTTTCGCGTGGTGGATGTATCAACCTGGCTGAAAGGTTTAAAAAGCCTGGACAAGTATTTTGGCGCTATTCCTATACCTGTGTCTTTTACGGAAAACGTCAGAGTTGTCCGGTCTGCCGATTTTTCGGACTCTGTTACTCTCACAAGAATGATCCCTCCAATTTCCGTAAATTTAACAGCATTGCCTATCAGATTTTTGAGGATTTGTTGAAGGCGTAAGGGATCGCCGATCAGAGCATTTGGCGCTTCAAGATCAATATCAATAAGGAGTTCTATCCTCTTACCGGCAGCCTCAGTCATAAACACGTCCGTTATTCTATCTATTACCTCATCTAACAAAAACGGGTGTGTTTCTATATTGAGCTTATCAGCTTCGATTTTTGAAAAATCCAGGATATCATTGATGATTCCAAGCAGGGAATAAGCGGAAGATTGTATTATTTCCAGATAGCGCTCTGCCCTGGGAGACATTTTTTCAGACAGCGCCAGCTCTACTGCGGCAATGACCCCATTCATGGGTGTCCTGATTTCATGGCTCATATTGGCCAAAAACTCGCTCTTTGCCTTGGTAGCAGCTTCGGCAGCCTGTTTAGCCTTTTCTTCCCGGAGGTACGCATCCTGAAGCCTCTCTTCCGCCTCTACCTCGGCAGTTAGATCACGGAGAATCTCAAATCCTCCCAGAACTTTTCCCGAGGAATCCTTCAGAAGAGCGGAACTGGACATCGCAGGGATATCGCGGCCTTTTCGATTTTTTATGGTTACCCGTTGGCCTACCGTGGTTTCATCGGTTTTCAGAGCCCTTTTTACAGGACACTTCCGTTCACAGGCAGAACTATGGAACACTTCACAACAGGGCATTCCAATTGCCTCTTCACGGGACATGCCTGCCAGTCGCGCTGCAGCCTCATTAATAAATACTACATTCATCTCCGGATCGACAGTGAAGAAGGGATCGGAAATTCCGAGTTTGAGGCTGTTGGCATATTCCATCCTGTCACGTATGCTTTTTACCATGAGGTCGAAGTTGCGTGACAGCCCTCCAATTGAATCTTTATGATCATCATGTACTACAACGGTGACATCTCCACCAGCCACCTGATCGGTTTTTGCTCTCAAGTGCTGGATTCGCTTAGTAACCAGCCTTGAGAAGAAAAAGTTTATGACCACAATTATCCCAATGATTTCGGCAGTAAAATAAAAAATAAGACTGTTACGGGTATTGCTAATAGCAGCAAACACCTCTTTGAGAGGCTGCTTGATGATCATAGCGCCGAGAACTTTTCTGACAGAGCCATGGCAATGATGGCAGGAGTTTTCATTAAGAATAGGTTTTATTGTTATAAGATATGGAGTATGGTCTTCCATTTCGGGAAAGGATATATCAGGAGCATAACCGGTCAATAGTGATTCGGCCAGGGCATCACGTGATTTGCTTTCATAAAGGAACATTGCCATGCTTTCGCGAATTCGCTCGTCTTCGGAAGCATAGATAATCATCTTTAGAAAGTCGGAAATATAGACCTGAACACCCTCCATATGCTTTTTTATGTCCTTCATCTGCTCTCTAATAGTTTTGCTGTCGCCCACTGACATAGGGAATTTAATTCCACTATAAATACTCTCAAGCAGATGGTCTGATGAACGGGCTACCTGGTTCATGGCGGTTTCTTTATGTATGGCCAAACTTTTATAGAGACTTAGTCCCATGAAGAATCCTACAACCATTATGGTTGCCACGAGAATCTTAGTCCTCATTCTTGTATTCTTTAAAATAGTATCTATCGGATTCATTTTAATATCACCTCCGGCACTTAGGGTGTATGGGGTGAAGTGAACTGTTAGGAACGTGGACGAATTAACTTCCCCAAGTAGGCGACCTGAAGCTGTGATGCATAGTTGGGGAAGTTATTTCGTCCACGTTCCTTAATATAACTAATATCACAAATCCATTGCAAGAGGAAAGAGCATCAGAATTATAAAATGAGAGTTGACGCTTGAAAGTGTCCTATGATAAGCCGATGTATGGTTAAAAATCAAAGCATATGCGACCGGATCATTTTTGTGGGAGTTATTTTTCTCCTTATCTTCGCTCCCCTTGTCTTCGGGTCTGTCCATGTATGGGCATACAGTCTGATAGAATTCGGAGTTTTCTTTCTACTGGCTCTATGGTGTGTGGAAAGGCTGCTGTTTTCAAAAAGGGATGTCATTGAGTGGGTAAAGACTCCTGTGAACCTGTTTATGGTTTTGCTTCTTCTCCTTATCGGGCTGCAAATGATACCCCTCCCATCTTCTTTGATCTCTTTTCTTTCTCCGCAAACATTTGCCGATAAAATGCGGCTTTTTGATCTGATGGACAAGGCAGCGGATTTTACTGCACAGGGGCAGAGATGGTTTTGCCTTGCCTATTATCTCCATCCTGCCGTTATTGAATGGCTCAAACTGGCCGCTTATATCGGGATGTTCTTCCTTGTACTCAATACTGTCAGATCCAAAAAGCGGATCAATATCCTTATTTATATCCTGGTTTTGGTGGGCATTTTTGAGGCGGTTTATGCTGTTTTTCAGGTTTTCAGCATAACGCCCAGGGTGTGGTGGTGGAAGAGCCGTGTTGGAGGCGGTCATTTTGCCAGCGGTACTTTTATCGGCTCCAATCACTTTGCCGGTTATATGCAGATGCTTGTTCCGCTTATATTCGGGTTCATGTTGGCCCAGACGAAGCAAAGATCGGATGTCAGAGGTCGGATATCAGAAATCAAAGTTCGGATGTCCGGCAGGCTGAGAGCGGTTGTGCAGGCTATGGTGAGCTGGTTTTCCCCTGAATCATCCAACCCGAAGATGATATTTTTATTTTTCAGCGCAACGCTTATGGGCGTGGCTCTTCTGCTTTCTGCATCTCGTGGAGGTATTCTCTCCCTGGGTGCGTCAATGCTATTGATGTCTCTGTTGTTTTTCACGAAAAAAAAACAGGGTAAATACGGGTTGCTGGCTCTGTGCTTCTGCCTGGTTATAATTGGTTACAGTCTTTATGTGGGAATTGATCCGACTCTTGAAAAGTTTGAACGCACAAAAGGCTTTTACAATCGCATGTATGTTACCAAATCAATGATTCCGATGATTTTGGATTATCCTCTGTTTGGAGTGGGTTGGGGAAATTTTTGTTATCTTTACCCCAGGTATATGCCACAAGATTATGATGGCGTTTCCTCAAGCGGTTATTCTCACAACGACTGGCTTGAGGCGGGAACAGAGGCCGGATTGGTCGGAGAATTTCTGATTCTCATGGCCTTTATCTTATACATTATTAAAATGATTTGTATCTGGCGGCAAAGACGAGATCATTATGCGATTGGAATCGGCGCGGGTGTGATGGCCGGACTTCTTTCTATGGGTTTTCACAGCTATTTTGATTTCAACATGCACATTCCCGCAAATCCCATGACACTGGCAGCGTTGCTGGGGATCGGTTATGTTGCGGTTCACAGGCAGAGACGCGGTTATAGTGAAAAGTTTTTTTACGGGATTCGAAGAATACCATTGACCCCTGCGAGGCGGATCATATTAGCGAGTATAGTTTTCAGCGCCTTTGCAGCCTCTGTTTTCATAACGGGCCGTCATTTTATTGCAGAGGCAAAATGCGCTACAGAGTGGAACTCCACCATGAATTTGAACTGGAAACCATATCTTACCGAAATTCAGGAGGCTATTGATCGCAATCCAGGCAATGCAGAGTATCGCTTTAAGCTGGCCGGATATTATATGGAGGCCGGGGTTGCAGATGAAACTCTTCGCAAGGAGTATAATGAACAGGTCATTTCAAATCTGGAAAAGGCTGTACGGCTCAACCCTGCGAGAGGAATATACTGGTATGATTTAGGCAAACGCTATTCGTTTAAGAGTTACGATCCATACAATTATGTGAACAAATGGCTTCCATTGGCCGAAGAATGTTTTGATACAGGAATTTACTGCGCTCCGATTGATGCGAATATGCTCTTTGATGTGGCGTGGTACTGGGTGTGGCGGTCGAGTATGCTTAATGAAAAAGGTTTAAGGTTCAAGGTTCAAGGTTCAAGGCTGAAAGCTGAAAGCGATGAAAAAGGGAAGGGCAGAATCTTGTTTCGGGAAGATGGAGTCAGAAAGTTTCAACAGCTTTTCCGGCGGTCTATGGATATTAACCCGAGGCGATGGAAAAAGGCTGTTGACCGGATATGGGAGTATTATCCTGATGATGCGGTTGTAATCGGAATTGTTCCGGAGAATAATAAAGAGCTAAAGAGCCGGGTTATGCAGTTTTTGGCCAAGAAATGAATCATAACTCAAAAACGGAAAATATTACCGATATTTTGTTGTTGGGGTTTCTTCTCACTTTTCTGTCAGTCTATTTTGACATAAGACTTCTTTTTCTGGATACAGTAGTGACAGGTGGGGATACTGCAAGCTGGTATGGTGTGGCCCATCACATGCTCAATGTTTTGCTTCCCCAGGGACGTCTGACCGGATGGGATATGGGGAATTTTTGCGGTTACCCCAATTTCAGTTTCTATTTTATTCCACCCTTTTTGCTTGCCGTTTTACCAGGTTATTTCTTTGGCATTCCTCTTACCGTCACACTGAAAATAGCCATCATAAGCGGCATTTTTATCCTGCCTATCTCCACTTATTTTGGCCTGCGGGCCATGACATATCGTTTTCCAGCTCCGATAATAGGCGCTGCGGCTTCCCTTTTATTTTTGTTTAATGAATTCTACATCATGTTTGGTGGTAACGCCTTAAGCACCTTTGCAGGTGAATTTTGCTACATGTTTGCTTTTGCACTGTTACCCTGGTTTATGGGTTCTTTATACCATGGGGCGAAAACCGGAAAAGGTGCGATCAAAAATGGCATTATTTTGGGCCTTATCGGCCTTTCCCATTTATTTGTCTTCATTCCGGCAGTTTTTCTGGTACTCTATTGGTATTTTGCAAAAGGACAAGTACGATATTTGTGGAAGGTTTCATGGGTTGGATTCGGGATTATGGCATTCTGGATTTTGCCGCTTCTGGCCTATCGTCATCCATATACAACACCTGTTTATTTGATCTGGCAGGATTTTGTAAACTGGCCATATACAATTGCAGGACTGGCACTTGTTTTTCTTGTTTCAGGTCCGGGCATAGCTTTGCAAATTTTAAAGAGACAAAAAGAAGTTCATCCATTACTACAAAAAATCCCCCTTTCCCCTGAGACCTTTGGTATGTTTGCAAGCCTGATTTTTGGCTGCGTAGTTGCATATTTTGCAGCGCATTTCTTGAAGATTCCGGACATACGTTTTTTGCCTCCTATCCTGTTTGTTCTAATCCTTTTGTTTTTTGCCGATGCTTTGGGACGTTTTTGCTCTTCATGTAAACTAAACACAAGGATTTTTGGTGCTATAATTATTTGCCTTTTTTGTGTTGTGGTCGTCAAATTCGGGACATCTATTTCAGATTACTGGTATCGCTATAATAATTATGGCTATGAAGCAAAACCTGGATATAAGGAATTTAAAGAGGCAAACGACTATCTAAGAAAGACTGAAAGTGAAAATCCGCTCAATGCCCCCAGGGTGGGATATGAAAAATGTGATCTATATAATCAATATGGTGGAGACCGGGTCTTTGAATCTCTGCCTTTTTTTTCAGGCAGGCAGACCATGGAAGGCATCCATTACTCCTCTTCCATAGCCTCAAAGTGCATGGTTTTTTTCCAGACAGAATATTCACAAGACATCAAGACTCCAAGCACAGGTATTTTATCCAGGATGAACCCTGAAGCGCTTCCGGCTCATTTTGATTTGTATAACATATCCCAATTAATTTTAATGACAGACAAAGCAAAGAAAGCCATAGCTGCATCTTCCCTTTTTGCAAAAGAGGCAACATTCGGACCCATTTCCATTTACCGCTATCTTGAATGTGATGGCAAGTATGTGGATGTTCCTAAAATCCGTCCGGTTGTTTATACTTCAAAAAATTGGGTTGATGATTTTTATGAGTGGTATAAACAACCGGATCAAACAGATGTGCTTCTAATCCCTGAGGACTATATCATTAATGAGGAAGATCAATCTGTTTTTTTTCATGAAACAGACAGTGTTTATGACTTGGCCCGCTTTGAAAAGAATGTTCTTGACAGGACAGACATAAAAGTTGAAACCCACCTGGAGCACATGAAAATACGTTTTACCACCAACAAGATCGGATTACCCCACCTTATTAAAGTGTCCTATTTCCCTGCGTGGCAGGTCAAAGGTGCTAACAAGGTGTATCCCGTAAGCCCTCATTTTATGATGGTTATACCCAGACAGAGCGAAGTGGTTTTGACTTATGGAAGAACCTTCTGGGAAAAACTCGGATGGACTATTACAGGGATTACGCTGATGATATTAATTTTACGTTGTTTTTTTCTAAAACGTTTACCTGTGGCAAATTATGCATACGTTCAAAAAGTTTTTATGCCGATAGAAAAAAGTTTAACATTTCTGCAGCCTTTTTTGCTCGTTTTGGTTATTTTGATAGCATTTGTGCTGATTGTATCAGGCTCCATAAAAAGAAATCAGCCGGTAAGGGCATTGGTTGAGGGCAGGGAAAGCTACAATGCAGGTATCCATTTATTAAACAAAAAAAAGCCGGATGCTGCCAGAAAACAATTTAAGAATGCAATTAACAAAATGGAGGTATTTCTTGATCAGCGAAAAAACTTTGATCATCAAGATATTATCAACTGCATGCTTTTCACTGCCATGAGTTATGAAAATCTCGGAAAAAGGAATAAAGCTGAAACATGGTATCAGACTATTATTTCCAAATACCCTTATTGCCGTTATCTTGGAGAGGCTTATGTAAAAATTGCCCGTATCAAGAGATTCGGCAGAAACAAAAGGCTGAATGAAGGTCTTGAAAAAATAAGGAATGGCGAAAAACAGGCTGGTTTATCTCTTTTGCAAGAAGCAATACGTCAAACACGCGAAAGCCGTAAATATTTTGAGACAGCAATCAAAAAAGATCCATATTCAGTTTGGGCCCAATGTGCCCAGGAGGATATGAAAAACGAAAAGATGTATTTTGATAAAATCAAACCTGAGATGTTCTCACTAATAGATGATAAAGAATTCCTTGAATTTATTTCACCGGCGATTGAAATAAACAAGAAAACAGGAATGAACATTTTCCTTGATGCAAAATCAGGCTGGTTTGACACCCGTATCTCAGTCACAAATGGTGAAAAGATAAGTATTAAATGCAGCGGAACCTGGGCAGCAGCCCCTGAAACTGAAAGTCAAGCCTGGCCAAACACAGGACCGGAGGGTCATGGAGCACATCCGGCGGAAAAACTTTTCAGTAATTTAGATTCTCAAAAAGAGTTGCCTTGCGTACCTTTCGGCACATTATTAGGGATGGTTAATGATGTTGTTTTTGCTATAGGTGATAACAAAAAGATTGTAGCGCCACAAAGCGGCAGGCTTTTTCTGGCAATAAACGATCTGCCTTTTTACCGCCATGACAACCGTGGTGGTTTAAGCATAACAGTTTATTAAGGAACGTGGACGAAATAACTTCCACAGGTAGGCGCACAGATTTGGGTCGAAAATGTACACAATGCAGTTTCATGTGTTTAGGAACGTGGACGAAATAACTTCCGCAACTATGCATCACAGCATCAGGCCATCTTTGCCCGATCTACCCGATAAAAAAATAGGCACAAAAATCTTGAAATAGCTCGCTATTCCTTCGACTTTTGTGATTGTAGATCGAACAAACCTGACCTAAATCTGTGCGCCTACTTGCGGAAGTTAATTCGTCCACGTTCCTTATGCAAAAGGCTTTATTTGAAAAGTAATTAAAAGTCGTTTTTTTTTCTTGACTTTGCACTATTATATGTATCTATACGTAAATTACTTTACGTAATATTAATTGAACATCCCGAAATCGGAATTTCTACCAATTTTATGAGCAAAGCAAACTAAAGGGGAGGTAACATGAAAATAAAACTTACTTTGGCATTGATTGTGTTTTGTGTATTTGCTCTGGTCAGCACATCTTTTGCCCTTACCATCGAAGAAGTCAAAGCTAATTATCCCGATCTGATCAATGAAGACGGAACATGGAACGAGGAAAACCTGAAGGTTTTTGCCGAGACAAATACAGATGAGGATGTAGCGGCTGTCATCAACCTTGTCACTGATGATGTGGCAGGAGCAGTGCTTGAAAGTCTTCCGCCTGAACAAGGTGCTGCTATACTAAACAATCTATCTAATGAGAAGGCCGGAGCAGTGGTTGAAAACATGTCGGATGAAAAAGGTGCTGCTGTAATAATCAATTTGTCTGATGAGAAGGCCGATGCGATTTTTGATAACATTTCTGAGGACAAGAAGGATAATATCAAAAATGAAATAGATAAATTACCGCTGCCAGCTACGACTATACCGCCACCAGCTACGACTATACCGCCGACTACTACGACTATACCGACGCCGACTACCACTATGCCGCCGACCACTACTACCACTACGACTACGACTACCACTACGACTATACCGCCGACCACTATGCCGCCGACCACTACGACTATACCGCCGACCACTACCACTACGACTATACCGCCGACCACTACTACAACCCCAACCCCAACTACAAGTACTACAATTTATGGTGGTTAAATAAGAAAAATTGCAGGCCGAATAGAGGGAGTTCTGTTCGGTTCGGCCTGCTAAAAAAATGGCAATTAAAAAAGGAATAGGAAAATGCTCAAAAGATACTGTTCAATAAAAATAGGATTGCTGACATCAGGGATGATTCTCTTTTTTTTGGCTTCCCAGGTTTTTGCCCAGGGAAATATTCACTTTGGCAGGTTTAATGTAGAACCCTGGATAACATACAAAGGCGAATATAATGACAACATCTACTTTGCACAGGATGATGAAGAAGATGATTATATTAATACTGTGACCCCCGGCATAGGCTTGAGCTATATAGGGGGCACTCCCGGCAATTTTTTTAATATAGGATACAGCGTCAACCTGGTAGCATATTCAGGTAATAGTGATAATAATTATCAGGCTCATAAACCATATATAGCGATGGGCATAAAAACACCTGTCGGACTTTATCTTCGGGCAAATGACAATTTTTTGCATACTAAAGATCCTTACGGAACTGCAAATCAGTATAACATTGGTGACAAAACCGAAAGATGGAATAACGCTGCTGAAGCTGTTGCAGGTTATGATTTTTTTGAAAGATACAAACTGGAATTAATGTATAAAAATTATGCGGAGCGTTTTGATCTGCGTGCAGATGAATGGCAGGATCGGACAGATGATATATTTGGGGTATCTTTTTTTGTGAAATTAACAGGCAAAACATCCGTGTTTGTCCAATACCGCCAGACTAAGGCTGAGTATGACAGCCAGAATGATGGGGTTTATGATAAAAATTATAACCGATCCTGGAGCAGCAGCACCTCTCAGGATTATAATCTTCATGATTACTTTGTAGGCGCAAGATTTGAGCCAGGTGGAAAATTAAGTGGTGAGATTAAGCTTGGTTATGGAGATAAGAAGTTCGATAACAAAAAAGATATAAATGATAGAGATTACGAAGATGATAGTTCCTGGCTGGCGGAGACTACAGTGAGCTATCAACTGAAGAAGAGGACTCTACTTTCTCTGAATCTGCAAAGATCTCAAAAAGGTTCTCCTGATGTTGATGCTTCATCGTACATAGATACTTTGGTGGGATTGAGTTTGAATCAAGATCTCGTAAACAGGTTTTCACTCAATCTTGGAGTTGAATGGGCTGACAATGATTATTTAAATGAAAGCCCAGGCAAATCCATAAAATACTTCAATATTTATACCGGTAAAGGCAGTCTTTATTATAAAATACAGGACTGGCTTAAAGCAGGACTAACTTACGAATATAAGAGCAAGAAGGCGAGCAATTCCGATTATAAGGATTTAGAATATAATACAAACATTTTATCAGTGAGTTTGAGTGCTGTGTTTTAATCCGCAGATTTTTCTACCTGCGTGTTTACTCGTGCATTGCACGCATACAGGGTGAATTGTTGGAGTTTTAGTTTCGCGCAGCTTGAAGCGGTGGTTAGTTTATTCGAATATTCTTTTGGTTAAAAAAATTGGGGGATGCATATGCGTTCCCCAATTTTTTGCTTTTTTTGCAATAAAAAACTTAATCTCAGCGTTCTTCGCGCTTTTGCGGTGACTATTACAAAAATTCTTATGGAGTGTAAAAAACAGTATGAAATTGGCGCTTTCACAATTTATTCTTATCGTCCTCTTATTCTTTATCAGCGCATGCGGTACCGGTGAAAATATAGTACATACTATCACTGTCTCGGAAGGCAAGCTTGAAGGCCTCAAAGAAAGCGAACTTGCCAGGCTTGCCGAAATCAAAGAGGCTAAAAAAAGAGATGAGAGAGATAGTGGTCTGAAAACAGTGATTCAGCATACCCCAAACTATACCATCGTCGAATACCTCGCCCTTCATCCTGATGCCAACAATCCGACAGCTCAGGATTACAGGGTGGGAGGATATGATGTTCTTGATATCATAGTATATGAAGAGCCGGATCTTTCGCGTGAAAAGGTGCGCATCAGCGCAGACGGGTATCTCTCCTTTCCCTTAATCAAGAGGCTGAAAGTGGACGGGCTTGCCACTTCTGAAATCGAAAGTCTCATATCTTTTAAGCTCGCTGATGGCCGGTTTGTCCTGGATGCTCATGTTTCAGTGACAGTGAGTGACTACAATAGTAAACAGTTTATGGTGCTTGGTTCTATAAAGGAACCGGGAGCCTATCCTCTACAGGCCAGAGAGAGGGTTCTGGATGCCATTTCCAGGGCAGGAGGAATCGACTTTGAACAGGGCGGCAAGCAGGGGATGATCATCCGCACCGAGTATCCCAACACAGATCATGAAAAAAAAGTTGTGATCCGTATCAACATTCCGGGTTTGCTTAAAGGGGGAAATCAATTGTCAAACTTCCTTCTATCTGACAAAGATCTTCTTTATATTCCAAAAGCAGAAAATTTTTATATAATCGGCCAGGTGCAAAAACCCGGTTCATATCTCTACCAGGAAAAGGATATTACCATAGTTGAGGCTATCAGCATGGCAGGAGGTTTTACCCGGATAGCCGCTCGAAACAGGACTCGTATCATACGTATGGAAGATGATATGGAAAAGATTATTCACGTCAAGGTGGACGCAATCACTAAAGCCGGGAAAAAAGGACAGGATGTCAGTATTCTGCCGGGCGATGTGATTGTGGTTCCGGAGAGTTTGTTTTAATGGAAGAATATAGAGAAGAATATAAAGAAGAACAGATAGATCTTCGAGACTACCTTCGTGTTTTGATAAAAAGAAGGTGGAGCATCATCACTTTTTTTACGATAACAGTTCTCGTCGTAGCCATTCATACATTTACGGCCACACCGATTTATCAGGCCAGCTCACGCATTGTGATCGAAAAGGAGAATCCAAACCTGGTTTCCATCCAGGAAGTTATGTCCGTGGATGCCACTGGATCCGACTATTATCAGACCCAGTACAAGATTATCGAAAGCCGTGCCGTGGCACGGGAAGTAATTCGACGGATGGATCTGGAAAACAGCACGGAATTTTTTCCTGAACCCAAAGATAACTTTTTTTCAAACATCAAAGCCTGGTTTTGTGACACTGCAGGTTTCTGCAAGGAGTGGATTATATCTCTATTGAATCCGGGAGATGATAAAAAAACAAAGAGCTTGTCGTTGGTAGAAACAACAGTATCAGTCATTGATACAAAGGAGGATTGGTACCATATTAAGCTTGAGGATGGCAGGACAGGATGGGCGCGCAAAAGTGATTTTGCAGTCAAAGAGATTACTCCGATAGAAAGCGAGAAGAACTTGCCGGAGCGTTTGCAAGCCTCAGTTGATCTTGCCATTGCCCGCCATAAACCGATTCCTGATTCTGAAGTAGCGTTCAGGATGATAAAAGGAAGGCTATATTCAGTCATTGATACTAAGGAAAGTTGGTATCATATTGAGCTTGAGGATGGCAGGACAGGATGGGCGCACAAAAGTCTTTTTGTAGATAAAACAGTTAGTTCTGAATTAAAAAAGCCTGTGCCGATAAAAAAAGATTTAGAGATAGTTTCTCTAACGAGTTCAATGGTTTTTGCTTGCGAATATCCATATCCTGGCTCAAAGATAAAGTTTAAGCTGAAAAGGGAAATTAGAGACCGAAAGATATATGCTCTTTCGCCGGATTTAGATCTTGACTCGGACCTGGTTTCAGCGTTTATCGGGCGAATCAATGTGAACCCGATCCGGAACAGCCGGCTTGTGGATGTAAGCTTTGAGGCAAAAAATCCTGTTTTTGCTGCCCGCATAGCAAACGAACTGGTTCGGACTTACATTGACAAGAATATGGAGACCAAGCTCACGGCAACCAAGGATGCGGTCAAGTGGCTGAATGACCGGATCGGTGAAGAACGTAAAAAAGTAGAAGCCGCAGAAAACGCTCTTTTGCAATATAAGGAGAAGCAGGAGATTATCACGGATTTTTCCAGCGATGCTGAAAAGATCACCGCTCAAAAGCTGGCACAGATCAATGCGAAAGTCGTTGAGGCCGAGTCCTTGCGTGTGGAGGCTGAGACGCGGTATATGCAGGCAATGGCTATTGAGAACAATCCTGATATGCTCGACTCTATTCCCAGGATCTTAAGCAACGAATTAATCCAGCAGATCAAAAATATGGAGGTCAACCTTTACAACCGCATGTCCGAACTTTCTGATAAATATGGTCAAAATCACCCAAAGATGGTAGCAATAGAATCTGAACTGACGGATCTGAAAAAGCGTAAGGCAATAGAGTGCAAACGAGTTGTTAATTCTCTTCAAAATGAATATAAACTTGCTGTTGCCAGGGAGGAATCCCTGAAAAAAGCTCTGGCAAGGCAAAAAACGGAAAGCCTTTCAATGAACAAAAAGGCGGTACAGTACGGGGTACTCCAGCGCCAGGCAGAAAGCTCAAGACACATGTATGAACTCTTAATCAAACGGTTCAAAGAAACATCGCTGACCGAAGAGATGAGAACAGGAAATATCAGGGTTGTTGACAGAGCGGAGACTCCCAAATCTCCAATAAAACCAAAGAAAAAACTCAATCTTCTTCTTTCCATTATAGTAGGCCTTGCTCTGGGAACAGGGCTGGCCTTTTTTTTAGAATATCTTGACAATACCATCAAGCTTCCGGAGGAGATCAAGGAGTATCTTAAGATTCCATACCTTGGACCGGTTCCGGCTTTTGCTTCTGATGAAAGCCATGATGGGGTATCTTCAGATCTGATTGTTCAGTATTCTCCCAAGTCCATAGCAAGTGAGTCATTCCGAGGGATCAGAACGGGAATTCTCTTTTCTTCTGCCGACAACGCGCCACAGGCAATTCTTATTTCAAGTGCCGGGCCTTCCGAAGGAAAAACAGTTTGCGCCGCAAATCTGGCCATAACCATGGCCCAGGCCGGTTCCAGTGTGATTATTATTGACTGCGACATGAGACGACCCCGTCTTCACAAGCTTTTTGATACAAGCAGGGATACAGGAATATCAAGCGTACTTGTCGGATCAAGTGAACTAAATGACGTTGTGGTTAAGACCGGTATAGCAAACCTGGATATGATCCCCAGTGGGCCGATTCCTCCCAACCCGTCTGAAATCTTAGGTTCAAAAAAGATGGAGCATCTTATTGAAGCCTTGAGAAAAAAGTATACCAGAATTATTATTGATTCACCTCCGCTGACCGCAGTGACCGATTCTGTATTGCTTTCCAAAACAGCGGACGGTACAATACTGGTAATTCGCGCCGGTGAAACTCCCCGCCAGGTTGTACAAAACGGCTTAAGCCAGCTCCATGGCATAGGCGGCTCTCACATCCTTGGCGCTGTCCTGAACGGTGTGATTACCGGAAAAGATAGCTATTATTATTATCAATACTACTATTATTACTATGGCGACGATGGTCAGAGAGAAAAGAAGAATAAGAAAAAGAAAAGGGGCAAAAGCCTCTATTGATTGATCTCCACTCTCATATCCTTCCGGCTATTGACGACGGTTCTTCCAGCGTGGAGGCAAGCATTGCCATGGCAAAACAGGCTGTAGACGATGGGATCCGAACGGTAGTGGCCACTCCTCATACACTAAACGGAGTCTATTACAACCCCCTGGATAAGGTGATCAATCATGTTGCCAAGCTGCGCGAGGTTTTACAGGAAAACCGGATTGAGTTGAATTTATGCCCCGGATCAGAGGTACATATCTGCGTGGGACTGGCAAAAAAGATATTGTCAGGGGAAGTTGCCACAATTAATAACAACGGGCAATATGCTCTGATAGAGTTTCCGGTTCAGGCTATTCCATCCGGATCAAAGAACGAGCTTTTCCAGTTGAAGCTAAAAGGCATTACCCCGATCATTGCCCATCCGGAAAGAAATATGGTATTCCAGCACCAACTGGAACTTCTTTACGATCTGGTTGCTATGGGGTCTATTATTCAGGTCACGGCCATGAGTATTACAGGTGGATTAGGTGCAGAAGCCATGGAGTGCGCTCACAAATTGCTGGAGCTGCGACTGGCTCATATAATCGCCACAGATTCCCATTCTCCTGAAAACCGGCCGCCGGTACTGTCGCAGGCAGTAGAAGTTGCTGCCGAGATTTTGGGAGACATAAAGGAGGCCGAAGAGATGGTCACCATCAGACCGGGTGCCATACTTACAGGAAAACCCGTAAACCTCCCCGAGCCGAAACACCCGCGTAAAAAGGGGTGGTTTTCAACGATTTTTAGCTGAAAAAATGCCCAAGATAAAAAAATGCCCAAGATAAAAAAATGCCCAAGATAAAAAAATGTCTGATTCTGTTTCGATTGTTATTCCTGCATATAATGAAGAAAAGCGCATTCTTCCTTCTTTAAAAGTCCTGACGGCATTTTGTGAAAGCCATTTCCGCAATTATGAAATTATTTGTGTTGATGATGGAAGTATTGATAGAACCTGGGACCTGATTTCACAGGTAAGAAATGATCCTTTTCTAAAAATCTTGCGCCTTCCAAAAAACCGGGGTAAAGGGTATGCAGTTAAACATGGTATGCTCCATGCTGGCGGACGGTTCCGTTTTTTTACTGATGCTGATCTTCCCTATTCTTTGGATGCCTTCATCATTGCACTGAAGACCTTTAACACAAAAGGATGCGATTTGGTCACAGGCACACGGAAACATGCAGGCTCTTCATACGGACTGAAATTCGGTGTCGTCCGAAGGGTCGCAGGATGGATCTTTTCCGCCATAGCCACTCGTCTTGTAAAGATGGATGTGAGCGATTCCCATACCCCTTTTTTTATTATTCCTTGTTTTTAGTTATTTCTTCTATAATTTTCTGCGATATCTGGGCAGGAACTTCGTCATAATGTGATAATTCCATTGAAAAGGTTCCACGACCGCCTGTCATGGAATTAAGATCCGGCGCATAGGTTAAAAATTCAACCATAGGCACGTGGGCATTTATGACCTGATTTTTACCCTTGTTATCCATTCCCAGTACTCTGCCTCGTCTGCTGTTCAAATCGCCCATAATATCTCCCATAAATTCATCGGGAGTAATTATTGAAACCTTCATTACAGGTTCCAGGAGAACCGGATTTGCCTCTTCAACGGCCTTTTTAAATGCAAGAGAACCTGCAACCTTAAAGGCCATTTCAGAAGAATCTACCGCATGATATGAACCATCATCAAGGGTAACCTTAAAATCAACACATGGGAATCCTGCAAGGATTCCTTTCTGACAGGCTTCCAGTATTCCTTTTTCCACAGCAGGGATATAAGTTTTAGGTATTGCGCCACCAACAATAGCATTAACAAATTCAAATCCCTTGCTTCGTTCTAAAGGTTCAAGCTGAATCCAGCAGTCGCCATACTGACCATGTCCGCCTGACTGCTTTTTGTGTTTCCCCTGAACACGCACCTTTTTTTTGATTGTCTCTTTATAGGGAACTTTTGGAATATTTAAGAGGACCTCCACACCGAATTTTCTTTTAAGCTTTTCAATAGTGGCCTCAATATGGACTTGACCCCTTCCTGATAAGAGAATTTCTTTTGTTTCAGAATTTCTATCCAGTTTTAAAGCAGTGTCTTCTTCTAACAACTTTGAAAGAGAAATAAAAATTTTATCTTCATCTCCTTTTGTCCTGGATTTAAGAGAAAACGAAATAAGTGTTGGAAGTGGTTCCACACATTTGAATTTTACTTTATCACTTTCATCGCAAAGCGTATTACCGGTAATAGTATCTTTAAGTTTGGCAACGGCAACAATGGCTCCCGGGCCTGCTTCGTTAATTGATTTCTGTTCTTTGCCGGTAATCATTAAAAGCTGGTTGAATCTTTCTTTTGAGTCTTTGTTTGAATTATAGAAGGTGCCATCTGATCCAAGCGAACCTGAAACAATTCTGAATATTGTAAGACGTCCGGCATATGGATCCGCCACTGTCTTAACTACAAAGGCGGAAAAAGGTGCATCAGGATCCGGATAACATTTGATTTCATTTTCGCCCGACGGATCAGTGCCGATTATTGGACCCCTGTCAAAAGGCGAAGGCATACAATTGACAATAAAATCCGAAACAAGATCCATACCTATATTTTTTGTTGCAGAACCACAAAGCACAGGCGCAAATGTCCTTGATAAAATTCCCTTTCTTAAAGTATTCTCAATATCAGCATCAGACAAGGTTTCGCCTTCAAGATACCTTTCGAGAAGTTCATCATCAGCCTCAGCAATATTTTCGACCAGTGTTTCACGTTCACTCTTTACCAACTCCTGCATATCTGATGGTATATCAACCTCTTTTGCCTTGCCTTCATTATCATATATATAAGCTTTCATCCTGACAAGATCGACAACTCCTTTAAATTCCGATTCAGCACCTATCGGAAGTTGAAGAATAATCGGCTTTGGTTCAAAAGTATCTACAGCATCTTTAAAAGTGCGAAAAAAATCCGCTCGTTCCCTGTCCAGTTTATTTATGAAAATAACACAAGGCAGATCCAGTTCACCGGCAAAATCCCATGCCATTTCGGTCTGTACTTTCACACCATCAGCGGCATCTATAACAACAACTACACCATCGGCGGCCTGCATACAGATCCTGCTATCCGAGAAAAAATTCTGATCACCCGGTGTATCAATGATACTAACTTTTTGTTTCTTCCAGTCGTATTGGTGAAGTCCACTACTTAAACTCATTGTTCGTTTAAGCTCTTCCGGCTCAAAGTCCATCACGGTATTACCATCTTCAACACGTCCCAGTCGTTTGATAACTCCAGCATTATACAGCAGGACTTCCGCCAGCGAAGTTTTTCCGGCGCCTCCATGGGCAACGAGAGCAATGTTTCTTAATTGTTTAACCATTTCACTCATTTAAACTCCTCTCTGATTGAACTATTTGAATTAAACAAAAAAATACTTTTTATACTTTTTATATGTTCAGCACGGATAAATCAAGATTAAAAACTCCTTGTTCCCTTTGGAGCCAGATATTGGAGAAGGAATGACTGGCTCGCATTTCAGGCCTGTTTTATTGAAAAATTCCGTGAGATCCTTTATAACTTCGTTATGAAGATTAGAATCGCGCACCACACCGCCTTTTCCAACCTTGCCTTTTCCAACTTCAAACTGGGGCTTTATCAGCGCAATAATTCCGAAATCTTGTTTTAAAAACTTAATTACTGAAGGTACAACAATTTTGAGGGAAATAAAGGAAACATCTATAGTAACGAAATCTACGAGTTGGGGTAGGGCACCAGCAGGCATATTTCGGATATTTGTACGTTCTATAATAACAACTCTTGGATCTTGCCTCAGCTTCCAATCCAGTTGTCCATATCCGACATCTACGGCAAAAATACAAGAAGCGCCATGTTGTAACAAACAGTCTGTAAATCCGCCGGTAGATGCACCGACATCAAGACATACAAAACCATCAACTTTTAGTTTAAAAGATTTTAATGCTTCTTCAAGTTTAAGCCCCCCCCTGCCTACATATGGAATATCTGTTCCTTTCAGAACAATGTCGTCATCTTTAGATATCAAAGCGCCAGGTTTATCTATTCGTTGATCATTGACAAGAATTTTGCCTGCCATTATCAGGGCACAACCACGTTGACGACTTGGCACTAATCCTTTTTCAATAAGTAACACATCAAGTCTTATTTTTTTTCGAGACTTTTGCAAAACCCTCTCTTTACGGTTATCGGTTTACGGTTATCGGTTTGCAAGAAGCTCAGCTATGAGAACTTAAGTTTATATTTCATGTATAGAAGAATTACAGTTCACAGATGTTCAAAACATAAAACCGACAACCGACAACCGTGAACTGTAAACCGTTCATTAACATTGATTCATAAGTTCCCTCGCGGCATTTACTATGGCGGGTGCATCTATGTTGTATTTAGATCTGAGAAGTTCCTGCTTGCCGTGCTCGACAAAAATATCAGGTATGCCCATACGTTTAAGGTGAAATGAGGTTATTCCTTCATCATTCAAGCATTCAAGAATTGCGCTGCCAAATCCGCCCTGCCTCACATTTTCTTCAATAGTGATTATTCGTGGTATTTTTTTTGCGAGAGAAGTTATCAATTCAGTATCAAGAGGTTTTACAAAACGACAGTTTACAACAGTAGATGATATATTATGTTCTTCAGATAGCGTTGAATACGCAGAAAGAGCTTCACAAACAGATCTGCCTATAGCCAATATAAGCATGTCTTTACCTTCTTTAAGAACTTCTCCCTTACCAATCGGCAACGGGACAATATCCTCTGAAATATCTACGCCTGTTCCTCTTCCACGCGGATAACGAAAGGCAATCGGGCCATTGTGGCCAAGAGAGGTTACAAGCATTTGACGCAATTCATTTTCATCTTTTGGGGCCATTACTACCATATTGGGGAGGCTTCTGAGATAAGATAAATCGAACAAACCATTATGTGTAGCTCCATCTTCGCCGACAATACCTCCTCGATCAACCGCAAAAATCACCGGAAGGGCTTCTATACATACATCATGCAATATCTGGTCATATGCTCGTTGTAAAAAAGTAGAATATATTGACACTACAGGTTTAAATCCCTCTGTAGCCAGGCCTGCAGCAAAAGTAACACCATGCTGTTCAGCAATTCCGACATCAAAAAACCTTTCCGGATAGGTCTTCGCAAATATAGATAGACCGGTTCCTTCGGGCATGGCAGCAGTTACGGCAATAATTTTATTATCTTTTTCCGCCAGTTCCACCAAGGTATTACCAAATACTTCAGTATAAGAAAGAATAGGGCCTTTCTTCTTAATACAATTGCCGGTCTTAACTTCAAAACTTCCAACACCATGAAAATAGACCGGATTTTTTTCAGCAGGAGGATACCCCTTGCCCTTTTTTGTAGTAACATGAAGAAGGACAGGTTCCTTGAGCTCTTTGATATTATTAAGAATATCTATAAGGTGATTCAGCTTGTGGCCATTTATGGGGCCGAAATATTCAAAATTGAATGCTTCAAACAGTATTCCGGGAGTTATCAAATTTTTTAAAGATTCCTCTGAACGCTTTGCAAATTTATATACATCGTCACCGATTTTAGGTAATGATTTAAGAAAATCGCCCAGCTCTTTTTTAAAATTCTGCAAATATTGTACAGAAAATGTTCTACTTAATAGAGATGATAACGCACCGACATTCTTGGAAATTGACATTTCATTGTCATTAAAAATAACAATAAGATCCTTATGAATGTCTCCAGCCTGATTTAGTCCTTCATAAGCCAGCCCTGCAGTCATGGAACCATCCCCTATAACTGCTATAACTTTTGAAGTATCATTTTTTAAACGTTTGGCACAAGCCATACCAAGGCTTGCGGATATAGATGTGCTGCTGTGTCCGGTTGAAAATGCATCATAAGGACTTTCGCTCATGCGTGTAAATCCGCACAATCCCCGGTATTGTCTAAGTGTATGGAACTGTTCTCTGCGTCCTGTAATGAGTTTGTGCGCATAAGCCTGGTGCCCTACGTCCCAGATTATCTTATCATCAGGAGCATCAAAAACATAATGGATTGCAATAGCAAGCTCAACAGCACCAAGACTGGATGCCAGGTGCCCGCCGTTTTTAGATACAACATCAACTATAAGTTTGCGTATTTCTGCAGCAAGAACAGGAAGATCCGATCGTGAAAGACTTTTTAAGTCTGAAGGGGAATTAATTTTTTCTATTAAACTCAAAGCGATTATAACTCCTAATTTATCTCATATATTTCAATAGGTTTTACAGCCAATTCTTCGTGCATACGCTCAATCATTTTGAGGATGCCAGCCTTTGTGAATCCTTTCGAACCAATGGGTGGGTTTGTTGCAATTTAATTATTTCACAGTATTAATCGGAATAGTAATAAAAGGCAACGATAAGGTGTCATTTCGTGTAACCGATTTAATCCGTTTACCCTTAACTAAAACCTGATGGTCGCTGTCAAGAACATAATAATACAATTCTGTTATTCCATGAAACATTGAAAGGGCTATCATATCCATACTGGATATGCCTCCCACAACAGGAAGTACCATGTCAGGGGTACTGATACCAAATTTATCAATATCTGTTCCAAGGGATGTAAAAAATACATGCAAAATCAAGTTGGCATCATCTGAAGATTCTACCATTTGGCACTGGTATTTATCTATCAGTTCCATTTTCAAACGTTTTTGTGCGTATCCAAAGAGCGCAGTCGATTCAAGAAAATAACATCTCAAAAGTACTTTTTTTCTTCTCAGGATAGAAAAATCTTCTTCCGGCAGCATGGTCATAAGCTTGTTGATACTTAATGATATGAGCCTTTGCTCAGTTGAACCTGTATAGTGTTCACGTATTTCACGTGTTGAACATGAACAGACCAGACACAAAATAATCAATACCACCCAATGTATTTTCATTTTGCAAGTCTCCTATAATTTCACTGTTGTGTTATCTTTCCCTTTCAATTATATAACACGCAATAGCCCTGAGCGAATTAGAATTATTATCAAAATCATCAAGAGCTTGCAAGGCATTATGTATAAGTTTTTTTGCAAATTCTTTGGATTTGTTTAATCCCATTATAGACGGGTATGTGGTTTTTCCCCGTGCATTATCAGTGCCTGCAGCCTTTCCCATAACAGCAGGATCGCCTTCGACATTAAGGATGTCATCAGCAACCTGAAATGCAAGACCTATATTTTTTGCATAAATTTTAAGCTGATCAATTTGCTTCGGACTTCCACCGCCTAACAAAGCTCCTGAAAATATTGAAGCTTCAATAAGGGCTCCTGTTTTCAGGGAATGCATGTCTTCAAGTTTTTCCAAAGAAAGCAAACTGCCTTCTGATGCCATATCTCTCATCTGCCCCTCTATCATACCGTTATACCCGGCAGCAAATGAAAGTTTATGTATAACTTTCAGCCAGTTTGATGACGTATTGTCATCAATTACATTAATTGATGAAAGAATCCGGAAAGCCAAAGTAAGAAGTGCGTCACCTGCGAGAATAGCTGTAGCCTCGTCAAATGCTACGTGACACGTCGGCTTTCCTCTTCGCAGATCATCATTATCCATTGCGGGTAGATCGTCATGGATTAGAGAATAAGTGTGGAGCATTTCAATAGCGCAGGCTGCGGGCAAAATATCATCTGCATTTCCTCCCACAGCTTCAGAGGCTGCCATACACAGGATGGGCCTTATTCGCTTTCCACCGGCTATAAGAGAATAATGCATTGCTTGAACAATACGGCTGGAATTCGCGGTATTATTCAGAATCTCATCAATAAAAGCATTAACATTTTTACGCTTTAAAATAAGGTATGAATTCAGATCAAAATTTTTAATCATTTTTTGCTTC
>Ga0255431_1015_pt1 | contig 33479 bp, 32 predicted proteins | sample ANMaggSeSYBR02J5_FD_182633 | JGI IMG/M metagenome (GOLD analysis project Ga0255431, IMG submission 182633) | Sediment cell enrichment communities from methane seep in Santa Monica Basin, California, United Staets - ANME aggregate JGI... | ecosystem: Environmental > Aquatic > Marine > Cold seeps >... | reverse complement strand
GTCCCAGATGCCGAAGTTATTTCATAACCGTGGTCACTTGATCTTGTTTTTTGGGTAAGGATGTTATCTATTGGAATTGTGAAAAAATCAAGAAGAGATGACTGGTTAACAGAAATTATGCGAATTTTAGTCGTTTCTTTTTGTGATTCTAACCTTCTTTGAAAAAATTTTACATATTGTTTTCGTCCAGATTTACTTTTTAAACTTATTGTTATTTTACTTACAGTTCCCGAAATGTCGCTTAATTGACCCAATATGTATTTATATCCCTTGCACACTATAGTAATCATGGATTATGCCACCATTAGAGTTTTTTATATCATTAAAGCTGATTATATACTCTAATGGGCATAATCCTATATATTTTTTTCTAAATTATAAATAAAAGGCTTAAAAAGCAAATTTTTAGTAGAATATAGATGGTCAACCGAGATAATCAAAAAATGAGGCATTTTCGCCAAAATGCCATAAGCTCATATAATAGAAATGCCAGTTTGAAAAAGTTGGAATAATAAGTTATGGATGAAGAATGTAACGTAAAGGATTGAGTGAATGAAGATATTACCAATAAACCTTGATGATTTGATATTTGCTAGATCTGTGGAATCAGTCAGACGTGAATTCAAGAAAACCTGGTCCGAACCTGTATTGGAGAATGTCATCCATAGCATTTGTGCTTTTGCTAATGATTTTTTCAATTTAAATGGTGGATATATCATTATAGGTATTGAAGAAATGAATGGACAACCGATCCTTCCTCCATACGGATTAGAAGACCAGGATTTAGATAAAATTCAAAAGCAAATACGAGGTAATTGCAAGAGAATAGACCCGGAATATCAACCCGTAATTTCACCGGAAATTTATATGGAAAAACAAATTCTTGTTATCTGGGTTCCAGGTGGAGAATTAAGACCTTACCAAGCTCCAATAAAATTCAAAGAAGGCACCAGAGCTTACTATGTTCGCCAGGGAAGTGAGTCGGTTCAAGCAAGAGGAGATATTTTAACACAGTTAATGCAAATGACTGCGAAAATTCCTTTTGATGATCGGCGAAATAACTCAATTCCAGTCGATGTTATATCTTCTTCCCTCGTCAGGAAGTATCTTACTGATATTAGGAGTGATTTAGTCGCTGAACATGTATTTATTCCTGATAGGGATCTGTACCGCTATATGAAGATTGTTTCACCGATGAATAGTCATGAAGCTCCAAGAAATGTTGCATTACTGTTTTTCACAGAAAATCCTGATCAGTATTTTCCAGCAACCCAGACAGAGGTCGTTGAATTTGGTGATGATGCAGGTGGGGACTTTATCGAAGAAAAAGTTTTCAAAGGCCCGATTCATTTCCAGTCAAGACAAACACTTGATTATTTAAACGGTTTCAGTACTTCAATGATCAGGAAAATTCCAGGAAGATCTGAAGCTCAAAAGGCAGTTGCATTTCCTTATGAAGCAATGGAAGAAGCTCTTATGAATGCGGTTTATCATGGAAGTTATGAAATTCATGAACCTATCAAGGTATATTTATATCCTGATCGTATGGAAATAATCAGTTATCCAGGACCAGTTCTCGGTATTGAAATGCATCATTTACAAACTGGTGGAGTTGTTCCTCCGGTCCAAAGTCGAAATAGAAGAATAGGAGAGTTCCTGAAAGAACTTGATTTTGTAGAAGGGCGAGGGACCGGAATACCTAAAATCCGAAGAAAAATGAAAGAAAATGGTTCACCAGAGCCAAAATTTGAATTTGATAAAGAGAAAACATATTTCCGTGTTATTCTGCCTGCACACCCACAATATGTAGTAATTCATTCTTTACGTAATAGTGCCCATCTTTGGGCTACCGGGGATAGAAAAAGTGCCATTGCAAATTTAGAACATGCTTTATCGAAAGTTCCAACATCAGGAGCACTTATTGGTCAACTTATAGAGTATAAAGGTGGTCTGGGAGACTTGTCTTCAGCTGAACATATGTTTAATGAGAATAAAAATAACATTGAATTAATCGATAGGCATTTGCTTTATCTTGCTATGGCCAGAGCGTATTTAGATACTCAAAATCCATCAAAAGCTTCATTAATTCTTAAAGAGATTCCCTCTCCGACAACTGGTGATGAATTAATTGAATTAGCGATATTATATAAAAGAGCTAGAAGATTTAAAGAAGCACACAAGGTTTTTGCTTCAAACTTTGATATTCTCCGTGAAGATCAGAAAGCTGTGCATGAATTTGCACAAACGAAGATGAAATTAGCATCAAAAGAGAAGGGACATGTTCGAAAACGACTAAACAAAGAAGCTCTTGAACTATTACGTAGAGCTATACAATTATCTGATGATAATATTAGGACTGCTTGGTGTTGGTTTGATCTTGCAAGAACTTTGGTTTGGCTGCGCTCCCCCGAGACCGAAATTCTAAGTGCTTATGATAAAGCTATGGAAATCTTACCTAATGAACCGATATTCAAGGAGAATTATGAGAAATGGAGAGCTAACTACGAAAGACGTAGTGGATAAAAAAACAGATTATTCAGGAGTTATACCATGATAAAGATCTTCGGAGTCTCAGGAAGCCCCAGGAAGGGCTCAACAGATTACATTGTAAATGAAGCCCTCAAGTACCTCAAGGAAAAATACGGTGCAGAGACAAGGTATTTCCCAGCGCGTGGCAAACACCTCAACTTCTGCATCCACTGCGACTATTGCATCCGGGAGCGCAGCGGCTGCATCCACAAAGACGACATGCAGGAATTCTACGACGGCCTGGAATGGGCCGACGGTATCATCATCGGCACCCCAGTGTACCAGGGCAACCTGAGCGCCCAGACCAAGACCATGCTGGATCGCTGCCGGGCCGTGGTGGCAAAGGACCCAGACATCCTGCGCAACAAAGTGGGTGCAGCCTTGGCAGTGGGTGGCGACCGAATAGGCGGACAGGAGATAGCCATCCAGTCAATCCACCACTTCTATATCATCAGCGAGATGATACCGGTCGGCGGCGGCTCGTTCGGTGCCAATCTGGGCGGCACCTTCTGGTCGCAGGACAGGATGGCCAAAGGCGCGGCAGAGGATGAAGAGGGGCTGCGTTCCATGCGCAAGACCATGAACCGGATGATGAAGATGCTGGGAGTGGTCAGGGGCGAGGATATACCAAAAAAAAGTTGAGAATATGCAGTTATTGCGATTGGGAAAATATGTGGGATTAATCGAAGAAGTGTAAAAATTTCAGACGGGATTTACAGGATTGACAGGATACAATGCAACATCAATATCCTGTTAATCCTGTCAAAAAACCAAGCAGTGCCCGTTACTTGATTGCGCATGATATTGTCAATAAAGATTAAGATTTTCTCTGGAAATATCAGTGGCAGTATTAGTATCAATATATTATCCTTGACACAATTCCATCAAATCCACCATCAAAACTGGCCAAATGGTCTATACCCTTATTTTTCATCAGTTCAATTATTGAACAGTCAGTAAAACTCAGCTTTTTATCAGCGTACTTTGCGAAAGTAATCCATCCTCTTTCAAGTATCTCCTGGTCAATGAAAAGCATATTAATGAACCTCGGGATATCTTTATTTTCATTACCAAGTATGATGTCCCTCATCTGTCTGGCTTTTTTAACATCGTCTGTCTTGTAAAGTATAAAAGTCATCAATTCGTTAAAAACAAAGTCAGATGTAAATGCTGCACCATACTTGTTTTTCATTATGCTCTCAAGCAGGCCCGTGGCGGTATCATGATACTCGTCCTTCCTGTTAACGTATGCAATAAAGATGCCTGTATCTATAAAAATACTCATCTCATGCCCCGTATATTGTACTATCGATATCTGACTCTTCTGTTTTAACACCCCAATCGGTCTGAAGAGCTTTTATTTTCCGTATATCTTTTTCTGAAAGGGGTGGTGCCAGCAGCTTACCAAAGAAATTATCTTTTTTTAACCCCATGAACTCCATTATCTTTGAGAACAGTTCCTGCTGAGTGATTTTTTTACCGGCTTTAAGCGTAAATTCAGCCTGTAACATATCAAAAAGATGCTTATCTTTGTCATTGACTTTGATATTCTGGCTCATAATACAAAATATAATTTTTTCTAATATATCCTTTTCTACTACAATGAGTACTAACTCTACATATATACAAACTCAATTTTTTATCAGCATATTTTGCGAAAGTATCATGCCCGTTTTCAAGTATCCCCGGGTCAATGAAAAGCATATGCGGGGTCTGGAATACAATCCACTGTATTATCGGGGTGTCGGAGCAGTGTGATGGTTGTGTAATAGTATATTTAGTTAAGAGATTGTCGCCAAATAATTGCCAATGGATTTAACCTTAAGTCCACAAACATATACACACCCATGAAACGAACAGGAGTTACGAACCTGCCTCTGCACGGCGGGGCAGCACCCAGATGGCTTTTCAACAGGATGGTCAAACTCTCAGGCGGCATCTGTGATGCCATATTGCTGGATTTTGGGCCGGATGAGATGCTAAAACGATTGTCAGACCCTTACTGGTTCCAGGCGTTCTCATGTGTGCTCGGGTTCGACTGGCACAGTTCCGGCACCACCACCACCACTTGCGGTGCCCTGAAAATTGCACTGGACCCACAGGAGCACGGCATCAAGGTATGTGGCGGGAAAGGCAGGACATCCAGGAAGACGCTGGATGAAATAGACCAGAGTGCTGAAGTATTCAATCTTTCAACCACAGATATCGAGCAACTCAAGTATTCCAGCAGGATGAGCGCAAAGGTCGATAACAGCCTGATACAAGATGATTACAGCCTGTACCACCACTGCCTCGTATTTGACGAAAAAGGAGACTGGACCGTTATCCAGCAGGGTATGAACGATTCATATGCCAGGCGGTACCAGTGGTTATCCAAAGGAGTAAAAAGCTTTGTGGAAGAACCGCATTCCGGCATAGCATCGGATGATATCAAACCTGATGTACTGGACATGACAGCAAAGGAGAGTCATAAAACACAGGAAGTAAGCCTTGACCTGATACTTGATGGTCCCGAGCACCTGAGGCAGTATTTCGGTAAAAAGAACCAGACGAGGTTGGATGATTTCACTTGTAGCGGGTTAGATGATCCCACAGGTAGACGTGTGGATGAACTTTCACTGCCGCCACGTCATCATATCATAGATATGGATATCACAGAGAAGGGGATGAAAGTGCTGAGGCAGGCCTATGAACTCCAGCCCTCATCCTACGAGGAACTTGTCTCACTAAGGGGCATGGGTCCACAAAAGATACGCGCGCTGGCACTGGTTTCAGACCTTGTATATGGCACACGTCCGAGCTGGCGTGACCCTGTGAAATATAGTTTTGCCCACGGCGGGAAGGATGGATTCCCGTTTCCAGTAGATCGGGACACGTATGACAAGAGTATCAGCACCCTAAAGGATGCAGTAGAATCTGCCAGGATGGGGGATAAGGATAAACAGAATGCTATAAAAAGGCTGAGCCAGTTTATTTCAGATGAATGAACAAGGATTATAGTCAAGAACATAATATCTTTGACATATATCCTGAACACTTTGCGTTCTTCGCGTCCTTTGCGGTGTATGATTTTAGTCACCGCAAAGAGCGCAAAGAGCGCAAAGATTAGTTTGAATTGTTTGATTTTTGACTATAGATAAATGAACAGGGATTAAATGAATGAATAGGGATTTGATGTACTTGACAGACGATGAAGGAATTGGGGACCGGATAATAGAGATACGGCGCCGGTTGCACAGGGTACCCGAGTTAAGTTTCCATGAGTTCAAGACACAACAAGCAGTAATGGAGCTCCTGGAAGAGATCTGGATTGAAGGAGAGTTTATTGCCAACACTGGTGTCATTGCCACAATACAAGGCAGCGGTCCCGGGAAATGCATCGCACTGCGTACGGATATGGACGGACTTGAAATGATAGAGGAGCCGACACAGTTAAATAGTGAATATATTTCACAACACCCTGGTTTTATGCACTCCTGCGGGCACGATGCCCACATGGCAATGATGCTGGGGGCTGCCAGGCTTCTTATACGGCAAAAGGAAAATTTCCCTGGTTCTGTCAAATTGATATTCCAGCCCGCTGAGGAGCAGCCCCCTGGGGGCGCACTTGATGTTATCAGGGATGGCGGCCTGGATGGGGTGGATGCAATAGTGGGGCTGCATGTTTTTAGCCACATTGATTCGGGTGAGATAAAGTTCAGGCCCGGGCCGTTTTTGGCAACATCAAATGTAATGAAAATAAAGATTACAGGTAAGGGCGGGCATCATCTCAGTCCTGAGCTTGTTATTGACCCGATAGCAATCGCTGCCAGGTTCGTTGGGTGTATCTGTGATAGGATCAGGATGAAGATACCGCAAGACAGGTTCATTTTAGGTTTTGGCAAGATATCGGGTGGGTCCCAGTTCAACAGGACACCTGATGAAGTCGAGGTATTGGGCAGTTTTCGTACCTTTGATAACAGGGATACACAGGAAATAGAGGACATTATTAAACAGGTCCTTGATGAACTGGTGGATATGTATGGCAAACAGGATTTCCCTGGACTGCCAGCTTATGAACTTGATATAGAGCACGGGTATCCTGTTTTGGTTAATGACCCGGTGTTCTCAAATAAGGTATTAAGGCTCCTTAAAGAGCATTTCCCTGTAGTAGGTGATGATATCGAACCTTTCTTCGGGGCAGAGGATTTTGCCCACTATCTTCAGGAGATACCAGGTGTCTACATCGGCCTGGGGATAAGGAACGAAGAAAAGGGTATTACTGAAGGCAACCATTCCAGCAGGTTCGACATAGATGAGACCGTACTGCTGGACGGCACCAGGATGCTGGCTATTATCGCACTCGATTTCCTGAACGACCCGGGTGAATACCTGCCATGAAAATAGAGGTGTTCACACCTGAGCTGGCCGGCGAGGTGGGGCAGTTTGTCCTGGGTGTGCTTGAAGGGGAAGGATACGGGTACGATCCGGAAAAGGATTTTGACCTGGAGGATATTTACGGATACTACATTGACAATGACGGTGTGTTCTATATAGGAACCATTGACGGTGTTGTAGTGGGGACTGGCGCGGTTCGCAGGATAAATTCAAAAAAGTGTGAAATTAAACGAATTTATGTGAAACAGGAGTTCAGGGGCCGGGGTTTTGGTGAGGAATTGTTCTTAAATGCACTTAAATTTGCCAGGACCCATTATCATGTGGTCACTTTGAAAACTGACAGAACACTTATTGAGGCGATCAACATGTATCAAAAACATGGTTTTTCGGTTGTTAATGAGAATAATGATACTCTGTTCTTTATGTATCGTCCATAATGTTCATTTTCTTTAGCAGATACATTTCAAAAACCTTATATCCTAATCCTACGAATGGGTCTAATCCACAATGGTAGGTGATTGGATGTTAAGTGTTAATGAAAAGGGACTTGAAATTGCAGAATATATGATGGATGAGGCTGAAGAGCTCAAGGTTAAGACAGTTGAACTGAAGAATGGATCAAATGTTATCGACTGCGGCGTGAACGTAAGCGGCAGTTACGATGCGGGATTGATGTTTACAGATATCTGTATGGGAGGTTTGAACAGTTCAAGTATCACTGTGCAAAAAGTGGGCGATATCCCACTGGCCTTCATTGATATAACCACTGATCATCCTTCGATATCCTGCCTTGGTGCCCAGAAAGCTGGCTGGCAGGTCACTGTTGATAAGTATTTTGCCATGGGTTCAGGCCCGGCAAGGGCACTCTCACTAAAGCCAAAGCACACATATGAGAGAATACAGTATGAAGATGAATATGATTCTACGGTCATTGCCCTGGAGTCCAGTGCGCTTCCGGATGAAAAGGTCATGCAGTTCATTGCAGATGAATGTAATGTGCCAGTGGAGAACACTGTAGCACTGGTGGCACCAACTGCCAGTATCGTTGGCTCGGTCCAGGTTTCCGGCAGGGTTGTTGAGACAGGTATTTTCAAGCTGAACGAACTCGGGTTCGATACCACCCAGATCGTATGCGGGACTGGTACTGCACCCATTGCACCTGTGGTCAAGGATGACCTGAAGGCTATGGGATGCACCAATGACAGTGTCATTTATTACGGTTCGATTGTACTGACTACACGCGGATTTGATGAGGAGCTGTTCAAGCAGGTACCATCTTCAACGTCATCCGATTACGGTAAACCCTTCTTCAAGACATTCAAGGATGCAGGCTATGATTTCTACAAGATAGATGCAAACATCTTCGCTCCCGCGGAGGTCACTGTAAATGACCTTGATACAGGTAAGACCTATCACTCAGGCCACCTGAATGCAGAGGTCATCCAGGAATCATACGGCATCAGCGGATTATAAATCCGCACTTTTTTTATTTTTTTTAAAAAAAATGACCGGCCCGGTACACATCGATGAAATATTCAACTCGATACAGGGCGAGGGCATATTTACCGGTGTACGCCAGGTTTTTGTAAGGTTCCTGGGCTGTCCCCTGAACTGCAACTACTGCGATACTCCCCACTCCAGACATCCGGCTGCGTCGGTATGTAAGGTGGAACGCATCCCGGGCACAGGTATGTTTCAGGATATCCTGAATCCTGTTGATGTGGACACCCTTGTTAAGATTATTGAGGATGTATGGTCGCCTTCCTCCAGGCATATTTCCCTTACTGGCGGCGAGCCTTTGACACAGACCGGATGTATCATTGAATTATCCGGGTATCTGGATCATCCCCTGTACCTGGAGACTAATGGCTGCCTGCCTGATGAGGCGAGAAAGGTACAGTATGTGGTGGATGTGGCTGCATGTGATGTCAAGCTGCCCGAGCACAAAGCAACTGAAGATTACCAGTCACTGTTAAAGGCCGAACTGGAGACTTTGGGTATTTTTTATGATGCGGGTGTAGTCACATTTGCCAAGTGTGTGGTGACTGACAGGACTTCTGTCAATGACCTGGATATAATTGCCAGGGGTATGTCTGATATTGACGGGACTCTGCCCCTGGTACTGCAGCCTGTGACATCCTGCCCGGGTTTTGAGCCGCCGGCGTCAAAACGGCTGCTGGAACTGATGGATGCGGCAGGGGAATATTTGAAGGATGTACGGGCAGTTCCACAGGTGCATAAGATGATGGGGCAGTTGTGAAATTAACCTTCAACCCACTTACGGGTTTCAATTAAGTAAAGGGACCCGGTACGCTCTATTTCAGGAAATTCCCTTATCTCTTCTACCTTGAACCCACTCGCGCCAGATTTAAACCTGTCTGCCACCACTTTCCAGGGAATAGCGAAAGCAACCCGTCCTTTGCCTACACCCTGTCGTAGTTCCACTGCTAAGAATCCCTTCCTGCCCGATAGCCTGAGGTATTCGGACATTCTGTCAACCTGGTGTGATCCTTGTTTGTCAGTGGTGAAATGCTGGGTAAAATATAATGCTTTGGCTCCCTTGTCGGTGGAGATGCTCTTGCATTCGATACCAAGGTAGTAGTCAGGATGCAGTGAGTCAACTATTACATCCAGGTACTGATGGGTGAACCTGTGCTGCTTGAGCCGGAATGCTATTCCTTTTATCCTGTTTTCTTTGAAATAGGTATTGAATGATTTTACAAGCTGCCGTTCGAATTCTGTCATGCATTGCACCGTGTTTAATGTATGTATAGGAAATTATTAACGCATTTCGATCTCGATATTTTTTCACCACCACTGACAGGTGGATCATATGAACCTATGCCAAGTCTGAAGAAACTCGATTTATGCGCGAGACAAAATATGAGTTTTTTGGGAGGAAATTCACCACAAGCTAGGTTATTCTCTCATCTGAATCTTGGGAAATTTATTAAAGGATAGTGAAATCGGTATTAATGGACTTAATGTTTTGGTGGGGACTATGCAGAGAGTATTTTCGGCTATCGATTTTTTACATATCTTTGAAACTCAGGATATTGTATAGTTTGTACTGCTTTTTCACTACGATGATCTATAAGGCATGTATGTCGATATATAGTCACATCTATATTTTTACGATTATATTCAATTCAAATTCTAAAATTGTATTAATAAAAACTCACATATAGTTTATAAAATGACAAACGTAGCAATATATATATATAGTTCATCGTTAATATTACAATCTGTAATATTAAAGTATGTTACACGGGGTTCAACTGAACCGACAAAGAACGGCTGAACCCCAAAAACTGCCCAAAGGCACTATCTAACTTCACCTTATTCTTATTTAAGGCTTTAGTTTTGCCTCCGGGATGAAATAATTTGGAGGACAAAATATGAAACGCAATAAAATGAAGTTCGGCGCACTGCTTGCGGTGATGCTGATTGTAAGCATGGCTTTTGTACCAGCAGTAAGCGCAAAAGGTGGAGATGAGATAAGTAAAGATAAAAACAGTGACGGAGATGTAGGAGAAAAAGGTGGTATAGGCCTTGGCTCATATATGGATGCGACCTTATCAGGAAGTGGGGTGATAGACTCAACGACAATTTTTATACTACCTCCAGTTTCAAAGACACTTAGATATTATAATGTTGAACATGATGGATCTGGTAGCTTTAATGTTGACTTATACAGAATACCTATAGGTTCTTATGACCTTGGTGTAATATTTCCCGATGGAATGACAGTATCTCCTGACGATGCAACAGGCGCAGAGTATGTTGGCGAATGGGTCAGTGATTTTAATAGCTATCATTTTCAGAAAGATGGGTGGTTTGTAGGAACGATTCATTTGAAAGTACCTGTTGAATTCGATGCTGGTAATGGAGTTCATGGAATAATTACAGCAGGTGGCGGCAATATTGGAGTCATTGGAGGATTTGTAGGAGGATTAACAGCAAGTATTGAATACGTACTTGCAGGTGTAATCGGAACAAGTGCAATAGCCGCTTTAATAGCTGCTGCAGTTATTTCCGGAGCCAATATAGATGTAATATATTTCAATGAGGGGTAAAATATTACCCTTTTTTATTTTTTGTGAAGTGTAATATATGAATATACTAATAAAAAAAATATTGGTCTCTGCGATTCTATTAATATCAGGTCTAATATCTTATATGACTTCTAAATTATTTGTTGTTTCAAGATGCGAAACTCTAACTGCTTGCATAAAAGAAAATGGAGATGTTCTGATATTCCTTTTTTTAATCATGTTAGTCTTATTTGCAACTTCTAAATTAGAAAAGAGATTCAGTGCAATATTGAATTTATCTATGTATATTATAGTGGTGTTAGCTTATTTTTATGATTTATTTAATTTGAACTTTAAGATAATATCCATTGTTATAATACTTGTATTATCTCTTCTTTCAGGTATAAGTTTAAGAATAAAAGATGAGGGAAATCATGATTACTTTAAAGAATAATTCTAAAATAAGGTTATTGATCTTAGTATCTATCATTGGTATCTTTTCTTATTTGCCTCAATTATTTGCTATTGTTACTATAGCAAAAGAATTTTCCACAACAGATAATTGGTGGATTCCATTAACAATTGGAGCTTTTGTTTCTATTCTAAACTTAGTTTTCAGGTTATTTTTAATTTTAGGTATATTGTATATTTCATTATTAATCGTGAACTATTTCAGAAAAGAAAAATTACGTAAAGATGGATTTAAAGTAATCCTTTTAAATTCTCCTATGATTTTCTTGCCATTCATTGTTTTTGGAACTATTGCACTTATCTTCAGAATAATAAACTACAATGGAGTTCCAGAATTAACAGGATTAAGGAAAGGTTTTGAATTTTATGGTTCACTAATGGCTTGGATCATTTCATTTATAATTTATGGGTTTATGCTAAATGAGAAATTTGAGTCTAAAAAATTAAGTAGAGCTGTTGCAGGTGTTACTTGCATTATGGTTTTTTTGCTTTCTCCTCCAACATTATAAAATAATCTACACTACATCTGATTATTAGGAATACAAAAATGCTATTTTTCAACATCACAAATTATCTTGACCTTGTCAGATTATATTTATTCCTTCCGAACTTGCATTTTTAATGCCACATCAATCCATATTTCAGAAAAAAAAACACAATACAATCCAACATATCTACCAATTTTTGAGATCGTTCGAAAGTCTTTGATTTTCAACCCCATCAAAACAGGATCATACAGGCGTGCCGAGCTAAATTCATATTCGTCAGTTAGTGAAAATCCAACCAGGGGAAAGGCTAGCCACCGTCTCAGAACTGAACCCGCACCCAGCCTGGTAACGGTTCATCCCCACGTGTGTGGGGAACACAGGATGCCGGTGTTGCTGCGCCCAGTATAACACGGTTCATCCCCACGTGTGTGGGGAACACTCTCTCGCATATTCGTATAGGGTTCACCAACACGGTTCATCCCCACGTGTGTGGGGAACACTGGGGCAGTGGAAATTAGGATATCCAAACGGTCGGTTCATCCCCACGTGTGTGGGGAACACAGTTCCACCAATACTAAACCCGGTCAGTATCCCGGTTCATCCCCACGTGTGTGGGGAACACATTACTACAGTATGGAAGGCGGATAAAGATACCGGTTCATCCCCACGTGTGTGGGGAACTCCATCGGGTGCCACCCACTGATAATTATCATAACGGTTCATCCCCACGTGTGTGGGGAACTCCAGGTTACCTCTGGTATGGCTGCCCGGGTGTTCGGTTCATCCCCACGTGTGTGGGGAACTCTTCATCATCAAAGAAACCGAAGTCATCTATACCGGTTCATCCCCACGTGTGTGGGGAACTCAGAACCCTAATAGTCGGATGGATGACCAGGGACGGTTCATCCCCACGTGTGTGGGGAACTCTTAACCGGGCTGCTGCTCCAGGGGAGTAATGGCGGTTCATCCCCACGTGTGTGGGGAACTCTATGTCCGGACCGAGGGTGGCAGAACTGTAACCGGTTCATCCCCACGTGTGTGGGGAACTCTCCTTAAGGGTGGTGTCTCTACTGGTGCCTCCCGGTTCATCCCCACGTGTGTGGGGAACTCTCCTTAAGGGTGGTGTCTCTACTGGTGCCTCCCGGTTCATCCCCACGTGTGTGGGGAACTCTATGTCCGGACCGAGGGTGGCAGAACTGTAACCGGTTCATCCCCACGTGTGTGGGGAACTCTCTTTATTATTTATATGATTAAAGGGGAAATATATAGCCGTTATCCTTCGAACATATCAAATAATTTATTTTCGAAAAAACCACATAATTTATTAATGTCCATGGATTGATCATCAAGATGTCACCATTAATAATAGATTCATATTAACTATAAGATATATCAGGCATTCGGTAAAAACGATACCAAATTAACACCATCCATATCTACTGGCATACGCCTGTTATCTCCCAACGTCACAAAATCATAACCTGCTTCATTTTGCGCTTTCCAGACCATAACTGCATTTCCATCTTCCAACCCCTTTTGTACATTTCCCCAGATCATATCCCGTACCTTCACAGAAAAATCACCAACATATACACCTGCACGTATTTCAAGCATCCATATGGCCAATCTCCCCCGTAGTCTGGGAGGTGCATTTTCAGTTACGATGACCAACATCACCAATCCCCTCCTCCTCTGGAATCGCAGGCTGCACAGCATCTGGTGCAGCCTTCGGACGGGAAACACCTCCCGCTGCCAGAATCTCCTCAATAGTAGGAATTATATTTCTAAGCAGTTTGGTTTCCCTGAATGCATCCCGGCATGCCCGGCGCACCATACCTTCCGGATCGCCTGGATTTTTGGCTGCAATACTAAAAGCAACCGGCACAACGGTCTCAAATTTAAATAGATCAGCAATATCATATACAAAAGACAGAGGCTTTCCAGTATGTACAAAACCAATCGCAGGCGCATATCCTGCCGCCAGTATACCCGCTTCCGTGACACCATATAAACAGGCAGTGGCAGAACTCAAACAGCGATTTGGCATATCCCCGCTTCCCCATGATGAACTGTCATATCGCCGTCCTTTCCAGTCAACCCCGTAACGTTTAGCCATTAACTCATACATCTTCTTCACGCGTGCACCTTCCATCCCTCGCATCTGTTCCACATTGTAGTCAGAAGATACCTCCTCATCAAATCGGAATTCGTACATCTTGCGAACCACTTTAAGCCTTGCCTCTTCATCAAGAGCCAGTTTCGCCTGGTATAAAAGACGGTCTGAGCGTGCACCCCCTGGCTGACCTGCGGAGTAGAGGCGCACCCCAGCCTCACCGACCCAGATAAGCAAACACCCCACCCGTGCAGCGAGAGCCGCCGCCGCATGGGATACGCGGGAGCCAGGCTCAAGCATCAGGCAGGCAACACTCCCAATGGGAATATGGGTACGTACGCCGTTTTTGTCTACCAGGACAAATGCCCCGTCTAATACATCAAGCTCTCCCTTTTCCAGAAATAACAGGGATATTCGTTCTTTGATTGCTATGGGTTTTAGTTTTGGAAGCATAGATTTACCTCAGATTAATGGACGCCTTACCATCATCAGACCGCAGCCAAAACTCTTTGCAGGACCGATGCCACGATACAGCGCATTTCTAAACAGATCAGGGTCAGTAACAGTCAACAAACCAGTGAAATCCACAGTGCTGATATTCACATGATGCTTGCCCTTTGCTTTATAGAATCGTTCTTGGCGATACCCATCTGCCCGAACTTCATGTTCATTTACCATAAAACCATACTGTTCAGCCTTTCTTGCCAACCACTCAAATCCAACATTCTGGACGATTTCTGCCTCACACGGCCAATCGACCCTTGGAATCCTATCAAGCTTTAACTGATTCTTGGCATTCATGATTACATCATGACGATGCTGCTTACCTTCAGCATCGCGCTTTGTGCGGATAGGATTTGCACGAAGTGAAAATGATAATCTCTGGTCAACATGCAAAGCAGGTTCGTAATGCTGAGATTCAATATTCCACACACCGCCTTCATCAGAAGGTGTACGTTCAGATACAGAATAAAAAGTCGGCAAATTCTTAACATTCTTATAATGATACAGAAAATCTCTGATTCTCTGTGGGTCATCTGTAAATAGCGACCATAGCAAACGATGAACCTGATAGGTATTCCCTAAACTTCGCCAAAAATCCTTATTTTCAGATGCATTAGGTTGCAACCTGATTCTACTCATGTACATCAATCATTCCTCCCACCTGGCTGTACAACAGCAAAATGCTCATTCCTATCAGCAAATTGCCATCGCTTACGACTCAAAGGATCATCACGCCGAGTAATCGTATGTACCGCTGGTACACCAGCATCTTGACCCCCTTCCCAGTATAACCTCATACCATCATCCTTTTGCAAACCATCAAGAAGACCATCAGAATTTATCATGCCAAATGCCTCTTGTATATTCGCACCACTGACTACCTTTGCATCAATAGGCATTGCAAGAGGACAGGATTTTCGTCCCAAATACAGAACAAACTCCGGTTCCTTTAGTTGTTGTGCCAAAACTTTAAGGGAATATGGAACTTCATCCGACTTACTCCACAAACACACACTATATACTGCGTCACAATAGTAATCCCTTGTAGAAAGAATGGTTTTCATATCCTTTTTCGATACTGCCAGTTCATCCTTTCGAGTAGCAAAATGTTTCGTATTCTTACCAGTGCCGGAAGGGGGAACCTGTGAAGTATGATAATCCCTCAACATAGTACCCGATGCATCCACCTGCACAGCAAAATTGTATGATTTTGCCAGTGCCCTAAGTTTTGGATCTTCATCTCTGCGAATCCCAATAGCTGCCGCCAATAATCCCATAACAGCCGATTTTGAAGGGTGATCAAATGTGGGACGATAAGTCCCCACTGCAACATCACCCCACGAAGCCATAGGACCATAAAGACGAAAAATCAAATATTCCGTCATTCCATCGCCCCTAATCTGTTACAAAATCAAGGATGTCTGATAATGATCCATCGCCAGTATAAGCATTCATTTCGCAATTAGAACCGCTGCATTCCCCATAGACCTTTTCCATCTTTTCATTTGTATCTCTCAAAGCAGATATGGATTCATCCAGCAGATCCTTTCCATTCAATACCTTAAGGAATGCAACAGAGAGTGAGCGAGGTTGTTGAGTGCCCTTTTCTGCCAAAATATATGATGCATATGCGCGGGATGCAAAACTATTCTGCTTGCCGGTTGGAGCAACTTTTGCAGCGGCTTCAACCAAAGACCGCAATGCCTTATTCACCAACTCTTTATCTCCACCAAGATTCTTTGCCAAAAGAGTGTGGTTTATACAGACATAATTATAGAACAGGCCGGACGCAAATTCCAATTCCCCTATATGTGCTGCACCTGCATTATCCCCACCATTGTTCAGGTCATCCACAGCAGTGAAATAATCATCTTCCACAGCTACTTTATGCACAGTTATTGCATGGGAAACCTGAACAGCAGCTTCAGTATTGTGCATAGGGCTGGATGCGAGCATACGACCGAACATAGCAATATCCACAGCCGTGTGTTGTTTCCGCAAAAGCAATAAATCATCTTTGGTAGGTGTATCACCACTTTCAGCTATGTTCTTCAAAAGTGAATCAATCAGATTTATCTCTTCCTGACTGAAATGTGCCAACTGTTCAAGTTTTAAATCTCCAATGGGATCATCTTCGGTTTCTTCAGCTTTCCCATCTTTACTTTTCTTTGCAATTTTCACTTTTCCAAAAACACCTGTAATTTCCTGTGCATATTTCTTTGCTTTGGACTCTGGCATTGGTGAGAATATTTTATTTGCATCGTCGTTATTTTTAATTGCATCCTCAAGACTGCATCCGGTAGTCAATGCTTTGTAAATATAAACTCCCATCTCTTTTGTACGAATGCCAATATGACCTGACAAGGATTCCTTAAATATATCTGATTCCCTCCATGCCCTTTTCAGACTTTGAGATGATACCCGAAGCCGCTGGGTTCCACCCATTACAGCAGTTTTTGGTCTCCCAAGGTCATCGCGGTTTAGATTCGATGGCGGGTACGATGCTAAGATATGCAGTTGTATAAATTCACTCATTGTTTATATCCTCCTTTATAAAATTATATATTTATTTATTAATTTACGATTCTGTTGGTGCTTTATCATAATATGCAAAAGCCCATTCCTTGCGTGTGAAATCATTGACACTCCACCAGTAGATGCCATTTGCAAGCACAGGAATATTCACAATTCCGTCAAGCATACGGACAATGCGTATCAATGTTTCGAATAAATCGGTGTTATCCTGAACCTTCAATACACGTCGAAAACGCAATCCACTAACACATGCAGTAGTGCTTCCCGACTTTGGTGTAGCCATTTGTGCTGCAATATGCACACGCTCATTATTGCTCCTCACATGAGACAAGATACCGGCGATTAATGCCAGCGATTCTTGATTCACATAGCCAAACTGCTTGAATTTCATTCTAAGTCGATGAAATGCCGGATTAAATGCAACTTCTGTAGGGTTATGGCAACGTCTCAATGCAGCCCTGTCCCCGCGTGATTCATCCAGCTCTTTCCACCATTTTAACAATACATCACGCGCATCTTGATTAGATACGAATGACAAACTTTTAGTTTGTTTCATGTTAACTTCACCTTTTATGCGTTTATTCTTATATATTTTATAAATTAATATATCAATGAATTAAATTATTTTTCACTTGCGACTGGTTGATTGGTAAATCTAAAATTTCTATAATCTTCTTGTTCTTTTTTTGATTGAACTTACGTAAATTTCTATGGGCTAAAGCAATACGTTTCGGGTCAGCAACATCTATCTGATTGGATTGTGAATACTCATCAAATAATTGTTCCCCGGTTCGGAATAATGTATTGAGCCATTGAAGTTTAATATCAACAACAGCATCGATATCAGCCCCATCAGAAAATGCAATGCGCAGATTTTCTAGTGAATTATAAAACTCTGGTTCAGTGTTATTCCAGAATCGATTATCTATGAACGAAAAATCACCCTTTACATCTTTTGGTCGCCTAAACATGGCCTCTTTCACGTATTTTCGAACGTTGTTTGCCACAAGCTCAGAGGTTTTTATCAATTGTTCAATCACCGATTCATAGTTTTCACGAACATTATCATCTACATGGATTAGTGGCATTTTTCCTTCATACCAACATCGAACTTTCATATTATCAAAATCATATCCGAATGCCCATAATTGCGGTGAGTGTTTAGTTTCCAATTGACTCTGTCGTACTCTGAACGTATGTATTACCGTAGCCGGTTCGTTTTCATTTACATTGTCATTTTGTACCAATTCCAACCAATGGCGATAACTTATTCCACTTGGATTTCCATGTCTTGGAATAAGCTCATTTTGTTTTGTTATGCTATGGGGCGTAAGTGTATGGCGCCAACCTCCTTCATAATTTGTGCCATAGTTCTTTGTTATATAACTTGTCACCAAATGGTTTGAATCACCATTACACACATCACAATTGCCAGTTTCACCATACTCAAAATCAAGAACAATTCTTCGAGGCATTCCCCAGAACATTTGTGCAGGATGTGCATTTTCTGGCGTGGTTGGCTGATCCTTTTCACTGGTGCAAGTTGGTCCCATCCATGGGAAAATAGCATCATCATCTGTCAACGAAAAATTTCCACAATTATCAAGAAAATCAGATTCATTCAGTACATTAAGCCATATAGTTTGCCAGAGAGTCCCACCCATTACTATGGTAGTCAATGGACCACCACCCCTCAGGGATACTCTATGCCCTTTACCGCCACTGGGTGCATTAGTTTGCAATGTGAATAGTGCCATAGCACTACATGGCAAACACATTCTTTTTACAGAATCTCGTTTAATAAAATGGTCTTTATTATCTTTGATCGTTTCATCACCCGGAATCTCCACGAGTAGTTTATCTATCAAATTGGTTTTCCCTTTATCAAGATCAAAATCCTGCATAAATCGAGGGCTATCCCCATCAAAATTAAACGCATGAGACACATTTGCAAAAGTAGTCTTTAGTTCATCAACCACAGGCGGTTTATTAAATCCAGTTCTCCAGCCCTTATCTTTTTTCGGAGCCATTGTTGTCTGCACCAAGCCAATTAAAAACTGAATCAGCGCCCCATTAAAATCCGGACGATTTGTATCTAAACCCACAATCGGATTTGAGCCGATATTATCAGTAACCTGCCACGGAGTAATAATTTCCCGTGTCCCATCCAATCTTCGCACTGGAATCCATTTATCATTTATTAAATTAAATGTCATTACACTAACACCTCTTCATTTTCTTGAATACTAAGTCCGGTAATAGAATTATAAATAACCTGAATACCTTCACCACGTTCATTTATCGCATCCCCATGCCATTGACCCCCTTCTACATCAGATAATGGTATTATCACAGCCCATTTACCTTTATCTGGCATGGATTCCATTGCTTTTTCAAGCTCTGTTTTTAAATCTCCATCATATGTTACCATATCCTTAATTTTTCTTTGGCTTATGCTCACTTGACTGAGATTCCATGCATACTTTTCATTTTCCACCCAGGGAATTACTGTCTCACCATCCCATCTTGCAAGTCGCACATTTGTGGTTAAATCCCCCATACGTGTAGGAGTTTTAGTATCATCCAACCACTGGCTGACAGTAGCTCCATATCCTTTGACAGGCAACAAATGATTGAGCTTTGCCATCGAAATTGCAGCCATATTTTCACCTTCTGCCTTATCATCCCTATCTCTCAGTGCTTCTGGTACATCATTTCTGGTATCGCTTCCAAAAACACCCTCTATAAAATCACGTGCATCATCAGGCATAACAAGCTGTCCATGCTCTGAAAGTAAACGAGCTGTAAGCCATAGTTGACCATGACTTGGATACACGAAAGCTGCTTTTGAAAATACGTCTTTGTACCAGTCTTCATCAGGATTATCGGTCAAAGGCGGAGCAAATATTCCCAACACCGGAGTTCCAGAACGCTCCTTACGTGAATGTCTATGAAGTCGCCCGGCTCGTTGAATTATTAGATCCATAGGGGCCAAGTCGCTGACCATATAATCAAAATCAAGGTCAAGAGATTGTTCCACTACTTGAGTAGCTACAAGAATCTGACCTCTTCGGATAGCACCTTTACTTTTTTTACCAAATGTATCCAGTACTATTTTCTCAATCTTCAAACGATCGCCCATAGCAAAACGTGCATGGAAAAGAAGAACATTTTTAGAACCCAGTTTAGAAGACAGACTATTGTATGCATATACTGCATCATCAACCGTGTTGCGAATCCAGCAGGCACAGCCTCCATTTTCAGTAGCATTTACCAGGGATTTTTCCACATCAGAAATATCATCAAAAAACTTCACAACAACCTTACGTTGAGTGCCTTCACGAGTCTTAAGAGGCGTTTCGGAAATATTATTCGCAGTGCTGTGAGTGATAAGAGGATATGAATTCTCATTTAATTTGTGCGGCTTCCTATCCAGCCCCTGATAATAACTATTTACCAGTTCCTGACGATGTTTTATCGGAAGTGTTGCAGAAAGTAGAATCGCACTACCACCCAATGCCGCATGGAATCTCAACAAAGTGCACAAAAGAGTGTGCATATATGGATCATAAGCATGCACCTCGTCTACAATCAACACACTACGGGATAGACCTAACAAGCGCAAAGATTGATGTTTGGAGGGAAGCACAGCCATCAATCCCTGGTCAATGGTTCCGACTCCCACATCTGCCAGCAATGCCTTCTTGCGATTATCTGCAAGCCATTCAGTACATTGTGCAGAAGCTTCTTCTTCTTCATCTCTGGCATAAACCCCATCCCCACAGGGATGCTCCAAACCAATGGAATGGCGGAAAGTATCAGACAGATGTCGTGCACTATGTGCCAGCACAAGAGACGGCGTAGCTTCTGCTGCAAACATCAATCTGTATGCTTCAACCAACCGCTCATACATTGCATTAGCTGTAGCCATTGTAGGCAAAGCCACAAATATCCCTTCAGCAAGCCCTTTTTTCATAAGGCGGTGGGCTAAACTCAAAGCAGCTTCAGTCTTTCCGCTACCTGTAACTTCTTCCAGTATGAATAATTGTGCACCATCCGCAAGTTCGCATGTAGAAACATGAGACTGCAAAGGACTTGGAGTATTTATCTTGGGGAACAGTGTCTTCATGCCCGTTTTAGGGGATATACCAGATGGTAACACGCCAGCCTTAGTGATTGCTTCTTCTGCTTTTGGCAATGCAACTTTGTTCCAGTAATCTTCAAGCGGAATAGGTTTTGAATTAAGTGGGAAATACTCACTATTTGACCCAATCCAATCACTCAATATCGCTAAACCAGCAAGCAACCAGGATGAGCGTTTGAATAAATCATCCATTTCATCATCGTAACTAATCTGCAACTGGTTTGATTTATCTGGAATTAATAATTCAGCAACTTCATTTACAAAGGATTTCGCCATAACAATATTTTCATCCGTAAAGAGATTCTGTACACGTATCGTCATACCATTATCATCAAGAAGTGGCGGTTTGCCATGATGACCTGTTACTGCCTGAACCCACGATTTCAGAATATCATTCCAATCAATTTTACTGATATCTGGACTTTGCTTCAGATGGAGCAGATTTTCATCCCAGAGTGGAGTCCACACACTATCCCACAAGTGATATCCCATAGTATCATGGCGTACATTGTATGTTTTATCACAAGTGCACCCCCGCAAATGTTCGAATATATCAGGTCGAAGGTTCTGGAAACGGTCTGAAAATTTACCTATGTCATGAATTGCAAGATGAAATGTGATGAGGTTAATTGCCGTTTCATCATCAAGAAATGTAATCTCAGTAAATCGCTTCAGAAGATGCTTATCATTTTGCAACAATACATGCCCAACTGCTGCAACATCCAGGCAATGATACACCAACAAGTGATAGGAAGATGCATCCTGACTGTCGAGCTTATCTGCCTTGCCCCAATTTTGATACATCTCGTTATCATATGAATAAGCCACCATTTATCACCTTTTTATGTTATTTATTTCAATCATGAAATTCTACCACCGTACATTTAGTAGTTTTTAGCTTATACCAAATCAAGATAAACCGTTTCATTTATAATTGTATTGCCCATGTCAATAGTAAACATATACTAACATGCGTTACATATATATATATCCATTGAAATGCAATATGTTACACCATACAACATACACAAAACATATATTATACTAACACAATGACACTACCAAGTGACTAATCTCCACAATCTATGCCCTCGAACAAGCCAGACACCGTGTGGGATAACTCATTGAACAGGCGGTTGAAATATGAAAAAAAGGACAACCTCTTCAGAACTTGCACCATCAATCAGTGAAATACTTCTCTACACAACCCATGACGGGAAACAACGCATTGAAGTGCGGCTTGAAGGTGAAACAGTATGGCTTTCTCAACTCGCCATGACAGAGCTTTTTCAGACAACCAAACAGAATATCAGTTTGCATCTAAAAAATATCTTCACAGAGGGGGAGTTATCAGAATCTTCAGTTGTCAAGGAATACTTGACAACTGCCGCCGACGGAAAAGCCTATAAAACAAAACTCTACCGGCTTGAAGCAATTATCGCGGTCGGTTATCGTGTAAAGTCCCACCACGGTACCCAGTTCCGGCAATGGGCAACCGAACGCCTAAGCGAGTACTTAGTAAAAGGGTTTACCATTGATGATGAACGGCTTTCTGAACCCGGCGGGGTCGATTACTTTAATGAACTCCTTGAGCGCATTCGGGCAATCCGCGCATCGGAAAAACGATTTTATCAGAAGGTACGCGATATCTACCTAACCAGTGCAGATTATGATCCGAAAAATCCCATGACACAGGAGTTTTACGCTATTGTTCAGAATAAAATGCTCTATGCGGCGACCGGTAAAACAGCCGCGGAGTTAATTCACGATCGAGCAGACGCCACACATCCCAATATGGGACTGACAACATGGAAAGGTGCAAGGCGAGGCCGTGTATTGACAAAAACCGATGTAGGAGTGGCAAAAAACTATCTCAATAAGGAAGAGATCAGCACATTGGAACTTCTTGTTGGACAGTATCTTGATTTTGCAGAACTTCAGGCCAAGCGCAGAAAAGTGATGTATATGAGAGACTGGATAGCAAAACTAGATTCGTTCCTATCTTTGAACGAACAGGATGTTTTAAAGAATGCCGGTACAATTTCAGCAGAACTTGCCCATGAATTGGCTAAAACAGAATATGATAAATTTGAGACAACCCGGCGCCGGATTGAAGCGGATCAAGCGGATGAAGAGATTAAAAACGCTGTGAAAAAATTGACATCGACCCATTAATATGGTGTAGTTTGTGATGGTATTTTGACATCCGTGAATTAAATTGTCAAGAACTATCACTCCCGCACAATCATTCGTTTTTAAATCATGCCAAATTAATGTGGACCTTTTGATTTCCAACTGTAATAGATATATACATAGTAACTATATACTATTATATATTTCATATGTACATTTCCACCAAAATACAATAAACTACACCATAATTCATACACAAAACATATATTGCACTAACACGATAACAATACCAAATGGTAAACCTCACACTCATCTCCACAATCTACACACTCGAACCAGTCATAGTTTGTGTCACCCGTCTTTCCCCGTCAAAACTCATCCTCCTCACAGAAGAGGGGACAGTCGAAAAAAAGCTTCGCTCTGAACAGACCATAGAAGACACCTTCGGCAAAATAATCGATATCCGGAAAAAGAACACTTCCCTCTACGACCCCGTCCGTGTCGCGCAGGACGTAGCAAACCTCATAGAAGAAGAACACGCCCGGGGCAATCACGTCATGATAAACGTCTCAGGCGGCAGAAAACCCCAGGCCTTCGGGGCACTCTTTGGCGCATACACTCGAAGCGACATGGTAAAACGCATTGTCTATGTGACCGAAGAAGACAACTTCATCATAGACTTTCCCATACTCAGTTTCAACATCTCTGACACTAAAAAGATTATTCTCGAACACATCAAGTCAGGAGTAAGCTCAGTCCAGGATATAGCCAGAGGTGTCGGCATCTCAAAAGGCATGGCATACAACCACCTGCGGGAACTCAAGGCAATGGGATACATCACAGGTGAGGACGGATATTCCATCACAGATGCAGGTAAAATTGCGGTGATATGAACCAACCAATTCCTGCCTCACCTATTCATTGTAAGAAGCAATGCAACAGCCTACTATATAGGTAGATCGAGAGAGATAACATGTACCGTGTGTGGGATACGTTCCCGTGGATTAACCTGTTACCCACTCATCCCTTTAATACACGAATAAGTACGTTTTGGACATATAAATAATAAGGCTCTTTGCTGTTTAGTATGGGGAATATAATATATACAATACAGGAGAAACAATTCATAAGAGGAGCATATTAAACATAAAAGTCTCCGTAGATAGCGAAATCTTCAAGATAGCATCGTTAAGAAATATCTTTGAAAGGATATTCTTATCCAATCTTCCCACATGAAATAGAGAAGAGCCCTTTATTATTAACTGAGACGATTCAGAAAACCTCAGAGGCACACAGAGGCACACAGAGAAAAACAACACATCTCTGGCCCTCTGTGGTGAATCTTTTTCGCACGATCCATTTATCCCGTAAAAAAATTATAAAGTCACAGATAAACAAAAGAAAACTTAATAAACTATAATGTTTAATATATATATTGGCAAAGGTCGAGTATGATTTATCCCCTCATATCCCGTTCATAAACTTGACTTTTGCCCTATTTTACAATCATACAAATATGACCGAATGAAAGTTTTCCTTGTTCATACATTTCATTTTGTGAGTACGGATTGTTATAGCAGGCCGTAATGCTCAACGTTCCAGTTGGCAATATCCTGTATCTTGGATATCTCTTCTTTTCCACCTTCCATTGTGAACAAGTGCTTGAACCTGCCCTGTGCTTTGAGATATTCTTCCACAGGCTTTGGCTTTTTTACCTTCCTGACTGAAGTTATATCACCATCCTCCATCTCGTACAAGGGCCAGAGTGCGGTTTCGACTGCCAGTTTACCGATCTCTATGGTCTTGGAGGTATCAAACCTCCAGCCAGTTGCACATGGAGCATGAGCATGGATATAAGTAGCCCCCTCAATGTCCACCGCCTTTTTGACCTTTCGCATCATATCCTTTGGATAAGAGATAGACGTAGTGGCCACATAAGGCGAACCGTGGGCAACTATAATGGCAGGCATGTTCTTCTTGGGCCTGGAGTTACCAAAACTCTGGCTGCCAGGCGGGCTGGTTGAAGTTGAAGCATTAAACGGAGTGGCTCCACTGCGCTGTACACCCGTGTTCATGTATGCCTCGTTATCGATACACACATAGGTGATATCGTCACCGCGCTCAAAAGTCCCTGATATTCCAAGTATTCCTATATCCACTGTTGCGCCGTCGCCACCCATGGCTATGACTTTTGTATCACCTTTACGTCCAAGTGCCCGCAAGGCCGCCTCAATACCCGAAGCTACAGACGCGGTGTTCTCGAACAATGAATGTATCCAGGGCACTTCCCAGGCTGATTCAGGGTACGGTGTGGTCATCACTTCCAGGCAGCCAGTGGGATTTACAACTATTGCATCGTCTCCTACCGCTTCCAGCACGAAATTTGCTGCAATGGCATCACAGCAGCCCGCGCACCCCCTGTGTCCAGGCGCCAGTCTGCTCATAAGAGTTCACCTCGCAGATCAGCATATTCACTTTCAACCTTAATACCGGATTTTATGGCCTGTGCGGCCTTATCTATGATCATTTGAATGGTGCTCATCGGAATATCCCGCCCGCCGTGTCCCAGCATTAAGCCCATCACAGGTACATTGATATCTGAATTATATAAGCAGGATTTAACCTCGGTAAACAGGGCACCTTCGTTCAGGCCAATTGAAATGTTCTTATCCAGGGTCACGACGATGGCAGCATCTGAGACCGCACTACGTATGACTTTTGCCGGGAAAGGCCTGAATGTCCTGACCTTGATCAGGCCCACCTTGATACCCTGGCTGCGGGCTTTATCAATTACATCCTTAATAGTGCCCACCACCGAGCCCATTGCCATTAACAGGATCTCGGCATCCTCTGCCATATATGGTTCAATGAGTCCTCCGTAGTAACGGCCGAATATCGTCTTGAAATCCTCGGCAGCCTTCTCTATCTTACCAAGGGCTACATCCATTCCTTTTTGTTGCAGGTACCTGAATTCTGTATAGGCGGACGGATCAGCAAAAGTGCCAAATGACAATGGGTTACGGGTGTCAAGTATCTGCTCCGGGTTATAAGTGGGAAGGAACTCATCAGTCAGTTCCTGCTCCAGCAGTATCACAGGTTCAAATACATGTGACAGGATGAAACCGTCCATGCAGACCATGGCTGGCAGCATAACATCTTTATCCTCTGCTACTTTGAAAGCCTGGGCTGTCATATCGCTCATTTCCTGGAGATCTTCCGCATATAACTGTATCCATCCTGTATCACGCTGGGATATGCTGTCCTGGTGATCATTCCATATACTAATGGGTGCACTAACAGCCCGGTTCACTACTGTCATAACGATTGGCAGACGCATACCTGAAGCATTGAACAGCACTTCGTGCATCAGCTCCAGTCCCTGGGAAGATGTGGACGAATATGTCCTGGCGCCCGTAGCACTGGCACCTACCAGTGCGGAAAGTGCAGAGAACTCGCTCTCTACATTGATATATTCACAATTGGGTATTTCACCATCAGCCATGAACTGGGACAGGTTTTCCACGATATGGGTCTGTGGTGTGATGGGATAAGCCGATATTACATTGGGCCTGCAAACCTTTACAGAATGGGCTATTGCATAAGAACCTTCTACCACTGTCATTTTTCCAGACATATTATTTCTCCTCCAGCACCATTTCTATGGCATCCTTGGGACATTCATTGGCACAGATGCCGCAGCCTTTACAGTAATCAAAATCAAAGATAACGTACTTGTCTTCCTGCTCGTGGATACTGCTGTCCGGGCATAATAACGAACACAGTCCGCATCTGACACACTGATCCTTATGGTAGAGGGGCCTGAAATTCCTCCAGCCGCCGGTCTTGTTGACCCTGGAAGTACCGGGGTTTACAGCTCCGCCGATCGTGACCTTCATTGTCCCGCCCCCATGCGGTTATAAGCTTCAAGCACGGCCTGGGAATTCTTTTCGCCCACTTTACCGGGGAAGCGCTCAGCTACAGCCTTCCGGATGCTTTCAACTTTGATTTCGCCTGTAGCGCCAGCAAAAGCACCCAGCAGAATGGTATTAACAATGGGGCGCCCAATAATGTCAAGGGCAATCCTGGTTGCTTCTATTGTTATGACCTCTGCCTCTGTGTCAAGGTCAAAGGTATCAGGTGAAAATCCAGTGTTTATCAATATCTTACCGTCAGGCTTAGCACCCGATGCCACGTCCACTGTCTCCATGAGAGTCGCGTCCTGTACGATCACATAGTCAGGTTCGTATATCTGGCTGCGAAGCCTGATTGGTTGTTCGCTGATTCTTGTAAAAGCCATTATCGGAGCGCCTCTTCGCTCCACCCCAAAGGCAGGGAATGCCTGGGAATATTTTCCATCCTCAAATGCTGCAACTGCCAGCAGTTCGGCGGCTGTAACCGAACCCTGTCCTCCGCGGCCATGGATACGTATTTCCTTCAAGTAAAGCTTCCTCCAAATTAGTATAAAATGTGTTGTTTTCTTAACAGATGATGAGAAGTGATTCATAATTGTTTAGTTATTATTTATTACTTATGATAGATTAAGGGACTTAGGGGGCTTAATGAACAAAAAGGTAATGTTCGAAATCTTTTTTAACACTTCCCACGTAACTAAAGTCCAATGCGATTTGACTTACACATTCATTCATGTTACTCCAAGGATTGCGCCTCTCCGGTAGCAGAAATCCTAAAACAGGCCATTAGGGCAGGACTGGACGGAATTGCTATTTGTGACCACGACACAGTGGAAGGATCGCTTGAAGCCAGGCGTCTGGCAGATGAAATGGGTCTTGACCTGTTGGTAGTTCCAGGTATAGAGGTGACAACTAACCGTGGTCATCTGTTGGTATTGGGTGCAGATGAAGCGTTCCCAACAAATTCTGACCCCAGCGATATTATTAAAATGGCAAGGGAACGTGAATGTCTTATCGTGGCACCCCATCCATACAAGGGCTACCCGAAAAGCTTAGGTGATGTATCTGACCTGGATGTGGATGCCATCGAAGTCCTTAACTCCAGGTTCATCCTTGGTAAATTCAATGAACGGGCAGTGAAAATGGCCGAGAATCTGGGTCTGCCTATGCTGGGTAATAGTGATGCTCATTTTGTTGGAATGGTGGGCAGGGCTTATACTGAAATTGACGCTGAACCGTCGGTTGAAGGCGTATTTAAAGCAATAATGGACAAAAAGACTGTAGTACATGGCACCAGGACTCCACTTGGAGTCCAGTTCTACCAGGCATGCCTGGGAGCTAAAAGAAGGATGCTGAATCTAATAAGTAATGAAAGATGAAAGAAATCATTCATTAATATTGCAAAAAAAACAAAAAAAAGAAGAGAAGATAGAATAACTATCTTCCGGTTGCAGTTAAAATTTAATTCTTAATTTTCTTGATCACAAATAACATAGCCAGTGATGTCAATGCCATAACTACTCCAAACCCAGGGGTCGAAGAAGTTCCATTGTCAGGTTCGGTTGCATTGTCCGCAGGCCCTGATGTGTCAGTATGGGTCGGAGTGGTTTCTACTGCAGCTGGTGTATCCGGTTCATCCGCTGCCATCGGGTGACATACCGAACACTTCAAACCAGTACTGGAGGTTTTAAGGGATATCTGGTTGTATCCGTGAAGTGTTTCAACACTATGGCACAGTATACATTCCGGAATCATGATCTTTCCCGTACCCTGGTCTATGTGGCATTGCTCACATGGCACATCAGGAACATGGATGAAGTGAGGGATCTCACTTGCACTCACATTGACTGAACCAGGCCTATGGCACCTGTAGCATGAATTCGGATCAGAAGCCTCGCCATGAAGTATCGCAACATCGGCTGAGACATGGCAGGCCTGGCAGACAATTGTGTCGCTCGCACCTGTAACTGGTGAAACAATATTCGCTGCTGAACCATGGCACTTATCACATGATTCTGTTGGTCCCCCGTGAACGTTCAACAGGTCACCGTGACAGTGTGCACACAGAGTATCAGACATCATTTCCAAATGTAAACTATCAAGCCCTTCATGGCAGTACGAACAATCCTCAGTTTGTACCTTTTTTAAGTGAACATTATGTATCGAACCTGTATGGCATTTATTACATGAAGGTTGTCGATCGGTCAGGGTTTGACCGTGACATCCCTGGCATGTGGCTGATGTTGATTCATGTATTTCATGAATCTCCTGGTTATGGCAGACCGCCATACAGTTCGTATCTTCCGCCATTTTGGTTACTGTCTCATATTGTGCCACTTCTGCCTGAACAGCAGTGACCATTGAGATTATTACTATTAATAATAGCAAAACTTTGCTTTGCTTCAATTTATCTCCTCCTTTAATATTTGGTATATAATTATTGATTTTTATCTCCCTTATGCTAATATTAACTTTTCGTTTTAATCATAGCATAGGTTCCAAGTATATATTCATTATTGTCAGGTGTTCACCTGAATACGATCAGTGGTCTTTTCTCCCTTGGTTTTTTCTTATGTTCTTCGTGTGCACCCTCAACAACGTCTACATATTCGTTCATAGTCTCCTTACCGGTTAAGAACAAGGCCTTAACATTTTGTGACATCCTCGGATCTGTTCCCAGGAATCCCAGATGAATGATGAGTTCAAGCACGAACCAGTATGTTGCCCACAAGTGTATTATCCTGATCAGTTCAACTCCGCTCATACCAATAAATGCAGCTGCACTGCCGGTTATGTCATTAACGAACCAGGCCATAAAATTATTCCATAAAGGTATATCAAAATTCATAAATCCGAATTTCAGGTCTATCATTATGATGCCTGTCAGGCCAATAAAGAGAATGGCCATTGCTTCAAATACCACCATAAGTTTATAGCCCGGATGAAGTTTATTTTTATAATGACCAGTGGTTTTATCGTAAATCGTGTATTTTGGATATTCCTCCGGGGGCTTAAATACGCCAACAATGGCTTGATAAAGCCTGGTAAAATCTTTTAGGCCGAATAAGTCATTCAACAGGTGACCGCTGGTTATCAGATTGAACGGTATGAATGTCCAGTTGATCACCAAGAACAGGATACCTGCAATCACATGGATTAGACGGAGGGTTTGATATGACATCAATTCCCATGCATGTAAGCTACAAGTATTGAACTGTATAGCCATGTACAGTCCTGTAATTAAAAGCAGAACACAAGTTATCATATGTGACTGGTGAGCTATCATATCCCTCAGTCTATACCGTTTTCCTACAACATCATTATCAAAGTTTTGATTTCCCTGCATACACATCCTCCATTTCAAACATATAAATTGTAAATCACCAATTTGGAATCTCAAATAGACTCCACAAACGTACACATATGTTTACTCTATATTTATCAGATTACATTTTTGTAGATTACATTGTTAGATATAGTTTTCGTTTAAGTTCTGTCGAATCGCACATAGACGCTGTCAATCAATCAAATGTGCTTAATAATATGGGGTGCCTCCGGAATAATCAACTCCTTTAAGGCAAGTTCGACCGCTGCCGGTGAGCCGGGTAAGCAAAATACCACGCATCTGCCCACAATACCGGCAGTTGCCCTGGAAAGTATAGCAGCAGTCCCTACATCTTCCAGGCTTTTCAGCCTGAACACTTCACCAAAACCGGGAATGGTCTTGTCAAAAAGGGGTTCCACTGCTTCCAGGGTCACGTCTTCGGGCGCAAGTCCGGTGCCGCCACTGATAACAATAGCATCTATATCCGGACCAATATCTGCACCTGCCAGTTCCCGGACATGGCCTGCAATCAAGCTTTCATTGTCAGGCAGTAGTGAATATGTCTTCACATTAAAGCCTGAATCCGATATCAGGTCCAGCATGACCGCTCCTGATATGTCATCAGCAAGTTGTGGCCCTGATACACTGCCATAAGTTTCATACCGGGATGTGCTTACTGTAATAATTGCAAATTTTACTGAGGCAGGAGCATTCTTCTTGTGTTGTGTAGGCGTATCGTCCAGGGGCATGAAGAGATTTATGTATCATGGATTATATTAATTAATCTATTCTATGCAGATAATGGCTATTGACGTAGGAATGGGTACACAGGACATACTGCTGTACGACGATGCACAGCATATTGAGAATAATATCAAGATGGTGCTGCCCTCACAGACCCGGATAATTGCACAGCGTATCAACCATGCCACAGGTGCAGGGCGTGATATCTTCCTCACTGGCACTACCATGGGCGGCGGTCCTTCAGGCAAGGCTGTACGTGAACATATCAAGACAGGGTTAAAAGTTTATGCCCGACAGGATGCTGCCCTGACCATACACGATAACCTGGAAAAAGTTACGCAAATGGGTGTGACACTGGTGAGCGAGGAGGACACGGCACCAATGGGGGCAGAGTCGATTGAGATGTGTGATGTGGATACTTATGCCCTTGGCACAGCACTGGGACTGTTCGAGACACAACTGCCCAGGGACTTTGCAGTGGCAGTACAGGATCACGGTGAAGCTCCTGACATGAGCAATCGCATATTCAGGTTCCGGCATTTCAGGGAGTTGCTGGAGCAGGGCGGCGAACTGGAGCGATTTGCCCATTTGAACCAGGTACCTCCCCACCTTTCCAGGATGCAGGCAGTAATGAAGATCTTGAAACAGCACGGGAACAATGTACTGCTCATGGATACGGGACCTGCTGCCATTTGCGGGGCGCTGGCAGGCTGTTCCGGTGGCCCGGTGACTGTAGTGAACATTGGCAACGGGCATACCCTGGCTGCCGTTGTGGCCGGGAATAGGATGCTGGCATTGTTCGAACACCACACCCGGTATGTGGATGCGCAAAAGATGGATGAACTTATCAGGCGGTTATGTGATGGAGAACTTGGTTTCGATGACATTTTCAACGATGGTGGGCACGGTTGTTATATCCGGCAGGCAGTGGGGTTCAGGAGCATCGAATCAGTGATAGTGACTGGTCCCAACCGCCAGATCATGGAAGATTCAGCGCTTGATGTGGAATTTGCAGCACCACACGGTGATATGATGCTTACCGGATGTTTCGGGCTTGTGGAAATGTTCAGGAAGAATATGGAAAACAGGCACGACTGAATTATTATTATTATTATTATTATTATTATTATTATTATTATTATTATTATTATTATTATTATTACATCTTTATCCTGCCGATCTCCAGGTACATGATCTTTTCTCCCCTTAGCCAGGCAAAAACCATCTGTTTTCTCACACTGTGGGCAAGCCTGATTGCCCTTGATAGCTGGGGCAGGTTGAACACATGTTCGATGTTCACTGCATGTACCAGGAATTGGGAATGCATCATCGTGTCCAATCCGTCAATTTTTTTATAAACCCGGTAATGGGTGCCGAACTTATACCCGGTCTTGGCTACCATCCCCGAATCCCTCAGGTCCCTGTAGACTGCCATTTTATCCTGGAAATTGCTTTCTACACTGATTGCACTATCTGCAAATTCCATGCTGGCGAGTAGATTGTCCCCTCTGCTGTCCTTAAGGTCCAGTACCTTTTTCTCCTGCAGATATGCTGCCTCCACTAATGATAACTGGAGGCGGACTTCGTCCAGGGGTTTACCGTAAAAGTATTGTTTGTGCAGGAGGGCGGATGCATCGGCATCCCAGACCATGACCCTGTCTTCCAGAAGGGTGGCCCCAATACCCGGACCCGGGACATTTTCATTCATGTCACCTTTCATTGTGCGAAGCTTCACACCGTAGAAGGTGATGTCACTTTCTTCGTCCACTACAGCCATCACAAGTTCCTTGCGCATGTTGGCTGTGGTCTCAAGCTGGCGTACCAGGTCTTTTAAGGGCATAGGATTACGTTCGGAGAGTGCGTATACGAAATATTTCGAAGGGGTCTTGCCGGGCCGGCCACCTCTGGGATATACCCTGAAATCCGTGACTCCGGGCTTTATGAAATAACCCCTTTCACGCATGTCTTTGTAGACGATGTATTTTACTTCAAAATTCTCTTTTTCCCTACTTGCATAGCTGATGAGGTCCTTGAAATCAAGTTCCTTTTTATTCCCGGTGACCTTGATCCTGTCTTTGTAGGTGAGGTAGACGGCTTCGATCAGGGTAAGTTCCAGGGAATTATCCTTTGGATTACCATAGAAACTGGTGTTGTAAAGTGTCTCCTTAGTA
>Ga0255431_1014_pt1 | contig 34439 bp, 33 predicted proteins | sample ANMaggSeSYBR02J5_FD_182633 | JGI IMG/M metagenome (GOLD analysis project Ga0255431, IMG submission 182633) | Sediment cell enrichment communities from methane seep in Santa Monica Basin, California, United Staets - ANME aggregate JGI... | ecosystem: Environmental > Aquatic > Marine > Cold seeps >... | reverse complement strand
AGCCATAGTTGAACCCAACTCCGACATGGTAGCCATGGTCCTTGCAGTCATCGGTTTTGTGGTATTCATATCGGTAATGGCACACGCGTACGAGATATACCACGAAAAAACTTTAATTGTACAGCAATATGATGATGCGGTATCCCTGGCAGGGCTGCTCGGGAATGATCCAATGTTGACGGACCCCGACCGTCCTGAGTTGATAGATGCATCCAGGGTAGAATCGCTGGATGGGGGGGACATCAGCGAATTGAGGGGCAAGTATGCAGCACGTTATAATTTTTCATTTAAGATCGAAGTGCCGCCAACTTACAGCAAGGTAGTGGGTACTTCTGAAGAGCTTGGCATATCTGCATCTATTCCTGTGACTATCAAGTTGAACGAGGTCGAAGAGATGCCAGGCACACTGACGGTAAAGATATGGGAGAAATAGTATGCAAATGATAAAAGATACCAGGGGTTTTTCCAGTTTCTTTGATGTTTTGCTATTTCTTATGCTGGTGTCGGTCAGTGCGGTGCTGGTGTTACCTGCAATGGTGGACAATATCCAGTTAGTGGCGCTGCACGATACCAATGCAGCCGGGCACAATTCACAGGTGATAAAGTCCCTGCAAAATGGAAGGGTAGATGATTTTTCCTATGCTGTGGCCGGCACCCAGATGGATAATCTGGTCAACGGGACCTTTGGCCCGGGTGCTACGGATTCGGGTTTCTACCAGACTGGAAAGAAACTGGTGGCGGGACGGGAGATAGAGCACAAGATATTTGCAGACCTTGCAAGCGAGTCGGTGGCATCCCAGTTTAATATATACCATGCTGACAGGTCTGTAAGGCTGAACCTGCTTACAGATGAGTACAGGGAGAATGTGGATGTACAGATGCGTGATTACCTTGAGATGCAAATTGGTGACAGATATAATTACAATGTTTCTGTCGTATGGCGACCGTTTCGGGATGTGCCTATCGGGGGTGAGACGCATATGGGGCCGGCGGTGCCAGATACTGCATATGTGGAGAGTAGATGGATCACAATGCCGTATCGTACTGAATTTACGAGGTATCATGTTGAGGAGTTGATCGCAGATGAGCTGAAGGATATCGGTCTTGCTCTTGGGAGCGCTAATGAGGTGCCAAGGGAAGAGACTGAAGAGCTGATTACCGGGCATATCAATGATGCAATAAACAAGACTGTGGACGATGCAGTAGGGACGATAGTCAAGATGACTATTGAAAAGACTATCGAGAAGGCGCAAGCTGCTGTTAACCAGCAGATGGACAGTGTGGTGCCAGGTGATAATCCGGGTGACAATACAGGTATCAGCGGCATTATTATGGATGAGGTACTGGCTGAGTTGAAGGATGATCCGGCATTTATTGAAGATGCCGGCCTGGAGCTTAGCGAGCAAATTACGGGGTATATGCAGGAAGTGGCCAGGGAGGAAGTACATGCTGTTATTGCGGGGGAGGTGGATGTGCTGGCGTCTGGTATTACTGATCAGTGTGTGAGTAATGTTGATGCGGTTGATGGGGCAAAGGATGAGGTGCTGGATTATGTATTTTCGAGGATCGATATCAGCAGGGCCAGGATGACGCTGTCGTTGTGGGATAAGAATTGGTGATGGTTTGTTGTGGGTGAGCATTCTTCAATGGCAATTATCATTGGCTCATCTGACAAATTTCTCACGGAACTCCTTTATCTGTTCCATACTACCAAGTACAGCCAGGGTCATATCCTCCTCGATCACAGTATGAAGGTCAATCTCTGAGCTGGCCTTATTTCCTGCATAAATCCCGATCACAGTGCAGCCGATGGTGCTATGCATGTCAATTTCGGCCAGAGTCTTACCCACCAATAATGAGGACGAACTGACTGTATATTTCTCTATCTTTATGCCCTCGTACATCATTATGGTTTCTTCCCTTAACGGATGGTCATGTGCCAACAATGCGATTCGCCCCAGCATCTGGCCGGCGATTATGGAAAGCGATGCAACATAATCGGCACCTGCTTTGTACATTTTGTCAATGGAATGAATGTCATTTGCCCTGGCCAGAATAACACTATTGGGGTTAAGCTTGCGCGTTACCAGAATGGCAAAAATAATATCCGGATCAGACCCAAGGGCCATAATAACAGTGGAAGCTCGTTCCACAGCCACTTTTTTAAGGGTGGATTCGGATGCAGCATTCCCTGTAAGGTGGGTGAAGTCTACATCCCTGAACACTTCTTCATCAGAATCCACTGCAACAAAAAGCACACCTGCCGAAGTCAGGCGTTTTACAACTCTATGTCCTACATCACCATATCCCAGTACAATGGTGTGGTTATCTATAAAATTCACTGTTTCATGCATTGGTATCCCGTTTGTGTTTGATGTGTAAGTTGTTTATGGTTAATGTGTAAGTCGTTTGAATTTCTTTAACTGTTCCTTGTTGCCAACTACTAATAATATTGAATTCCTCTTTATTATATCATATGACCTAATGTTCAGGGACAGTTCGCCTCCCTTCCATATTCCTACAATATTGGCACCTGTCAAATCCCTTATCCTGGATTCTTTAAGACTCTTATTCAGCAGACTGCTGCCCGGGTATATGGGAAACTCGGTGATCTCAAGGTCATCCATGAAAGTTGTACTGTTGATTATCCTGTCTATCAGGGGTGCTACGGCCTTGCGTCCAATGAACGAGCCTAGCAATGATTTCGGCGATATCACTCTGTTGGCACCAGCATATTTCAAATAATCCGAATTGCTTTTATCATCCACGATTGCCAGGATCTCTGTGTTACAGGATTCCTTTGCTGTCAGTATAATACTGGCGTTCTTTTCATCATTCTGGTTAGCTATTAGCAACCTGGCCCTGCATATTCCTGCTGCTTCCAGTACATCTTCCCTACCCGGGTCTCCAAAAATACATTGTATGCCATCATTTAAGAGCGACCGTATCTGCCCCTCATCTTCGTCCACCACAATGAAAGACTTGTTGTGGTCTTCAAGTTCGTTCACCAGTGATTCGACCATTGTGTTATAACCACATATAATGATGTGGTTTTCAAGTTTTTTTGGAGCCCTGGTGGGCAGTTCTCCCCTTATTTGTTTCTCGACCAGCGGCATAACCACAAATGGGAAGAGCAGTGCAAATAACATTATGACTCCGGATAGTGCCATAACCATACTGAATACCATTCCAACCGGTGAAGTCATGACCACATCCCCATAGCCAACCGTGGTCATGGTGCATATCACAAAATATACAGACTCAATTAAGCTGAGCGATTCCCCCTCAAAATATGATTTAATGAATATTGTAGCATATATGTACAACAAAACCATAATCAAAAAGAGGAGAATATAATTGTATATGTTCCAGCCCGATTTTTTTATAATCATACAGATTCATTACATGAATTGGTATGTGGGAAGATAAATATTATTTATTGTTTTGCAGCGAACATTTCAATAAGTTTAATGTTCTGTCCTGTACTATGAGCAATGATGCTTGTATTATCCGGTGGTACAGGAACACCAAAACTCCTGGCAGGTCTTCGTCAGCTTGTACCTGATGAAGATATTACTGTTGTGGTTAACACAGCAGAGGACCTGTGGGTTTCGGGTAATCTGGTGTGTCCTGATATTGACACTGTTACCTATCTTTTTGCCGGTCTGCTAGATATGGACAAATGGTGGGGTATCACACAGGATACGTACTACACCCATGAAGCTCTGGCCTCGGCCGGACATGATGAGGTGTTGAGGCTGGGGGACAGGGACAGGAGCACCCATATCATGCGCTCTGAGTTTATCAGGCAGGGTGCTTCCCTGACAGAGGCTGTAAACCGGACCGCACGTATGCTGGGGGTAAGGGCAAATATCCTGCCTATGTGTGATGAAGCGGTATCGTCCATGATTACTACTGACAGCGGTAAAGTGCATTACCAGGATTTCTGGGTGGGGCAGCGGGGCAAACCCTGGGTGCTGGGTGTGGAGTACCAGGGAGCAGAAAATACATCTGTTACAGATGCTATTTACCAGGCCGTGGAGCGGGAGGATAATATCATTATTGGCCCCAGCAATCCAATTACAAGTATAGGGCCAATACTTGCAGTGAATGGCATGCGGGAACTGATAGGCAGCAAACATGTGGTGGCGATCAGTCCTATCATCGGGTGCGAGCCTGTAAGCGGGCCTGCTGGCAAGTTGATGAGAGCCTGTGGGTGTGAGGTGTCATCTAAGGGTGTGATGCAGTTTTATGAGGGGCTGCTGGATGTGCTTGTGGTGGATGAGCAAGACGGGCTGGGACTGCGGGATCTAAGGGGCATGGATGTGGCTGTGGTGAGTGCGGATACTATGATGACCTCGGTGGGTAAGAGTAAGGCGATGGCGGGAGTGGTGATGGGGGAGATGGTGTAGTTGTGGGCCGCCGGGCTGATAGGGTGGAACGTCATGGTTGATGCTTATGTCAAACGTTGGTAGAGTAAAGAAGAGGGGGAGCGAGTAATCGCTCTTTCTTATTCGGCAAAGTCGCAAGTCAGGTTCTTAGAAGGAGGAGAACGAGTAATCGTTCTTCCTTATTCGGCTAATATAAAAACCGATTTTCCCTAACAACAGACCATAAATAATCACATTTTGTTGTAATATGGTCCATATGAAAGGATGTCGCTTTGTACTAAATTGATGAATACTTGATTTGATTAATAATTTTTGAATTGTTGCCATGGAAATATATACTTTATGTACAATGAAAAATTATGCACAACTCTATTGTGCATAATGGCATACAATAAGATAAGATAAGATAAGATAAAAGATGCAATGAAATAAAGAGGATAAGCTATGGACAATAAAGATTCAATATATGAAGAATCCTTAAAAGTACACGAACTGCATCGGGGTGTACTAGAGGTTGCCAGTAAAGTGTCACTGGATGATGTGCATGACCTGAGCATCGATTATACTCCAGGCGTAGCTGAACCCTGCAGGGTCATCCGGGCAGACCCGGATAAGGTTTATAAATATACCAGTAAAGGCAATTTTGTTGCAGTGGTCACAGACGGCTCTGCTGTACTGGGCCTGGGAGATATCGGGGCTTATGCCGCCATGCCTGTAATGGAAGGCAAGTCCATTTTGTTCAAAAACCTGGGTGGTATCGATGCATTTCCAATATGCCTGGATACAAAGGATACCGATGAGATCATAAAAACCGTTAAGCACATAGCGCCAACCTTTGGCGGCATCAATCTTGAGGATATTAGTGCACCCCGCTGTTTCGAGATCGAAGAGAAGCTGCGGCAGGAACTGGATATACCAGTGTTCCATGACGACCAGCACGGCACTGCGGTTGTGGTCTATGCCGGACTGATCAATGCACTGAAAATAGTTGGTAAGGATATCAGAAATACCAGGGTAGTAATTAATGGAGCCGGTGCAGCAGGTGCTGCAATTGCGCTTATGCTTATAAGGGCGGGTGTACGTGACATGGTGATATGTGACAGCCGGGGCATACTTTGCCAGTCACGCGTGGAAGGTATGAACTCCATGAAATTCATGCTGGCTGGCCTGACTAATATAAATGGGTTGATGGGTGGACTTGAAATAGCTATGCAAGGAGCCGACGTGTTTATCGGTGTATCTGTGGGTGGAATTGTTTCTAAGGATATGGTACGCAGTATGGCTTCTGACCCCATTATTTTCGCCATGGCAAACCCGGTTCCGGAGATTATGCCAGAGGATGCAATGGATGCCGGTGCCAGAGTGGTGGCCACAGGCCGTTCTGATTATCCAAACCAGGTAAACAATGTGCTTGGGTTCCCAGGCATCTTCAGGGGTGCACTGGATACAAGAGCCACAGATATAAATATCGATATGAAGATGGCTGCTGCCAGAGCCCTGGCAGGTCTCATTGAAGATGAAGAACTGGATGACAAGCATATCCTGCCCGGACCGCTCGATAAACGGGTAGTACCTGTTATTGCGACGGCAGTGGCTGAGGCATCAGTTCGAAGCGGGGCTGCAAGAGTTACACCACATCCCGACGAAGTGGCCAGGCATGCCAGGGAAATGGTGCAGCACATTAAATTGCACAACAAATAAATTGATTCGATATCCAGCAGTGTAAAGCTGTTTTTATTGATGGCAGCAGATAAACATCATCAGCATCAAAACCTATAAACTTTATGGATTATATAGAATATAAAAAATTCGGGTATCCACTTCAAATCAGAAGGCAAAAATAATAGCCACAGAGATCACAGAGGATTTATTCTCTGTGTCCTCTGTGCTCTCTGTGGCAGATAAATGTAAACAATGATTTATACAAATTTTATTACCCCACTTTTTGAAAGGGATACAAATCCGGATAATATTATTTTCGATAAGGAGGATTCAATTTGACAAAAATTACAGTCGTAGGTGCCGGGTTCGTAGGGGCCACCACAGTCCAGCGTATCGCAGAAAAAGAACTGGGCGATGTAGTGATGACAGACATTATCGAGGGCATGCCCCAGGGTAAAGCACTGGACCTTATGGAATCGGCACCAATTGTTGGTTTTGATGTAAATGTTGTCGGGACAAACGATTACAAGGACATGCAGGATTCCGATGTTGTAGTAATAACAGCTGGAATTGCCCGAAAACCGGGAATGAGCAGGGACGATCTGGTAAAGACCAACCTTAATATAGTAGGCAAGGTCAGCGAGAATATCAAGGAATATGCGCCGGACTCCATTGTTATTGTAGTTACTAATCCTCTTGATATAATGACCCATGTAGCCCTCAAGAAAACGGGTTTCCACCCCGGCAGAGTGATTGGCATGAGCGGTGTACTGGACTCTGTCAGGTTCGCCACCTTTGTGGCTATGGAACTGGGCTGTTCTGCAAGGGATGTTGATGCCATGGTACTTGGCGGACACGGGGACTTAATGGTACCGTTGCCCAGGCACACTACAGTGTCAGGTATACCCATCACTGAACTTATGGACGAAGCTGCCATTGACAGGCTGGTGCAGCGTACCATCAACGGTGGTGCCGAGATCGTAGAACTTCTAAAAACCGGCAGTGCATTCTATGCGCCCTCGGCAGCCATTACTTTAATGGTGGAATCCATTGTGCGGGACCTAAAACGTATCCTGCCCGCCGCAGCCTATATGTACGGGCAGTACGGCCATGAGGATATATACCTGGGCGTGCCTGTGAAACTGGGACGTATGGGTGTGGAAGCGGTAATAGAATTAGACCTTACTGAACCTGAACAGGAGATGCTGGCCCAATCGGCAGAGGCTTTGAAAGAAGCTATTTCAACACTGGACTTATGAATGCATTGAAAAGCCAGTTAGTGACAGAAGCTGTAGAAAAGATAATCAGGCAGGCACAGACCAGACTATCCCCGGATGTGATTGAGGCCCTGATAAGTGCCAGGGATGCAGAAACTAACAAAACAGCCGCGTCCCAGCTCGATGCTATCCTTGAGAATATATCTATTGCTAATGACAGGGTCATCCCAATGTGCCAGGATACGGGAATCCTTGTGTTCTTTGTGGAGATTGGCAGGGACGCCAGTATTGTTTTAGACCTGGACCGGGCCATAGGCCAGGGTGTGAAGCAGGCGACTAACAGCGTGCCCTTGCGCCCCAATGCAGTGGAGCCCCTGACCAGGCTAAACTCAGGTGATAATACCGGGGATGGCCTGCCTGATATAAATTATTCCTTTAAGGACGGCAAGGATATCACCATCACAGTTGCCCCGAAAGGTGCTGGCTCAGAGAATATGAGTGCCTTTACAATGCTGAAGCCATCACAGGTGGGTAGTGTTAAAGACTTCGTGGTCGGGACGGTGCAAAAGGCGGGAGGTATGCCATGCCCGCCCATCATAGTGGGTGTGGGTATTGGCGGCAGTTTCGATAAGTCTGCAAGGCTGGCAAAGCGCTCGTTATTGCGTAAACTGGGAGACATGGATGAGTATGAACTTGAGATACTGGAAGCTATCAATTCACTTGGTATCGGTCCCATGGGACTGGGCGGCAGGACTACTGCACTGGCTGTGCATGTGGAGAAAGCTCACTGCCATACAGCATCGCTGCCTGTGTCAGTGAATATCCAGTGTTGGGCCAACCGTCATGCATCAGTGACCCTGGATGCAGGCTATAACCTGACTCACCTGGATGACCAGTACAAGGCGGGGTACAACCTGACTGAACAGCACACGAACAAGCACCACCTGGCCAAACAGAACATAACCAAGCATCACCTGACTGAACAGCACATAAACGGGCACAACCTGACCGGGCAGGATGTGCCCCATCACCTGACTATTCCCCTTGGCCGGGACGATATTATGGATTTGCAGGCAGGAGACATAGTTTACCTGTCAGGCACTATCTATACGGCAAGGGATGAAGCACACTTGCGTATCCTGGAACTGGCTGACGAGGGTAAGCCGCTGCCATTTGACCTGGAAGGTGCTGCCCTCTATCACTGCGGGCCACTGATGCAAAAAGACGGTGGCGGGTGGAGGACAGTTGCAGCAGGGCCCACTACCAGTGCCAGGATGACTGACATGACGCCCCAGGTGCTTGATAATTATAATATAAGGGCTATCATTGGTAAGGGTGGCATGAAAAACATTGCACCGGTTCTGGAGGACAGGTGTGTGTACCTGGCATATACGGGTGGGTGTGCGGCCCTGGCTGTGGATATGATTAAGGATGTCAGGGACGTGCACTGGCTGGATATGGGAATGCCTGAAGCTGTGTGGGTTCTGGAGGTTGAGAATTTCGGGCCGCTGATCGTGGGAGTGGATGCAAGGGGCAGGGACCTCTATGGAGAGGTATCTGGCCTGGCTTTGTAAAATGGAGCGGTTCACGATGTAGTAATACCTTCCATCTAAGCAAATTAGTATACCATCTGCACATAAGCTGTGACACTTATATCACTTGGCAGGATAGAAGTGCTTTCCAACCTTCCCATTTCATACTTTTTTACAGCCGCTGCATAAGGTACCGGATATGGTGTCACTAGTGTCAAGTCAACATCAAAGTGTCGGATTATAAGGCGTATTGATATCGTATTTGGATACATTATAGGTTTGACTTGACACTAGATTGCCACCGCTGGTTGTTACTTCCACAGAACCCGGAATTGTCACGTCCGGTATTCCGGCAAGCTTTTATCTCTCAAATATGTATCGTTGATAACATATTTTCAAGGGAATTCCTCAACATCGAGTGGAAATTTTACTATACAATATCCACAGTAACTGTCCCGCCGTCCAATACGTCCTGTTCCGCAACGTCAATGGTCTTTGACACATCCCCTGCAGTGATGTTGTATGGCCCGGTGGGCCTAGTATCAAAATTGGTCTCTCCTGGTATGGGACCCAGTGTGGAATATGGGACCTCAAAGCTATATGTACCGTTCTCTACAGTTGCAACCTGGGTATAAGTGAACAACCGGCCCTGGTTGGTCATGATATTGTTGGATATCTTAACCTCGGTGCCGTCAGGAGCACTTCCTGTAATGGTTGCACCGTCCACGAACTCGAATATCTTCACAAAACCAGTGTTCTCTATCTGGAGATTGCCGTCATATAACATATTGTATAATGCCTTGCATCTTTGCTCCTCGTTGCCGCCGCGGGCATTGGGGTTAGCCTGGGATTCATGTACCAGCCTGTAATGCTTCAGCCCGTCCCCGTCAAAGATGTGCAGCCGACCTTCCATGCTGGTGTACCAGTACTGCTTAAAAATTGGTTGTTTCTGGCCTGAGATCACGGCCCACTCATGATAGTCGGTCCAGTTGTGTCCGTCCCATACGCCCATTATATCCAGAATGGCATAGGCCATGTAGGCATTACTGACTATGTACCGTGAACCGGGTTTGTCGTTTATACTCAGGTTCCACAGCACCTCATCGGCAGCCTCTTCGGATTGAGCAGTGAAGAATGTAGATGCGCCCGGGGCATGGTTGGTGCCGCCGCCGATGCCGGCCTGGAAGGGGTTGGCATTGGGTATACGGTGGGCGAAGTATGTAATTACGTGTCCGTAGTCCCACCAGGACATGACGCCGTAGGCGGTGTCAGGGTGTTGGAAGGTTTCACCTGCGGGCGGGCGGTCATATATGGCATCGAAGTCCAGGCCCGGGTCCGGGGTGTTGTAGCGCATCCAGGTCATGGATTCGTGCCACTGGTAATAGTCTGAACTGGTGGTGCCGTCAGCTGTTGAGCGGGATGCCACGTTGAAGTTGGGGAGGAATACTACCATTATCACTACACCAACGATGAGGGCAAAGAGGAGATGGCGGGTCGGGTCTGTGGCAAGAAATTTCTGAAGTGAGTGGGGGGTTGAGACCCGGGTTCTGAATCTACTTGAAATGTCCTTCATACCTGCGATGTCGAGAATTCCTATGCCGATGAAGGCTGAAAGTATGGCCACATTGACTGAATAGTAGTAGAACCAGCGATTTTGGGCAGTTGTGAGGGCAAACATGGTAATGCACCATATCAGGAACATGGCCTTCTCAGGTTCCCATTTGCGGAAGATGAGGAGGGCTCCTATGGCTAGCATGGCTAGCATGGCGATGTAATAAGTTGATACAAACTCAAATATGCCGGGGTAGTTGCCGCCGAAGTTGTTGGGGTAGCCGGCATAGCCGAATATCATCTGGTGTGTGGGGGGGTGAAGCTTCGGCAATAGTAAGATAACCGCCCTCGCGGGACTGGAAGATGGCAAAGAATCTGGTGAAATTTGAGAATACTGCCGGGATAAAGAGTTTGGCAATTATCAAACCAATAGCATATATGGAAGCAATGGAAACTGGATAATAGATTATGGGTATCATTTTTTCGCGCATTTTTATAGATAATAAACCTAATAGCAAGAAAAAAATGGCGCTACCAGCTGTGATTAAAATGTGGAGATATGAATATTGGGAAGAGGCGAATGAATTTTTAGGATCAAAAAAGAATAAAATAAGAGGAAATGCAGCTAAGAATGTTATTACGCTTACAAAGCACAGCCCTTCAACAGACCTGCCTCGTATATGGTCAATAATATACTGCAATATAATGAATATTGCAACAATGCCTCCAAAGAATACCCCACTAGACCACTGGAGCATATATAATCCAAAAGCAATTCCGGCAAAGATTGAAATGACAACAGGAAGTTTTAGTTTATTCCAGTTCTTATTTTGGATGTCAGCCAGTGAAATATCCTTTCCTTTTGCCGATTTTATTGCCATGATAAAGAACATGAGGAATAAAGTACTGAAGAACACCTCGCCCACATGGTGGTCAGTAAACCCCATAACAGAACGGGACAGGAACTGGCCAGGCATAATTGCGACAAGAAAAGCAGATAACAGGCCTACACGCCTGTCAAAGACTTCCTTGCCAATGAAATATGCCGGAAATACCACTAATGCCCCGAATATCCCCGGGAAATATGCACCAATTGTTCTTGTGAGTTCAAGACTGGGTGAGCCAGCACCTAATATTAATGATGTAATGGCAATCATATATGTCCAAAGGGGGCCAAAGTGGAAGACCTGACCATTAGGATATAATGTAAATACTTCAAACCAGATTTTATGTGGAAAATTTTCAATCATATTTTCGACCAGACGCATATGGAATACGGCATCGTCAGCTGCAAATCCTACTATACCGCCCCTGAATACGGCGTCATACGGGAGTATAGTACGAATATACAGACTAAGTGCGAAAATAAATAAAACAAATGCGGTATAAATTGAAAAACTATTTTTAAAGAAATTCAAAATATTTCCAGTTGTTTTTGAATCGGACGGATCCTCGGTGTTTTCGGTCAATTGCAATTCCTCATATTCTTATTAAGAAATATAACTATAATAGCTTCTTATTATAACAGAAATGTAAATAAATGTTTTGAATGGATTGTATTGATTTTTGGAAAAAATAAAATGATTTAGAAGATATTACATTGAAATAAACATTATTAGCACCCTACGTTTCCGAAAGTTATAATTGAAAACAACGTCGTGAAGGTCATATTAGCATAGTCAGCTGCGGTTTACGTTGATAATCAGGCAGTAGCTCAAACAGACGATAAAAGGTTAAATCGGTTCATTGATCATTCTTCTGTTCAAAAATAACTTTCTTTCTGTAAGAAATATACATGACCAGGCGTTTTCCAAAGTTAACTAAATATCTAACATTCCTCCTTCCAATAATATAATTTAAAAATGGATAGAAAATAGCCCACATCAAAGATATGAGCCAAGGTATTGTAATCACCTTCAATTGATTATTTTGGCGTGCTTTGGCAGTTTCCTTAACCAACGTTATGCAGTTGGAAGTAATTCCTCCGGTTTGCATTCCTGCAACAATCAACTCATCTATAAAAAAAGCATCTCCACCTTCCTTAAACGCCCTAATTAGTAATTCATAATCCCCTGCTATTTTGAAAGATTCATCAAACATTCCGTAGAGTTCAAAGAGTCTGCGATGGTGAAACATACCTTGATGTGTAAAAGTGCATATTCCATCTATGATGATGCTCCTCCATGTGTACTCCCACGAAAAACCATCAATACAACCGATCTCATCATCTCCTGTTACTCTTGCAACCTGTCCATATACCATCCGTATATCCTGGGATTCCGCCTTGATCATATGTGGCATCATCTCTTCAAATACACTTTTTTCCCAAATATAGTCGTCAGATCCCAAGAATAATATCCAATCTCCACTGGTATGGCCCAGTGCCTTATTCCATGCATGATAGATACCGTTATCCGGCTCTGACTGCCAGTAAGTGATCTTATCTTGATTGGATCTAATAATTTCCAGCGTACCATCTGTAGAACCTCCATCAATGATAATAAGCTCTTTATTTGGATAAGTCTGATCAGATACACTATCGATACAACGCTGTAAGGTTTTGGCACCGTTATACACAGCTACAATAACGGAAATCAAGGGTTTTGGGAACATTTTGATTTATCACCGGGATTTTAGATATCTAAAATCGCCGAAAAATTTTAGCATTTTTGTTATATAGTTTTAATTTTTACTTATATACCATTCATATGCCTGCTTAATTCCATCCCTGAGCGATATCCTTGCTTCCCACCCAAGCCCATGCAACCTGTTGATATCCAGCAGCTTCTGAGGAGTCCCGTCAGGCTTTGTGATGTCGTACACGATCTCCCCACTGTATCCCACGATCTCTCCTATTAATTCAGCCAGCTCCCTAATTGTAACATCCTTTCCGAGCCCGATATTCACAAATTCCCCAATATCCGGGGCATCATAGTTCTCCATCAGGTACACGCATGCATCCGCCATATCATCCACATGCAAAAACTCCCGCCTGGGCGCCCCTGTTCCCCACACAACGACCTGCGGCTCATCATTCATCTTTGCTTCATGGAACTTGCATATGAGCGCAGCCATGACATGGGATGTCTCAAGGTCGTAATTATCACCCGGTCCATAGAGGTTGGTCGGCATGACCGAGATAAAGTTCGTCCGATACTGCTGGTTGTAATGCTTGCACATCCGTATCCCTGCAATCTTTGCCACCGCATATGCCTCGTTTGTGACCTCAAGTTTGCCTGTTAGCAGGTATTCTTCTTTTAGCGGCTGCGGCGCAAGTCCGGGGTATATGCATGATGAGCCGAGGAAAAGCAGTTTTTTCACGCCGGTAGTGTATGCTGCATGGATTACATTGACTTCGATCATGAGGTTGTCGTAGATGAACTCTGCCGGGTATGTGCTATTTGCAAGGATTCCACCCACTTTTGCAGCGGCTAAGAAGACGTATTCCGGTCTTTGTGTTTCGAAGAAGTCGTTGACAGCCTGCTGGTTGGTGAGGTCGAGCTCTAAACGGGAGCGGGTTATAAGATTGTGGTAGCCCCTGGCTTCGAGGTTTCGTCGGATGGCTGAGCCTGCCATGCCGCAGTGGCCGGGAATGTAGATTATGGAGTTGTGGTTCATGGAGTTCACATCATACAATAAAGATTATAGCATATTCATTTGTTTCAATAATCCAGGCAATTCTCGTAAATCCCTTACAAGGGAAACATGATAATCACTGAACGGATTGGTCTCTTTATTAGATATTTTTCCAATAAAAGAAACGTTTGCTTCCAAAGCACCGTTCAGGTCGGTAATTGCGTCACCAACAAAAACAACATGCTCGTTTTTGTAACTATGTGTTAAAAGTATGTCTTTGATCAAATCCCCTTTTGTAGCAGGTGATCCGAAAACACCTTTGAAATATTTGGATATATTTTTGTTCTCAACAATATATTTAAGTTCGTTGTCTGGTGTGCCCGATACAATATACAAGTCCAATTTTTCACTGTAATTTTCGAGGAATTCCTGTACACCTGGAATCCACGGTGCATCCAATACATTTTGTATGACAAGGTTTGCGAATTTATTACCAAGTTCCATTCTAATCTCATCAGTGATCTGTCTTTTGAGAAGTTCTGCATATATATAATCAAATTTCTTAAATCGCGAAACACCGCCATTAGCTAAATGATATTCCACAACCTTGTTCACAATTTCAGGGCCTTCATTCTCGAAAAGTTTAGCAAATGCTTTAGTTTTTATATCAACCGACTCTACTAACACACCATCAAAGTCAAATAAAATCGCTTTTAGCATTTGTCTACACCTGCAATTATTGTGCAAGGGGCACCGTCTGCACCTGTGACCCTCATTGGTATTACCCAGGATGAAAGAATGTTTACATCATCCGCGATTATAGTTAGATCCATGTCTTCGATTAGTAAGATTGGTTTGCCATATCCATCCGGATCCAGAAATGCTTTATGAGCTTTTCGACCTTCATCGCGATTTTGCCAGGAAGATATTGATATAGAATCAATTCCAACAGCACGAAGATTTGGAAAAGTATTCCTTAAAAAAAATGCCAATTCTGAAGACAAACCAGGATTGTTAGCCCAGTATTTTTTTTCACTTCTATATTTACAATATCCAGTGTAAATTATAAGCAAATCTGTGTCTTCTGGCACACTCTTAAAAGACCTATCAACTCCTATGCACATATTTTTATTTATAGCAGGCTCTTTTACAATCGAGACATTGGAAAATTGCCAGAATTCAGGTGGGAAGTCATCAATTGAACTACCATTTTGGAAAAAATGATTTGGTGTGTCGATATGTGTTCCTATGTGATTTACCAGATGCCAGCGAGAGGTATTGCAACTGTCCCCTTTTGAAATGTTTTGTATATGTTCTCTTTCAAATCCTTCACCATTGCCATATGAAGGTATCGAAGTATCCAGGGGATAAGACAACCAGACAAACCTTTCCTTTATTCTGTTCATTGAATTATTCCTTTTCTTCAATTAAAAATCCTAACTTTTCATGAGCATCTTTGTGGATTGAAGCATATACTTCAGACATGATGTTCAATATGCCCTGCCCCATATCCACATAATACGTACTAACTAATTTCTTACCCAATTTTGGATTAAATGAATATGGAGTTACCTGGTAATGTGTCTCTGATTTTGAATTGTTATAAATGATTTCAATTTCTCCACCTAACATTTCGTTGATCATATTTAAGAGATCTTTATATTTTATAGTTTGATTTCCAGTTAATATTATATGTTGATTTTCGTAAATCGGAGAAAGAATTTCTACGCTGGCATTTGCTGCATCTTCAACATGAATATATTCACGTATCTCTTCACCTGATCCGTGGTATTCGATCTTCTTTGTTATGAGCGATTCTTTGATCAATCGGTATATACTATTTCGTTCATCTGCACGATTCCCATACAACGAACCATAACGTACTATAGTATAAGGCAATCCGAATAACTTGTTATAATCCTCTATGAATGATTCAGCTGCCTGCTTGCTGCTTTTGTAAATGGAACCTGTTTGGCTGTATACATAAACCGAACTTGCAAAGATAAAACGTTTAACTTTTGCTTTCCTTGAGGCTTCAAGTACTATGGAATTTCCTAAAATATTGTATCGGATTGTATCAATTGGTCTTTGTACACATTCATCGATGTCGGCAATACCGGCTAAGTTGTATACAATATCGCAGCCGGAGATTGCATTTTCAACGAAATCGCTATCCAGAATATCGCCAATGATCATTTCCTGCCTATCTTTGAGATATGGGGAGGGTTTGATATCAAATAGTGCAACATGATAGCCTTTTTCAGTAAGGGCATCTACAATATGGCTTCCTAAAAACCCTGACCCGCCAAAAACAATTACTTTTTCATTCAAAATAACACCTCATTTTCCATCTTATTTCCTTTGTGGAATCGAATGACTTCCTGTGTAGCTTCCATTTCCATCATGTATCTGGATTGTTTGGTACTTGCTCCCATATGGCACGTAAGCACAACATTTTCACAGTCGCAAAGAGGTCCACTATATGGTTCATTTTCAAACACATCAATGGCGGCCCCGGCTATCGTTCCTTGCTCCAGGGCTTTTACCAGGGCAGTTTCGTCTACGACTTCGCCTCTTGCAGTATTTATTAATATTGCCGTAGGTTTCATTTGCTTAAGTGCTGTTTCACTTATTAAATGATATGTGTCCCGGGTGAGCGGTAGATTGAGGGATATCACATCACTACATTTAAATAATGTTTCTTTATTTACCCATTCAATCTCCATCATTCTACCAAAAGCAATGTCTGGTAATATATCATTGCCTAGTATTTTTACATTGAACGGCTGCAATAGATGAGCCAAATTTTTACCGATGCGCCCAATTCCAATAATGCCTACGGTTTTGCCATATAGCATCTCTCCCATATGGCGGTGCCACTGTCCTTGCCGAAGGTGACGGTCAGTTGCACTAACATGTCGCAGACAATCCAGTATCAAGGATACACATAGTTCAGCCACTGCCACGGTCGGGGCATCCGGGGTGAATGCCAATCGTACCCCATGCTTTTTTGCTTGCTCGAAATCGACCCCATCCAAACCGATCCCAACGCGTGAGATCAGTTTAAGATTTGGGGCATTTTCAAATACTTGCGCGTCGATTTTCTCTGTGCCTGCAATAAGTGCGTCATATTCTTTGATCTCTGACGCTAACTCGGATGTTGTCATTTTCCGACCATATGGATTAAGGTGATATGCAATATTTTCTGCTTGTAATATTGTTAGTGGCCTGGCAGATATTTCTCCGAATGGGTGCGTGGAGATGAACACTTTTTTTATATTTGTTGGATCGGTCATATTACAGTATTCTCTTTATTTTCTCAATGGAATTCCTGCATCCTTCACCCAGGAACAAAATATCCAGGCTATGTGCTACAAAAAGATATCCTTCTGCCACTTTTTCCTGTAGATCTTCAACTGTCGGTGGTATCACATGAAAACCAGATAGAGCATTAAAACGGGTCGATATCGCTTTTACTTTTTCCAGTGCTGTCACAACATCGGGATGATCAAATTCTCCAGGCACACCAAGTGAGCCTGAGAGATCATATGGTCCGATTATAAAACCATCAACACCATCAACTGCTAGTATCTCTTCCAGATTCCCGACAGCTTTGATGTGCTCTATCTGTACGATGACAATACTTTCATCATCATTCCACTGTTTGTATTCTTCGAATGATGAACCGTATCCCTGTGCGCGTGCTAATCCTACACCGCGAAACCCGTGGGGGGGGTATTTAACCGATGCTACTGCCTGCTCTGCATTCTTGCGGGTATTTACCATTGGTACAATTACACCATGTGCACCTGCATCCATCACTCGCTTGATCAGATTCGGATCATTGTCCCCCACCCTGACCAAAGGCACACAACCACAAAGTTCAATAACCTGGATCAACTGCTGCGCTTGATGCATGGTTATAGCGCTGTGTTCCATATCCACTGTAAGCCAATCATATCCTGCTTTTGCCATGATTTCTGCGATAGAGGGATGACCGAGTGTTATCCAGGAGCCGATTGTTAGTTCTCTATTTTGCAGTTTTTGTTTTAGTGTCATTGTTATTCCTATGGTTATACATGCCTTTTTTCTAATACCGGTATATATGATTGCGTCAAAGAAATATATTTTTTCCCTAATGATTCACCATATTCGATCAAATTATTTAAAATTTTGCAGTGTGCTTCATAGTAGTTAGTATAAACACGGTCCCTGAAGAAGGAGGGATGGGCATCAAATACTGTCTGCATCAGTTCGTCAAATTGTGCGGATGAACTGTGTTTCCAGAAGTAGTTTTCGTTCTTTTGACGGCCATCTGAGCCAATAATCTGTATTTTTTCTGCTACTGCAGAGGCAATAGGTAACATAAAAAGTGTAAGGATATTGTCAGATGTTTTTACATAGAAGTTGTTACAGGTTGGGAAGTTGAAATCTCGTTTACGAGTAGGTATTCCTATGCGAGTAGGCATTCCTATTATCCTGGTCTTCAATTCAGGATAATGTGCCAGCATTAATGCGACCCTTCCTTCGGGAACCAGGCAAAAGCAGTTGTAGTCATGAATTGCATTGAGTACCTGGCTGCGAAACTCGACCGAATATTTGCAGGGGCTGAAGTGGAATACAGGGTCTGCAAACACTAGAAGCTGTGGTTTTATGTGGTCTAAAAGAGTGCGATTTTTTACAATACTATTGCAAACGACATTGAACCCACCTGAAAAATCGAATTCCAGGGCCTGGTCAAGTGAAGGGCCGGTACCAAATACCGTGGCACTACTGCATCCTTTTACCTGGTCAAGTAGGCCATTGTAGTTTATGAGTGACAATTCTGTCAGTTCTTGATGTTGATCGGATGTTCTTGTGCGGTCAAATAAACCCTGGTAATTTGAAGATTCGGTATGGGAGAAATAATTTGGATCAACAATATATACTTTATGAAGCTTTACCAGTGTTTTCAACGGAGGCATTCCTGAGGTATCCCACACCAGTATTGCATCCGCTTGACTGACTTCCCTGTCCAGCACTGTTTCATCAACGAAATTAATATGGTCAATAGTAGTAATATACCGCTTTTGGGCATCAGGCTCATACAAATCCTGTGGATTTCGTTTCCAATTAGTAAGATCACTGCCAAGCCCAAGTGTGATCTGGACATTATTACTTTGTTCTTTTTCAATTGGAAGATACCATAAGATACGATTTAAAATGTCTGCAAGTGGTTCTATATTATTTATGGCGGGATATAGTACAATTTTCGATATTTGTTTTTCACCAAATAACTCACTAATCACCATTTGGTATGCCCTGTGTCCAAAATATAGCAGTGACAAAACTCTGATGCGTTTTATATCGCGTGGTGCATGTGCTACATCCATTTTCATTCCTCATTGCTGCAATTCAATCGATAAAGCGCTTCAGCAATCTGGAAATCTGTTTCTTCGTCAATATCGACAGCTTCGATCTTGTCCATTTCAAATAGATATGGCATTTCTCCTATCCGGCGCTTATGTTTTTGGAACGATTTTTTAGAGAATATATATAAGTTGGAGTTTTCTTCACACACAGGAGGTAGATCCTGTGTTCGTAACAGTTCATCCGGATTGTGGTTGATTGGCCTGCCGTCTGGCCAATAGAGGCGGGTACGGAGGCGTGTGATGGAGAAAAGTGAGTCATAGCGGTCCGGATTGTTAAAGTACGCTTCGATGGCACGATCGATTGTGGTTGTTGTCAGCAGGGGGTTTGTGCTGTGCGTTTGTAGAAAGTGTTCGCCTTCGATCTGAGTAAGATCATATGCGATGATGTCGTTCATAGGAACAAGATCACCTTGCAGGTATTGTGGCCGATCGATTATTCTTATCCGATCAAAGTTAGAATGGGCATCCTCGGCAATTTTTTTGCTGTCAGTGTTAATGCACACTTCTTTTATGTGCATGGATCCCAATAATGCTTTTAGGACTCTATGATATAATGGTTTGCCGCAAAAGTCCCTCATGTTCTTGTTTGGGACCCGTTCAGAGTGAGCTTTCATGGGGAGAAGGACTGAAACAGACATTATAGCCCCAACCTGATGCAGGACGCCTCGACCCAATAATAGACAGGACGCAGTAATGCTCGAACAGGTGCTGGCATTATTGGTGAAATTTTATCTATATATCGTGCAACAATTTTAGGTTTGAAAATTAGAGACTTACCTAAAAATTTACCATCCATAACCGATTCTGGATGATAGTACATATATAAGTGGCCACGAATTGCCTGCCAGTATCCATATTTTAAAGCTCCAACAGTTGAGGTAGGATTCAAATGGGAATTAATTAACTCTACAACTTCATCATGATTTGTAGGAATATAAACCCCACCTAAATTTTCATACAAAGCATGCCCAACAAGAATGGATGATTTGTTCCAAAAAACACATTCTATACCCATGGTCGAACCGAATGTTATCACCTTTTCGCATCTATCCATCATTTTATATGAATCTATTTCTGCATCAGCGGGAATCACAATTAAATTTAATACTTTTTTTTCTGATAACTCTTCCAATTCTTGCGTTTGGCTATTATCTAAATCCTTTAAATTTGGATGAATTCTAAGATACAATCTAATATTATCGTCAATGTCAGCGTTTATTATGGCGTGAATTGCATCAATTTGATTTTTGTATATTGGATTTTGATAACCTACGATTGATTCAAATTCATCTTCCGATGAATTAAAAATTGCAATATTTCTTTTTGATGGATCAAAACCCTCTGGCAAAGCTCCATCCATTTGGGATTTGGTGAATGAATGCCAGCTTTGATCTTTTCCCTCTCGTCGTTCTTCAAACCACTGTCTTGCTATTTCTTTTTTTTCAAAGAGAGGGCGTTTATCATTCCAATAGAGTTCAATCTGATTTTTCATATATTCAATATCATGTGGGTAAGTATCCTCAGTTAATGAGTATCTCTGCAAAACACCGCTTCGTTCGTGAACAAATGTTTTCACTCCAAGATTTTGAGCAGCTCGCAGAGCAGGTCTTAACGATGCGTACCTACCATTAAACAAATAAAACACATCAGGTTCAATTTTGTTAATATGATGTTTAATTGCCTCATAAACACCGATTGAAAACAATAAATTCTGTTTAATTAAATTTTTATATTGATCTAAATCTGGATTTGGTTCTCGAAGCATACTTATCAAGGTGGAAGAAACTGCCATTCCAAAATCAATACCATTTATTTCAAAAGCCTTTAACTCTTGAATTGACGAAAAATCAGGCAGATCTAAATCTGGAATAAAATTATCTAAAGCAAGTTCATGTCGATTTTGCAAAGGCAAATGTATAAGATTCAACCCTTTGTCACGGGCTAATTTGCATAAAGTACAAATAGACTTTAAACTATTCCAATTATGTTCACAATATGACAAATCACCTGAACATTGAATAATGTGTACTTCGTCACCATTATTCAGATGCTTAGCTGCAATTTCTAAATTAATTCCAACGTGTGAAACACAATCATTAAAAGGCATGTAAATTAAAATTTTCATATTCACCACATTTAATCCTTCAACACCTGCTTAGGGGAATACTCGATTATTGCTTCACCACCAAGCCCCACCTTCGGCATGCTACATGTAGCCGTAGTAAAAACACAGATAATTTGCGGCTAAAATAATCAATTTGTGTCATAAATACTAACCTGAAAGTGTCCATAGGAGGTTCTTAATCTCATTTACACCCAGCACTTTTGCATCATCAGACGCATATCTTTTCTGTTCAGCCTTTGTGCCCCCACCCATAAAATAACTGTGAAAAGTTGATTTAGGCAATACTATATACATATCTTTTGTTTCATAAGCATACTGTGCCTCTTCTTCATTCATCAAATGTTCGTACATCTTTTCTCCGTTGCGAACGCCAATGGTACTAATCTCAATCGATTCTGGTTTGAGACCGTACATAGGTGCAAAATGTTCAATCATATATTTTGCCAGATCACCTAGTTTCACAACAGGCATCTTGAATATGAATATCTCTCCTCCATGCGCCTTTTTGGTTGCTTTGAACACCAGATCAACTGCCTGGGGGATTGTCATCATGAACCGTGTCATTTCCAGGTCCGTTACCGTCACAGGACCACCGTTTTTTATCTGTTTTTCAAACAATGGAATCACTGAGCCACGGGATGCCATCACATTACCGAACCTGACACATGAGTACACTGTTTTTCGATTCCCTTTGTAAAAATTAGCATCTATGATAAGTTTCTCGGCAAGAAGTTTTGTTGCTCCCATGGTATTAATCGGGCTCGCAGCCTTGTCAGTGCTTATTGCAATCACCTTTTCAACGTCATTGTCTAGAGCAGCATCAATAACATTCTGTGTTCCCATAACGTTTGTCTTCACTGCTTCGAATGGATTATATTCACAAGCTGGCACATGTTTCATTGCCGCTGCATGGAACACTATATCAATATCCTCAAATGCACGATTTAGTCTGTCTTTGTCCCTTACATCACCAATTAAGAACCTTACATTTTCAAGATCTCCAATTTCCTGCTCAAGATCAAACTGTTTTGACTCATCCCTGCTGAGTATGCGAACTACTTTTGGATTGCATGATAAAACGCGGCGGACGATCTCACTACCAATGGAGCCAGTTCCGCCTGTTACCATAATCTTCTTGTTTTTGAATATTTTTTCCATAAGCATCACGTCACTTTTTATAAAATCCGAGTGAGTCCTTGAGCACAGAACACACTTTCCCTATCGTTTCTTTGTCCATATTCCCATAAAATGGCAGTGCGATTGTAGAATCACATACCCTTTCACAAATCGGGAAATCACCTTCTTTGTATCCAAACATTTCCTTGTAAAACGGCTGTAGGTGTATCGGTGTGAAATATGGTCTGCAGCTAACTCCGTGTTCTTTCAGGTATTCCATTATTTTATTTCTATTTATAGCTTCATTTACCTGAACTACATATACGAACCAGCTCATCTTGACCTTTGGATCTAGATGCTGCGTGGTAACCCCATCAACACTGCCAAGCTGTTTGGTATATTCCACTGCAACCTTCGCCCTTTTATCAACCAGTTCATCGATTCTGTTAAGCTGCTCGATCCCCAGCGCACAGCTCATCTCATCCAGACGATAATTATACCCAAGCCTGACATGGTTCAGCCATTCCTCATCCTCTGAACGCCCCTGGTTCCGTAAGCTCCTGCATAGTTTAGCGATGTTGTCATCATCGGTCACGATCATCGCCCCTTCGCCTGTGGTCATCTGTTTGTTGGGGTAGAATGCAAATACCGATGCATTTCCGAACGTTCCGGCTTTTTGGCCGTTGTATTCTGCACCTATCGCCTCGCATGCATCCTCAACCACAGCCAGGTCATGGTCCTCTGCGATGTCCATGATGGCACCCATTTCGCAGGGCTGCCCGAATACATGAACAGGCAGTATCGCCTTTGTGTTTTTGGTTATTGCAGCCTCGATACTTTCAGCATCTATGTTCAGTGTGTCAGGGTCAATGTCTACGAATACCGGCTTCCCGCCTTCGAATATGATGCAGTTGCTTGAAGCTATGAAACTGAACGGCGAGGTTATGACCTCATCTCCTTTTTTGATGCCTATTGCGTTCATGCAAAGATGCAATCCGCTTGTCCCGCTGTTCACTGCAATTGCATGTTTGGTGCCTATATAATCGGTAAACTTTTCCTCGAACTCTCCTACCTTTGGACCCATACTGAGCCAACCTGACCGTAGCACTTCGTTTACTAGTCGAATTTCTTCTTCTCCTATGTCAGGTTGTGCAAGTGGGATCATTTTTTCATCTCGTTATCAATATGTAATCTTTTTCTGTAACAATTTCTGGTCAATCTCAAGTTCTGCCAGCACTTCTGCGATCCGCAAACCAGCCCTACCATCGCCATATGGGTTTTCGCATTCATTGACCTTCTGTTTGAATGCTTCATCGTGTAAGGCAGTATTGATAGCTTCAATGATCTTTTCTTTATCAGGAGCCACATCAATCACATTATCTGACCGTTGTCGTCCTTCTTGCCTTATCCCGATATTGACCACTGGCAGATGGAACGATGATGCTTCAATTATTCCGCTGCTTGAATTCCCGATCAGTATATCTGCGATGCTTAGCAGGCTCAGGTATTCAATATGTGGCAGACTCTTGAATGTGTGCAGGAACAGAAGATGTTCATATTCCTTTATGACTTCGATCATGGAGCGCCCGCCCGCATCCGAGTTTGGATAAACAAGTATGGTCTGCATCCCCAATTCAGAGAGCGCTTCCAGGGTGGTTCGTATCTCATTGGCCGCATTTTCGGGCTGTGTGGTGACCGGGTGCTGGATCGTCAGTAATAGCGGCTCACTGTCATTGAGTGAGTATTGTTCTATGAGTTGCTCTTTTGAAAGGAGGTCCGTGTTTAATATTGTGTCAAGTCCGGGTGCACCTACTGTATGGATTCTCCATGTTTCTTCCCCGAGCTTTTCAATCCTTGTTGCACTTTCATCTGTTGCAGGGAAATGAAAGTGTGCAAATTTTGTGATGGAATGGCGGATACTTTCATCTATACATCCACCGAATGTTGAATCTCCACCATGGATATGCGCTACCGGAATATTCATATGGGATGCTGCAATGGCACCTGCAAAAGGCTCATCACGGTCACCAATAACAAGGACAATGTCAGGTTTAAGCTGTTCTAAAGCCTGGGTTATGCCTATTATACCAATACCAAGTGACTTTGACATTGAGGCACCAGTATCATTGCTGAGGAGCATATCTACAGTAACATCAATTTTAAAATTATCATTCTCAATTTCTTTTATTGTATATCCATGTTCCGGGGAAAGATGCATGCCTGTTGCGATGATCGAAAGGTCCAATTTAGGATGGTCCTGGATTGCTCGCATAACTGGATGAAGCAAGCCATATTCGGCACGGGTTCCAGTTATTACTGTGATTTTTCTATTCATTTCAATTCTCTTATTATTTTGGCCGGTACTCCAAAAGCAAGTACATTATCAGGAATGCTCTTATTGACAAAACTATGTGCACCAATTATAGAGTTTACCCCTATTGCCACACTTGGCATTATTGTGCTGTGACTTCCTATTTTGCAATTATTTTTTAAAACTATTTTTCCTTCTTTATTATCAATGGTAGAAATCGTGTACAATGAACAATGTGACCCGATTTGAACATTGTCTTCAATAATGACCCCATTTTTCGCATTAATGTAAGTGAAAGCTCCAATGTCGGTTTTGTGCCCTAATTTGAGATTTTCTTTATTTTGAACTAACCAATAATACTCAGTTAGTTTTTTTTCTTTAATAACAGGGTATTCCCACTTATCAAATCTATAGTTCATATTCACTCCGATTTTTCAATTTTTAATATTTCATTTTTGTCAATATCTTGTGAGGTTATTTTTCCAATCAATATGTTTGAATCTTTTGGTGAAATTCCAGTCCCTGGCCTCTTAAACGCCAGCATATCCTCAGTAATAACAGTACACGCAGGAATATCAACTTTCGCAACGATGCTCTTCCTCACAACATCCCGGACCTCAAGTTCAGACTCGACCGGTGCTTTAACAGACGAACCCCGGACCTTTTCGACCAGCCGTATGCCCCGCACCATCTCCTCCAGCTCAGCGGGTTCCAGGGACGCCCTATGGTCCGGACCTGGGAGATTTTTGTCGAGTGTAAAGTGTTTCTCGATCACAGACGCCCCCATGGCTGCAGCAGCCAAGGATACATAAATGCCAAGCGTGTGGTCTGAATAACCGACCGGAACATCAAATGCATCTGCCATAGTCTTCATGGCCAGCAGGTTGCAGTCCTCCACACGAGCTGGATAGTTAGATGTGCAGTGGAGCAGGTTAAGGTCCTTGCATCCCGCCGTTTTTATCACCGAAACCGCCTCTGCTACTTCTTTGAAGGTTGACATGCCGGTTGAAAGGATGATAGGCAGGCCTTTTTTTGCGATATATTTCAGGAATGGATGGTTCGTTATCTCACCTGAACTGATTTTTATTAACAGGACCCCGAGTTCTACCAGAATGTCTACGCTTTTCTTGTCGAAGGGTGTGGATAAGAACATGATGTTCTTGTGGTTGGCATAGTTCATTAACTCTTGATGGTCCTCCTTTGAGAGTTCCAATTTTTTGATCATCTCAAACTGGGATTCTGAGGCGTCAGTGGTCTGTTTTTGGTATTCTGCTTTAGGGGCATCAGTGCTTACAACCTCTTCTGCGATAAAGGTCTGGAATTTTACGGCGTCCGCGTGGGCTTTGGCTGATACATCGATCAGTTGCTTGGCTAGTGCTATGCTGCCGTTGTGGTTTACGCCGGCTTCTGCGATGATAAAAATATTATCTGAATCTATAAGCTCCACCCACCATCTACAGTAAGATTTTGTCCGGTAATATATTTAGAACCATCAGATAATAAGAAAACCAGAACATCGGTTAGATCATCTACATTTGCCATTCTATCCCCCAGCAATACCTTTTTAGAATATGCATCAACGAAACTCTCTGGTTGATTGTTATAAACGCCACCCGGAGATATTGCATTCACTCGAATGTTATATTTCCCTAAATAGGATGCTAAATATTTGGTTAAATTTATTATGGCGCCTTTAATCGCAGCATATTCTACAGACATAGTCATTCTAGTACCGTCATAAATTTCAAATCTTGGAGCTGCAAATCCGTATATTGAAGCCATATTTATAATAGTACCATGTTTTTGCTTAATCATCGCTTTTGCTATTTGCTGGGTTATTAAAAAATATCCAGCAACATGCATATTCATGTTTTCGCAAAAATCTTTGTAATCCACGTCTTCAAAAACTTGTCCGAAATTACGATTTTTTGGATATGCATTATTAACCAATGCATCAATTTGTCCAAACTGATCTAAAGTGGTGTCAATCAAATGCTGAATCTCTACTATATTAGTTATGTCACATTTTTGAAAAACAATATTTAAATTTTTAGTATCCATTTTTATGGAATCTATTAATTCATTGCCTCTTTTTTCGTCAATATCGACTACTATCACATTTGCATTGTATTCCACACATGCTTTTGAAAAAGCACTTCCAATTAACCCTGCACCACCAGTAATAATGACCGTTTTATTGCTTAAATCAAATGCTTTATTGGTTTCCATAAAATCCCCTCTATATTTTGCACATTCGCAAAGTTACAATAAACTTAACAATAAACTTAAGAATAAACTTAAGAATAAACATGTAATTTCATAGTATTAATAATTATACTGACATTATTCCTTTTTCCATAAGATAATCCGCAAATTCAAAATCAATCACATGATCAATATGAGTTGATAATTCCTGTGACATTATTACAGCCATTGTATTATCTGTAATGATTTTATTATCATTCATTAAAACGTCTCTTTTAATTGCATAGACAGCAGCATTTATGCGATATACCTCGGGTGCATCCTGGCGTCTTGTTATAACTTTATTACTGTTTATCAATGGAACCAACCTATCACCATTTAATTCCATCATAACAAAATATGGGTTATGCTCAACTTCACAGATTGTCACAACAGAATCAACATTGTTGTGCTCTAGTTTTTGTAGACACTCCTCAATATCCTCAACTCTTCTAAAAGGAGATGTTGGATCAAGAAGTACTACCACATCAACATGGACTTTTTCTCTTTTTTCAATAAAAGACACTGCATGTTGGAGCACTGGTATCATGGGAGTGTCATCTAATGATAAATCCTTTTGCCGCATAAATGGAACATCACCGCCATATTTTTTAGCGAGATATGCAATTTCATCATCATCGGTGGAGACAACAGTACGATCTAACATTTTGCATTTTTGTGCAGTTTCAATCGTATAAACAATCAATGGCTTGCCTGCAAGTAATTTAATATTTTTTTTTGGTACACTTTTTGAGCCACCCCGCGCTGGTATTATTCCTAAGACGTACATATTAATCCTCCATTTAATTAATTTCTATGATTTTACCATTTTTTGCAGATTCTTTTGTAGCAAGTGCAATTTTCAACACATTTAAACCATTTGTAATACTAATAAGTGTTTTTTCTTTCCCCTCAATACACCTTACAAAATGTACCATCTCATCAATATACGTTTGGTTCATGTTATAGTTTTTTGGTTGTTCGAAGAATTCCCATTCCATTTTTTCAGCCGTATATATTTTGACAGTTCCGTTATTGATGTCCAAAATTATGCTGCCTTCATCACCTATTATCTCGCAGGATCTACTTGGATAACGTTGAACATAATCCAAATGTACTTCAGCGATAGCTCCTGTTTTAAATTGTAATAAAATTTCAGCAACATCTTCTGTATCAATGTCTAAATCACTCAATTTATCTGAGAAAGAAAATACTTTGGTCACGTCTCCTAACAACCAACTGATGTAGTCCAGTTCATGAATCGCATCCAGAATAATCCCGCCACCGAGCGATTGATGTGCACTGTACATATTTCGATAATCTTCCCATGGATGCCAATCGGGAAGATATTGACCCATCTGAACTCTCGCAGATACTACTTTTCCAATGCGCTTTTCATCTAACAATTTTTTAATAAATTGCAAACATGGATGAAATCTCAGGTTGCACCCTACTAAAACAACTAAGTTTTTTTTGTGAACAATGTTAATCAATTCATCGATCCCACCTAAGGTATGGGATATTGGTTTTTCGATGAAAATATGACAGCCTTGTCTTGCTGCAGATAAAGCAGTTTGAATGTGTAAGCTGGTTGGGTTTGTTACTAAGACTGTGTCTGGATTTTGGCTCAATGCTTCGGCAAGATTTGAGTATGCTTTTACATGTAGTTCGTTTTCGAGTTTTGTAACTTTTTTTTTTCGAGTTCGATATGCTATAATCTCTCCAGTTGTGATATTTTTTAGATTGTTCAAATGGCGTTGTCCTATTGATCCACAACCAACAATTAGAAATTTCATACAACCAACTTTTACATTTTTATAAACAGGTATTGGATGAATTTGCAGCTACTAAAGGATACTACTAAAGGATTATACTCACTTGCCATCTCATGTTTTAAGATGGAAGTTTGGAATATGATATCTATATCCTCTGTAGCATGGATCAGCCTCTCCCTATCATGGACAAGTTCGCAACTGAGTGAACCTGTGCCGCATGTTATAAATATTCTCTTGTTAGTTATGAAATTTCTGTCCATTTAAATACCTATTATTATAATCTGTTTATATTTTGTTCATTAATTCCCGATTTGTATTCATGATACTTATTTTTATACCATATGTTTATAACATATGTTGAACTTATGGGAGAATACATTTTAACCGGCTGTTTGAATAAATCTCGATCGAATCAGTCAAATATTCAATATTTATTTAACAGCATTGAATAAATAGATAGTATAATTTCATATGACAATAAATAAGGGTATAAAATGGGAAGAAAAATTGCTACTGCAATTCGCTCATTTGCTACAAAGCAATTATTATTAAAATTATTTGAAATAATTGCTGAAATAGCATATATTAACGAGACCGTGAAACGTCTTAATGAAAAAGATTTGTCCATAATCCTCAGAGACATTGACGGTGTGATTTCAAGTACAGAAAAATACATAAGATATGTATTTGAAACTACTTCAAAATGCGTGTAATATCATGCTTGGAAGTTGGTTTGGATAGTATAGATTTAAAACCGTCAAAAGAATACGGTGTAAAAATAATTAATAAACCTATAGCTCCAGCAGTTGCAGTAGCTGAACATACTTTAGCGATAATATTTACTTTACTAAAACACATAACAGTCTATAATCAACATATGAAAAAATGTGATTTACTGTACATTCAGGTTCGATGTTAAAAGGGCGCAGTGCAGGTTTTGTATGACTGAGGCGGTATTTGTGGATGAGGTCATGGATATGCTGTATAAAATATTGGAAAAAATACTTGATTTTTTAAGAAAAAACCATCATTTTCAAAATTATATTAATTCGAGATATGTTGAACATAATGATGTCTTATTAGTTAAAAAAAAATATTTGACAGATTGTACTACTGAAATTAATGGTAAACTGTTTTACATTACAAAATGTATTGATTCTGTGGAGGAAATAAATAATGATTATAAATATGAGGATATAAGAAAAGATGATATTGTGGTTGATATTGGTGCAAATGTTGGGGGTTTTTCAATCACAGTGAGTGATAAGTGTCGTCGTTTATATGCGGTAGAACCATTGTTTGTCAAGGAATTGGAGAATAATCTTCGTTTAAATAATGTTGGTAATTGCACAATTATACCAAAGGGATTAGGAAAAGGATATACTAAGTTAGAATTTAAGTCTAATATTCAAATGGTGGACTGTATTTCTTTTAAAGATATAAAAAATATGGTGGGGGGTAAAATTGATTTCTTGAAAATGGATTGTGAAGGCGGAGAATGGTTTATAAGCAGAGATGATTTGGATGGCATTCGTAGAATTGAGATGGAATTACATTTATTTAACAAAGAAAAAATAAATGATTTTTTAAAAATTCTAATCGATGCTGGTTTCGTTTTTGAAATTGATGAACATAGAAAAGATTATCTTTATATAATACACGCTAAAAATAGGTATTGACCCTTTAATTTACTGAAGTTTTAAAATAAGGAAAGTCAGCAACTCCTCTAAAAACCAAATGTGAACGGTTTTACCTGATGTTACCATTGATGGTATCTGGATATAGTTCCGATTCATAATATAATCAATATCTGAATTGATTTTTAATTTTAATTTAAATTATGGACTTATACAATCGAAAAATGACGTGAAAAATATTATTTTCCTTTTAAGCCAGTAAATCGTCCTTTGAAAATCCTATCTTTTTCCTTGAAATACATTCATTTTCATGGCAGAGGTTTGGTTTTATCTGAAAATAAAGCATTAAGAACAGCAACATCGGTGAACCTTGATTTATGTCCATGCCTCCCCATATCGATTATAAAATATTATATGGTATTGAATGTATTAGATATCAGTAGATTAGCAGGTCAATACCGAAATTTCCGCTTTAAATTAATTAGTATGTTTCAAATGATAGTTACCTTTTTTATTTTGAATTACAATTGCCAATATTTATTATCTCTTTTATTTTGGCCTCGTACTTTTCAGCCATATTCTCAAATAAGTAATTCCCTGAAAATACATTTTTATAGAAATAATCTAAATAAGATTCCTCAATTACATATTCACCATTAATAACTTTTTCACATTGAACAATTAACTCTTCCTTGGAATCAGCATTAAATTTCAGATTATCGTATATTGTGGGTGCATCTTGTATTTCTTTCCATTTTTTATAAAATATAACGGGACGTTTTTGTAAAATCGGGGATATGAGGGTTGTTGAACCTGCTGTGACACATATATCCGCATTAGCAATTAATATGTTTGTATCAACATCATTTCCAAATTGTTTTATATTTTTTTCTAAACCATTTTGAATAAAATCATCAAGAGGGAAGTCAAAGACATGGCGTGGGTGATGTTTAACCCATATCTCGATGCAATTGAAATTGTTCACTAATGAGAGAACATCTTTGTGAAGTTCAAACTTATAATTTTTATCAGATGAATAAACCGCGTTATCCAGCAAATGTAGTACAATTTTTTTATCCTTAGGTTTTTCTACCACACCCTCGTAAACCTTCAATGCAGAAGACTCCAAATAATTTATCCAATCTAAATCAAATCTGGGGTCGCCTAAAAAAAATGTGGACTTACTACTTTGCATATGGTGGTGTACAATAAGGTCATTTTGTGAAGACATGACTAAAAAATCTGGATCGAATGGATTTCTTAAATAACCACTATCACCTTCCGGTATTAAAATTGGTTGTGGGCCATGAGGCATCATAAATATTGGGATATTTCTATCTCTAGCAACTTTTGCCAATCGGAAAAGAACAAGATCCATGGGGTTAGTTTTTCTAGTGAAAACATCAACAAATCTTGTTAATGGATTTGAGTCAAGCAATGATTCTTCAATTCTTCGATGATCAATGATTACTAAATCGATGTTATTTGAATCGATGTAACTCAGCATCTTTTTTTTTGTCACAAAAAAAATAGAACAAAGCACAACATATCTTATTATGATAAATTCTAACAGTTTTGAAATATATGTCTTTGTGTTTTTTAAAAAATAAGGTGTTTTAAGTAATATATTTTTGAATGTGTTTATCTTTTGTTCATATCCATTGGAGGCAGGTCTGTTATATATGGGATTGGACAATCCCCGGTTCATTATTGCATATCTATAAATATAAAATATGCCTTTATTTAGAAACCCAAAGTTCATAACATCAATCATTGAATCAAAATTAATATTATTTGAATCGCAGATGTATTTATGCAATTTGTTTTTCAATAATTCATGTTCAGTAAAAAACGCAATCATCTTAACGTGCATTTTTTGGTCTTTTTTAAGATGGACAGCAAGTGGTAAAAAATGATCGAGATCATTATTATGATGGGTGACAAATAAAATGTTTTTGCTTTTCGACATTGTTATCCTTTTAATTACGATTACATTCAATTCAATTGTAGAAATGTATTGATATGCACTATCGTCATCACAACCATTCCGGCCATGCCAAATTCATCTGCATCATAATTCCTTTCAATTCTTCATAAATCTTCCTATCAAATTTTAATATCAGCACCCCATAAACCACCCCTCCAAACACAACAGGAACCAGTGCCAGCCAAACACTGGACAACGGTACAACCAACCGATACATACCCACAACCATCCCCATAACAATGGAAGCTTTCAAAATATTCATCAAACTACTGTGCTCAACCCGAAGTGTGATTCTCCGTGCCAGAACACGCCTTGCCAGGATTGCGTTGAGGGTCATGGTTACCAGGGTTGCAATCGCTGCGCCGGGGATGCCTAAGATGTGAATTAATGCCGCATTCAATGCAATATTAGCAACAACCGCCACAACTGTGATCTTGAACAACTCCTTTAACTGATTCATTGCACTCAGGTATGTAGCAAAAAAGTACTGGAAAATGTTTACAATTTGTACGATGAACAATATAATAAGTGTTGTGTAACTCACAAAGTCTGCGCCGTAGAAAAAATAAAGCAACCTATCACCCAGTAAAACCCCGCCCACAAATATCGGTACTGCCAGAATAAGTGAATAGGTAAATGCACGGGAAAGCGACTTTTCTATCAGTTCGGTTTCACCAATTTTATCCCATCTGCTAACCCTTGGCCATAACGTTCCGCGAAGTGCAGTTGTTACAAATGCTGCAAGCGCTGTGAACTGGAATATAATCTGGTATACACCCACATCAGCATTGTTCAGGAAATAACCGATCATCACCGAATCGGAATACATGAACACCAGGCTTCCACCTGAGATTAAAAACGACCAGAATGAAAATGAAGACAGGCTTTTCAAATGTCTCCATCCAAAACAAACAAAACGTAGATCAAAAAAACGCAGTTGTATTAAAGATCCAACAAACATTCCCAAAACAAATCCGCCAGCCAGTCCTGCAACACTATAACCCAGGAAAACTGTGATGATTTGAACAAAAATGCGTGAAACATTATTAATAAAACCTGCCGTAGCATTAATTCCCATTTTTCCGCATCCGGCGATACCGCTTGAAACCGCCCCATGTAAAAGTGACACAACCAGCGCCAACAATAGCCAAGTGAACGTTCCCGCGCTATCAAGATCTACGAAGTAGCTGCGAAATGCGATCAGTGCTGTTATAATCACTGTAACGAACAAAGAGCGCAGCACAACAAACGCGCTGAAATACGCATCAGGTTCTTCACCCTCACTGATGCGCTTGACCGCAGCACCTCCAAATCCACCGTCAGTCATAAGGGAAATAATTTTGAAATATGCGACAAACAGGAAATATGCACCCAGAACTTCTGCACCCACTGCACGCGCAAAGTACATTGTACTCAAAAAGCCGATGAAAGTAAATGCGATCTGCCAGATGAGTGAAACTATGCTCTGCCTTCGTATCGGCTCGATGGACATGATGCGGGAGAAGAAGGTTTTTAGTTTGAACATGGTTTGTATGGTATCGTCGATGTGCCAGATGTACAGAGAACGCAAATTATAACAAATTCGAGTATCTTCATAAAATGTGAAAAGTAGTTATAACTTCCCAATATCCCCCACAACCATCATTTTCACCAATTCCCGAAGTCCAACCTTAGCTTCCCATCCCAGCATCTCCTTAGCCTTCGTAGGGTCCCCTATCAAAAGCTCCACCTCAGTAGGCCTGTAATATCGCGGATCGATCTCAACCACAACCTTTTCAGTCTCATAATCTATTCCTACTTCATCGGCACCCATCCCATGCCACATGAGATGGATCCCTACCTCTGCAAACGCCATATCCACAAATTCCCGCACCGAATTCATTTTACCTGTCGCAATCACAAAA
>Ga0255431_1013_pt1 | contig 34603 bp, 24 predicted proteins | sample ANMaggSeSYBR02J5_FD_182633 | JGI IMG/M metagenome (GOLD analysis project Ga0255431, IMG submission 182633) | Sediment cell enrichment communities from methane seep in Santa Monica Basin, California, United Staets - ANME aggregate JGI... | ecosystem: Environmental > Aquatic > Marine > Cold seeps >... | reverse complement strand
GCAAAAACGTAATCAAGGTCATAGGTATGATAATAAAGCGCTGTTTTGAGATTATCATCATCGCCAATATCCTGCCTGAAAGTGAAATTGCTGTAAGATCTCTGCAAGTCACCTATGCCAAATTGAGACCTGGCCTGTTTCGGGTCTTTTTCATACTGAGCCTTGGTTATTTTTCCCGGAACTTCATAATTCACGTCAGAATAACCGAGATCCAGCGCAATATCAGAGCGATCAGTCAATATTAATCCCAGCTTTGTTGAAAGTTTCTGACTTTCAAAGTCACTTTGATCCCGGAAACCGTCTCCTTCATGATAATCATAGCCCAGTTGATAGTTGAATTTTTCCTTTATATTGCCGCCGGTTTCAGCCGCAAAGAACCTTTCATTATCACTTCCAAAGGAAGTCTCCGCTTTTGTTTTAGGCCTGATCGGGCCTCGCCTGGTAATGATATTTATACATCCGCCCAGGCCGTAGCCGCCATAGAGCGCAGATACGGGTCCTTTAACAACCTCAATTCTCTCTATCTGTTCCGGAGAGGGTAGGTCCCTCCAGAAGACCGTGCCCGTACTTCCACTATTCATCGGGACCCCGTTTACCATTACCAGCACCTTGTTGCAGCGGCCGGGGTTAACGCCTCTTAAACTCACAGAATAGCTCATCCCTGTTCCAGTAGAATCATAAACCGTTACGCCGGGTAATGTATTTATTAGCTCCGGAACAGCTTTCGCATCCGATTCCTCAATATCTTTTCTGGTTATTACGGCTACGCTGCCTGGAACATCTATAAGCTTTTCTTCCGTCTTTGTTGCCGTTACCACAATTTGTTCCAGCTTGATGACTCCTTTTTTTTCCTCTTGCGCCAAACTTGTTTGAGGCAAGATAAGGCCAAGAATCCCTGCTAAAACAACTATTACTTTTAAACCTTTCATCACATACATCTCCTTTAAATTAGCGCCCTTCGGGCGGGATTAAAAGATGAACATCGAACATCCAACGTCCAACATCGAATTTTGAATAAGGTATTCTGCCAATTTATAAACAGGCAGAGCGAAGCGATTTCATCATTCGATGTTGGACGTTGGACGTTCGATGTTGGACGTTCAAAAAAATCGCTCATATCCTATCATACCGAATTCATTAGGCATAAAATGGAAATTCCTATACTATCCAGTTAGGGGCGTTTCAACTCTGAACCCTGAACCTTGAACCCTGAACCGCTCAACCGTTCATCTGTTTGACCTCCTGATCGTTATTACCCCCCAATATGAGCTGGCTATAAAGACAGCCAGCATAACAGCGATGGAAACAAGCTCCACCTTCTGACCCAGAAAACTTGCCCGCAGCGCCTTGCTGGCATGGGTTAGCGGCAGAAAATAGAGGAAACCCTTGATAAATTCGGGTAACTTGTCTATTGGAAAAAATGTGCCGCAGAAAAAGGCCATGGGCATGATGAAGAAGTTGGAAAACATGGCTGTATCTTCATGCGATTTAGCCCAAAAGCCGGATACAACGCCAAAACAGGCAAAGATCAAACAGTTTAGTACCCACACCAGAAAGAAAACAGGCGTTACAGGAAATCCTGCCCCAAAGGCAGCCCCGGCAACAAGGATTAAGCTTGAAGCAAAAAGTCCCCGGACAACACCACCCAATATCTCACCTAACATGATATCCCAGGCTGTCACCGGACTTACCTGGTATTCCTCAAATGTCTTGAAATGAAGCCTGCCGACCGAAATAGAAGTGGCAATCCAGGTATATGAATTGGTCATGGAACTCATGGCACATATCCCGGGTACCACAAAAGCAAGATAAGAAACCCCATCAATATTGATTCCCCGGCCAAGCCCCAGACCAAAGGCGACCAGGTACAACAATGGAGTGATCATGGTTGAGAACAGGTAGCCGATGCGGAACAGGCGGCGTTTGAAAATAATCATTTCGCGTAAAAATATAGGATAAAAGTTCATCAACTCACCTCTCAATCCTTTCACCCGTAAGCTTAATAAATACATCCTCCAGGTTTGACTCTCGAATCAGCACATCGTCAGCCTTTTTTTCAGCGAATTTATGAGCCTCTTCCCTGCTATTAAACAGCCGGTAATTGGTTATACCATTATCTATGATCTCAACCACAAAACTCCCTACTCTGGTCTTAAGTTCCCCGGGTGTACCCAGCGCGATTAATCTTCCGTGATTGAGTATTCCCACCCTATGGCAAAGAAGCTCGGCCTCTTCAATATAATGAGTGGTTAACAGGACAGTTACCCCCTGATGTTTCAATCCCCGAATCATGTCCCATAGCTGACGCCGCACGCGGGGATCAAGTCCAACAGTTGGTTCATCTAAAAAGAGCACCCTTGGCTGATGCATGGTTGCCCGGGCAATAAGAAGCCGGCGCTGCATGCCCCCGGAATAGGTGTTGACCAGGCTGTCTGCCTGATCAGATAATTCAGTCCACTTAATCAACTCTTCTATTCTTTCATCCATATCCTTCATGCGATGAAGCAATCCATGCACGCGAAGATTTTCCCTGCCGGTTAGCTCCCTGTCCAGATTCAATTCCTGGGGAGCCACACCAATCAATCGCTTGACCTTGTCTGCTTCTCTCACCACGTCAAACCCATTAATCATTGCCCTGCCGGCATCCGGCATGGTCAGGGTATTGAGCATTCGCACCATGGTGGTCTTGCCTGCGCCATTCGGGCCAAGCAGACCAAAAACTTCGCCATGCTTAATATGCAAATTAAGCCCATCCACAGCTTTTATTAGTCCAAACTGTTTGGTCAGGTTTTCAGTCTTGATCATTTTTTACTCCCTGGCTGGGCATGGTAAAAATCAGCCCGAACATAAAGGTCCAAAGCGAAAACTTTCTCATCACTAACGTCTCCTTTCTTCAAGATTTTGGTGTTTTCTGACTGTCTTTGACACCCAACCTCCATTTTGATACAAAGGAGAGTAGAGTCTCTCGGTTTGTCTCGTGCGGGCCGGGTTCTCTGCCGGAAGGGGGTCTTCCCAATAAAAAAGCCACGAGGGCAGCTCATCCTTTGTTTCGGATGAAAAAAGCCTTCGTGGCTTGATTAAAATCAGCTTATGGCTGATAGCTCATGAGCTGATAAGCAAACGGGTAACCGTTCACGGGTTCAGGGTTCAAAGGTTCAGCGTTTGCTGAAAATCTAAACCGTTGATTCGTGAGTTCTAAACGGTCTTGCACAAAAGTTCAGTAACCGTTCACAAATTCAGAGTTTAGCGTTGGGGGCTAATTAACCCTCACTAACCCTGAACCTCTGAACACGTAGGCACCCACGCAAAAGGCTATCCCCCTGCCGGCGCATAGCCAATAGCTCATTGGTAAAAAAAGTAAAATTACTATTGTATAATAGAAATCTGATTCTTATAGGGTAGGAGCCTTCAGGCTCCCTGATTTTAAGACCATCTATGCATAGCAAACGTATTACACGTATTGCCAAGCCGTAACCGGTCTGTTACCCATCGGTTCTGCTTCGTTGTCAGCCGTTCTGGGTTCAAAGGTTCCGGGTTCTGGGTTTGAACCTCTGAACCCCTGTTTTCAGTTCCTGCGCAATTACTCACACGAGCAACCAGCTTAAGGTTGTACCTGCTCACCTGCTCCCTTTCCCACCCTACGCATGATGATGCGCGCCAGCATGATCGTGACTATGATCATGTTTATGCGCATGAGGATGCCCATGCATCAGGCTTTTTACATCAACTGCTACGTCCTGGAACGGCTGGCGTCGCACCCTGTGGGGCAGTACCAGCTCTGCGGCTGCGTTGATATCATCGCGGATTACTTCTGTGCGGCCGTTGAATGCAGCTATGGTCTTTGCTGCTTTCAGGGTGATAATATCTCCGCGATGGCCGTCTACTCCTACATCGAGACAAAAGGATGCGATTTCAAAAAGCAGGGCGCGGTCTATTGTTACATCAGGATAGAGTTTGATGGCAGATTCGATCTGTTCGACAATCTTTTTGGATTCCGGCTCCCATTTTGCGCAAAGCGCTTCGGGGTTTTCATCAAAGAGTGCCCGTCGCTCCATTACTTCAACTCGCTGGTCGCTTTCTCTTATTCCTTCTATATTTACGCATAGACCGAAACGGTCGAGCAATTGGGGCCTGAGTTCTCCTTCTTCGGGATTCATTGTGCCGACAAGGGTAAAGCGGGCAGGGTGGGTAAACGAGACTCCTTCCCGTTCCACGGTGTTGACACCCATGGCGGCTGAATCAAGGAGGACATCTACTACATGATCGTCAAGGAGATTTACCTCATCCACGTATAGAATTCCGCGATGAGCAGCGGCAAGGATGCCGGGTTCAATCCGTTTTTCTCCTTTTTTCAGAGCATATTCCATGTCCATGGTGCCTACTACTCTGTCTTCTGTGGCACCAACCGGCAGTTCGACTACACGTACTTTGCGTTTTGTGATTTTTGTACATTCCTCTCTTGTGCAGTCAGTGCATACAGCGCTTTCTTCCCCGGGTGTGAGCTGAAAAGGGCATCCTTTTACAACCTCGATCATTGGGAGGATATCTGCCAGTGCGCGTACTGCTGTTGATTTGGCTGTTCCTTTTTCTCCGCGGATTAATACTCCTGAAAGGGTGGGGTTGATGATGTTGAGAATAAGGCCGAGTTTCATGTTTTCCTGGCCTACAATTGCTGTAAATGGGTAGATATGTCTTGTTTCCACTTTAAATGTTCCTCCTTGTAATATCTATAAGCTCATCTGCTTTTAAATCGTCGATTTTGAAGTAGTCTGCGCAAAGAGCGGACGCAAGTTTTTCTGCAAGACCGAAACGGACAATTCCGAGTTGCTCCGTATCCACAACAATGTATTTGATGCGGTCTTCAACGCTCATCTTTTGGGCAAAGCTAAAGGCTTCGTCAACAGGTTTGCCTTCTCCGATGGCCTCGTTTGCCTTGCCGTCTGTGATAATGATAAAGATAGGACGCGCGCTCGGATCTTTTAAAAGTAATACACGGTCTTTTTCCGGAGCAATTTTCCTGACCTTAAAGGTTTCTCCTATTTCAAATATCTGTTCACGCGTGCTTTTTGTATCTCCTTTCTGCTCAGGTTCTTCCTGGGTCTGTTCGCCGGGATTCGGCTCTTCTATCTCTTTGGCTGATTGTTCTTTCTGATCAGGGGACTGGTCTTTGTTTTCATCCGGTTTTTCATCCGGCTTTTCATCAGGCTGTCCCCTTTTCACCCCTGATCAATACTCCCCCGATCCCGGGATCAATTGCATTTAATATCAGGGCAAGCTTCATCTGATCCTGGCCTATTATGGCGGAAAATGGGTAAATGTTTTTAAATTGGTTTTTCATGGTTTTGATTTTTTTGAAATCTCCTTTTTTGGGTTCTGGGTTCAAGGGTTCAAAGGTTCTGGGTTCAAAGGTTCAGGGTTTTTTTGATCAAATCACTATAAGAACTGACTTTATAACCATAAAAAGTCCTATCACAATAATAATAGAGCAACTGAAAGCAGGAAGAACGCGCAGAACGTTGCTTCCTGAAAAGCGTTCCAGAAAAGGCCGCGCAGTTACCATGAGAATACCGGTTATTATCAGGACAAATGCCAGACCAAAACTAAATGCTACCAGGATGAGAAGACCAAAGGTTATCCTGTTAATCGCAATCGCAAGCAACAGCAGAATCAAGGCATCAGGACATGGAACCATCCCGCCTGAAAATCCAAGGGAAATCAGGGCCGCAAGACTGGTTTTTTTCTTCCCGGTTTTAACGCCCGATTCTCTTGTTTCATCGTTATGATGCGTATGTGGATGAGGATGGTCATGGGGGTCGGGAGTCGGGAGTCGAGAGTTGAGAGTCGGGGTATGACCATGAGGATGAGGGTGAGCATGGCTATGGGCGTGAGGATGAGAAGGTGTGTCATCATGGTCATGGGAATGAGTTTGCTCGCTGGTGTGGTGATGTGAATCATGAGAATGCTCATGAACGTGGTGATCTAACTCATGGTTATGGTTATGAGGATGCTTATGCCTGTCAGTATCATGCCCGGTATGTTCATGTGAGTGATAGTATTTCTTGCCATACGGTCCTGTATGAGTATGTTTGCCGCCATGAGTTTCAAAACCTGTGGGAGATTTTATTCTTTTCACCATCAGCCATGTTCCTATTCCGACAATGAGCAACCCGGAAAAAAGCTGTAAAAACGGAAGCAATTGCTGAGGAAGAATGTATTTACTTGCAAAGAGTGTGATTAATCCCAGGATTATCACAGAAAAGGTATGTGTAAATGTCGAAACGATTCCGAGTATAACGGCATCTGCAATCCTTCCCTGCGTTCCTACGAGATAAGCGGCTACAAGTGTTTTGCCGTGGCCAGGTGTCAATGCGTGTAAACCGCCGTATATCATTGCCATAATAATTGCAATCAGGATAACCTGAGCGCCGACCTTATCGCTGAGCATAATTTTTTTAAGCTTTTCAATGCCGGAAGCCGGTTCAAACGGTATGAGTCCCGGAGATGTTTTCTGTTCTTCACCTGATAATGCCTTGCAAACAAGGACAAGCTTTTTATAACAGGTTCCTTGCCCGTCTGCTCCTGTATTGAAATCAATCTTTAATACCGGAGGATCATGGAGCGCTCTTCCTTTGACAGGCAATGCAGCGCCGGACAGTTCCATATTGAGAACACGAGCAGAATCCATGGTCTGTATGTAATAAAGAAAGTTCTCATCTTCGTGGCATGGAAATCCGCTCCTAACAATCAACTCATAAGGACTTTCCATTCCATCCGGAATATCCGCTTTGTAATAAAATGTTCTTGTTTGAGCATGACTGCAAAACATGCTCATCAGTTCAAAATCAAGGAGGGTATTATTGAGGGTAATATTGAGGTGATTAAAGAGATCAGATGCCTTGTTGCGAAAAAATTTATTTTTTTCCTCTTCGGTTATACTGGAATCACGATCTGCGTTCATAGTTAGTATTTCATACGTATCTGCAAGTTCGGTCTGAATCAGCGTATAATCTATAGCTACAAACTCAGAACTCAAACGAACATATATATGATGTCCCATTGATTCCGGTCGAACATCATGCGCATGTAATAAGTCAGCTCCAAAGATTAGAAGTATTGTAATAAAACAACATGAAAGGATTGCTTTTCGAAATAATTGATTAACTGAAAATGATTTCACTATTTGTCTCCTTCTTCTGAAGGGTTTTAAACTCATTATAGATTTTCTGTGACAAAAGCCTTATTGGCTTGATTAAATTTACCTCTGTTTTTTCCAATTAAGGAAATCTTCTGATTTCCTGGATAATGAAAACTCGCTACAATCGAACTTCTTTCAGGGAAATAGCGGCTTTTGCCACCGTGTTTGCACATCAATACCCACCAAAAGTCCGAATAAGTTTCTTTGTGCCCGGAGATCTTCTGATCCACCCGCGCCCACGTTCCTAAGTGAGAATATCAAGAAAATGTGAAATTAACCATCCGATTATCCGATAAGATATATCAAAAAATCCTATTGAATGTCAACATGTTTCTTATACTGCGCACAGCCGGTGAACCTCTGAACCCTGAACCTCTGAACCTAATTTTTTGCTTTACCAACACAATAAACAGCCACCATGAAAAAGATTATTCCCAATGCCGGAAGAAGGAGATAAGAAAATGTCTCCGGTGCTATACCATAAGCGGCATTTCTTATGGCATGAGATGCGTGTGTAAGGGGCAGAAGATTTAGCAGCTTCTGCGCCCAGGATGGCAGATGTTCGATGGGGAAAAAGGTGCCACCAAGAAATGCCATAGGTGTGATAACAAAATTTGATAAAAGCGCCTGATCACCATGGGATCTGACGAGCATCGCAAAACACACAGCAACAGAGGCAAATACAAAACTGTTTAAAATTATGGCTAACCAGAATAACACATTATAGGAAAGAACTACTCCGAACAAACCTGCTATTGTCAGGATGATAATCGAAGAGAGCAGAGCCCTTGTAACACCTGCCAGCACTTCACCGATTACATAAGCAATATTGGGTATAGGGGCTGATTGAAATTCATCAAAAATATGCCAGTAAAACCGGGATACATTAATTTCAATACCGATTGCAAATGCCTGGGTCATACTGGTCATTGCCACAAGCCCGGGAACCAGAAACTCCATATAAGAATGCCCATCTACGGTAATATCACGTCCCATGCCCAAGCCAAAGGCAATAAGATAAAGAAGCGGAGCAACCGACATGGATGCAATTTGTTTGAAAAACTTTCGCTTCAAGATCAGAAGTTCTCTGTAATATACGGTAGACCACCCTTTTATAATCATATATCCACCTTTTTTCCTGTAAGAGATACAAAAGCATCTTCCAGATTAACTCTTCTCAAGGTAAAGCTTCCTTCGCGCTTTTTAATATGATTGCCTGCTTCATCCTTGTTTTTGAAGTAAATAGTCTCAATGTTATCGTTTACCATATCATCAAGTGCCCATTTTCCTATTCTATCCATAAAATTTTGCGGGGTATCGACCTTTACGATTTCCCCCTTATCAAGAAAAGCAACCCGGTCTGCCAGGAATTCCGCTTCCTCTATATAATGTGTGGTTAAAAAAATGGTTGTGCCGTTTTGCTGAAGTTTTTTGATTAGAGACCATATCTTTCGCCTTATATTCGGGTCCAATCCCACGGTAGGTTCGTCAAGAAAAAGGATTTTGGGCGAATGCATCATAGCTCTTGCAATTACAATACGCCTTTTCATGCCTCCGGACAGGTGTTTTATGAAAGAGTTTTTGCGGTCATTAAGTTCAATGTAATCCAATAATTCATCAATCTTTTTTACTCTCTCTTTTTTTGGCATATGAAAGAGCCTGCCATGAATATTTAAGTTTTCATAAACAGTAAGCTCATTATCAAGATTTATCCTCTGGGTTACGAGTCCGCTTTGCAGCTTTGCTTGCAGCGATTCTTTCTGAATATGAAAATTGTTCAGAAATGCATCTCCTGCGGAAGGCTCTGTCAGCCCTGTCAGGATATTTACAGTTGTTGTTTTGCCGGAACCGTTGGGACCAAGATAAGCAAACATCTCGCCTTTTAAAACATGAAGAGTAATTTTGTTTAATGCCAGGACATTTTTGTATTTTTTCTTAAGACCTTCTAATCTTATCAATGTAATCTCCTTTTAAACCTTCCTCTATTCACGACAAAATACATACTCTGTGCTTTCCCACAATATTCTGATATTCTCTCCGTGGATCAATATCTACAGGCCCCTCAATAGCCCCGATATATTTGCCGCAAGGCGATATTCCGCAGGCAAGCCCCAAACCTTCCATCCTGTAATACCAGATCAATTTGTCTGCGCCTCCGCCTTGCCGCTTCAGGTCAAAACAGTATATCCCGGCCATTTCATTTGATCTTTCTACATAATTGTGGCACATCGCTACCACAAGATAACGACCGTTTTTGCTGAAAACAGGAGTTTCAATAGGACCTTTTGCAGGCCAGAGCCAGGATGTATTCCCATCACGGTCAAGCTTGATAATTGAATTTTCGCTCGGATGTTTTACATCCGGCGTCGAGGCCATCCCCTTTCCTGCAGGAGCCACATAAGTCCTGCCGATAGTAAGAAACGCAGATCCTTCATCATCGACAAAAACCTTTCCTCCATAAGCATAAATAGGTATTCCGCTTACTTTAATCGGAGTGGATATAGCCTTTTTATAAATCAGATGCGGCATTTTCTTTTCCACACTTTTTGCCATATCAAACAGAAAAAACCTTCCATCACTGGAACAGCAGGCAACATATTTTCCGTTCGGTGAAATATGGGAATTGCCGCCTATTGAGATTGATTGAAAACCATGTTTTTCAACAGGAGGAACCGAGTACCTCCATATCAGAGCGCCGTTTATAGCATCAAGCAGATAAAGAGTGTTCTCCGGATATTTCTGCCGGATGCGTCCATCTGCAGATCCACCCCAGCCGCCAAAGGTCAGATATCTCCCGCTCGCATCAACAGATACCTTGAGCGGCGACGTATCCATGGATCCTGTAGCAGGAAATTTCCATAAAAGTTCTCCTGTTTTAAGATCAAGTGCGTAGATGACACCTCTCTTTGGCCAGTATTTTACCTTGCGGCTGCCGATTGTTATGTAATCCTCCCGATTTCTTGCCGCGCTTACATATATTCTTTCACCAACGCAAACAATAGAACAGATCTTTGGTTGATGACCATAATAAGTCGCGCTGCTTGCTCCTACATCATTTACTGCTCCATATTTCCAGCAGAGCTTACCGGTCTTTGCGCAAAAGCAGTAAATATTACCGTCAGGGCTTGCCTCGCCGGCAAAAAGGTAATCCCCTGTGGGAGAAAATCTCACGCACCTTACCACTCCTGTTGGAATTTTGTGTTTCCATATAAGTCTTCCTCTTCTGTCATATACCCTTACGGTCTGATCAAAACCACCAACCCCGATTTTTCCCCGGGTCGAGATATCCACATCTTCATAGAGCTTCTTGCTCCATTCATTGATTTCTGCCACATCCACTTCCCCGCGCGGCTTTCCCAGGGTATCTTCCGCTATTTCAAAAGCAAGCGGCGTATCAAAGGGACTGCTCTGACTAATCAGTGTTCCATTTACGCTTTTCACTTCAAAAGTATATCTTTTCCCCTTCTCCCAGATAAAATCAACAAGAAAGGTGTCGAGCTTTTCACCGATATTTTTTTGAAAAACCAGTTGATTACCATCTTTTACACAAATTGATTCTATAGCAACAGGCCTGCTTAACTTTATGCCTGCGCCCATTCTGGTGGGAACGATCTTTTCAATGGCAATCTTTTCTTTTGCGGGACATCCGCATAAAAAGAAGATTAAAAAAGGAATGAATATAATTCTATTTAGAAAATTCAATCTGATTGACCTCCTGACAAATTGATAATCTTTGTAAGATAGGGTTCTGGGGTTACCATTTACCCATGATTGTACCGTACCGTCTTTTTGCGGAACAAAATAGTTGATTTATTCACAAAGCCATTGTAAAATTTTTTCATGAATGAGAGGCAGCGAAAATTTGTTTCAGATAAACTGGGCACATTGGGCAATATTGCCGTTGGCGCATTGATATTCGGGCAATTTCTCTCAAAAGAATCATTCCGTTTTCCTTCATTTTTGTTTGGCATAGTGTTCTGGGGCACTTGTTATATTACCGGATATCTCATTTTAAAAGGTGGTGATGAATAATGTCAGCATTAGCCTGGATTTTTTTAGTTCTTACAATAATCGTTATTGTTTTTACATGGCCAATTATTTATAATGATTGGAAAAAAAAACATACTCGGTAATGTCGATCAATAACCTGCAACTGAATGGCTACCAACGTAATATGGAACAGCTTGTAAATTCAATCAGTTAGCAACTCATTAGCTTTTGCTTGATTGATTGTGAAATTGCCATAGAGCCAAAATGGCAAAAAGTGTTCCGCTTTAAGTCGGTAGCAGCTTCCTGAAGCGCTGCATCAAGCTTTTCCGGATCCTGTTCAAGCGTTTTTGAAGAATGGGCTGATAATTCCAGAATATCGGCTGTATTCCTTGAAGCACGAACAAGCATGTTTACATAAGAACTCCACATTATTGATACTATTTTCATTTTGATGTTTCCTGTTTGAATTAATCCCCCCATGTTCCAACATTATCAAATGAGGAGGGGGGATGTAGCAGAGTTAATCATCTACCATTTAAGAGAAACCTCTCCAAAATAGGTGCGCTCGCCCCCCACGTAATATTCATAGTATTCCTTGTCAAAGAGGTTCTCTACAGAAAAGGATATCTCAACATTTTTAATTGGAGCCACTGAAAGCTTTGCATCCCATAGCCAGTATTTTTCCGAGTTACCACCATACACATTTTTTACATCATCATTTAATTCGTTTTTCCAGATTTCTCCCAGATACTGGCCGGCAATGCTTGCAGTAATCAATCCGTAAGTAATTTCAGTGCCCAGATTGATAGTGCTTTCAGGCGCACCTGTTATTTTTTTGCCTTCTACTTCCGGCTTGTAATCATGTTTTTTGATTTCAGTGTCATTATATGTATAGTTGCACCACAGTCTGAGCCAATCAATGGGGGTAGCATGAATCCCTAACTCAATTCCGTCAATTTTGGCTTTGCCCGCGTTCTCTGTGCACCTATTCAGTTTATCTTTATAATAACTGTACATTAGATCATCAATATCTGTATGGAAATATGTGGCCGAAAGTTTTAAGCCACGGGAAAAAAAGTACTGGTCAATGCCGATTTCATAATTCCATAGGGTTTCAGGACCAAGGTCAGGATTGGAATGATAGATAACATTTGATGTTGCACTTGTCCATGTTCTGTAAAGCTCATAGATATTAGGAGCGCGAAATGCCCTTCCAATAGAACTCTTAATAACAGTGTTCTTAACGGGTTTGAATACAACAGCAACCTTTGGACTAAAAGCGGAACCATCGGGCTCTTTGAATTCTTCCACATCTCCGACATTGCCTGATTTCCCGTTAAATGCCTGCCAGTAATCAAAACGAACACCGGTAAAAAGAGTAAGGTTGTCTAAAATTTCCCACTCATCTTGAAGATATACCGCATAAAATCTATCGTTTCCTTCAGTAATAGTTGTCTTTTCTGTTTTACTGTTCTCATCCCGATAAAATGAAAGATTATATGCGCTCTGATCAAAATCATCATGTCGAAAATACAGACCACATGTTAGAAGATGTTTATCGCCAAGAGGAATATTTGTTTGTATATCCGTAAACAAGGAATATGTATTTGCATCGGAAAGTGTACCGCCGGCGTTATCGTAATCCGAGGCTGTGGCAGATGTATACCATTTATCTCTTTTTTGATAACCGACCTTTCCATTAAGCGCAATTGAACCAAACATTTCTTTATATGCTATGGAATAAATATCTTCTTTTTTTTCGCCCATTCCTGCAAGATCATATTTTGACGGAGATACTTTTGCATATTGACTGCCTCCAACGTCAACATTTCCGCTGAATGTGGGATCTCCGTTTTCATCCCGTAAATAAGTGTTGGGTCTGTTACATCCATATTCATGCAATCCTGTTTGAAAATTAAAGGCGATACTGCCTGTATCTGTAAGATGATATTTTGTTTTGAAATTAACGTTCCATTGTTTAGCGGGGTTATCTCCCTTGTCACCGACGACCCATTTAGACTTTCCTGAAGTATCCGTCGTTCCATAACCTCCTGTAAGAGTACCGTCGTCTCCCTGTTTAATCGACTTTGTTCTTAAAGAAGTTGGATAGCCATCTGTTTCTTCGCTCTCAAAACCAATACCGATGTTTAGTTTATCCGTGAGCCAATCACCTATATAGGCGCTGTAGCAGTATGTTTCGTCACTGCCGTAACCAAAGCTTGCATTTACTTGCAGCTCTTTCGGAGTTGACGTGATGATATTGATGACACCACCCATAGCATTGCCGCCGTATAGAGCGGATGCGGGCCCGCGAATAATTTCAATACGCTCCACATTTTCCTTGCTGATACAGCCCCAGTCAACAGCGCCGGTGTATCCTTCATTCAGCGGTATCCCGTCCAGCAAAATTAGTGTCCGATCCGGTCCGTACAGCCCACGAAGGTGAACACTGGGCATAGAATCGGAAAGCCCCTTGGTATGTTTAACAAAAACACCTGTCTCATATTTTATGGCCTCATCCAGGCTGCGAATATTTAATTTTGCTATATCCTCTTTAGTAATTACAGTCACACTGCCAGGCGCGCTATCCACATCTTTCTCCGTCCTCGTTGCCGTCACCACCACATCTCCAAGCTTGATAACTTCAGTCTCTTTTTCCTTTTCTTCAGCAAAGCTAAATTCGGAAACTGTAAAGATTACTCCAAATAAACAAGTTAACAGTATAAACTTTTTCATCACTAAAATTCTCCTTTCTCCAAAATTTTGGTGTGTTATAATTTCATTTTGACACTACGCGGGACACTTCTCGCCATTTTGGCTCTATGGCTGATTGAATTTACAAATTCCTCCCCACCTCATAAACCCACCTAAAAGCCGACACATACAATATTTCCCCGGCATACAGACCATAAAGAATTTTTACGACAGCAACACCAAGAGAACCAACCGAAAATATTGCCATAACGCCTATATCAAAAGCGCTGTAGCGAAGTTCTTTCAGATATGTCCTTGTCGGATAGGCGCGAAATGCCCTGCTTTCAACCGATGCGGATAGTACACCAGCTCTTCTTACCGAATTCGCCAGCACCGGTGTCAGGATATTGAGCAAACCTGTAAATAACCCTTTAAGTGTAAGCGGATTGAACCCTTTAAGTTTCTGGGCCTCTATCACTGTGAAAAACTCGGCTATGAGTATCGGCAAAAACCGCAGGGCTGTGACAACCATGAAGGCAATCCCGTAGGGTATTTTCAATCTTACGAGTCCGAGAAGCATTTTTTGCGGCTGTGTTGTCCAGCAAACAAGAAGTCCTAACTCTGTCATGGCGGAAAATCTCAATCCCTGGATCAATCCGTATAAAAATCCTTCCTTATATATGTGAAGACCCCCTGTGATTTTCCCGAGCACGGGAAGTTCCTCCGGTATGAGGGTCAATAGAATAGTACGAGGCCATTCTCTGTAGAAGAGGGCCTGTGAAAATATTGTGCCCCACAGGCTGATTGCTATAAAGATAAAGGCTATCCAGTACTTACTCCGAGAAAAACCCGCTATGGGATATATCAGAAGAGGAGCAATACACAGAAGAAAAAGCGCCTTTTCATTGTCCAAACTCACGACTAATATGGACATGGCAAAGAGAATAATGATCTTGGCCCTTGGATCCATATTATGGATAAAAGTATTGCCTGTATCCGGCTCTGCTATTTCTCTTGCCTTAAACATCTTCTACTATTTGACCTCCTTTCATAAACAAAATCCTGTCTGCATATCGCAGAGCCACATCCGCATTATGGGTAATAAAAAGAACCGCAGCTCCCTGGCTTGATTTTATCTTTAAGCAGTTCATCAAACTCTCAATATTTACTCTGTCCTGTCCCTGGGTCGGTTCATCCAGAAGAAATATCTCGGGTTGCATGGAAGCAATCGAGGCTGTCGCCACTCTCAGGCGCTGGCCGTTGCTTAATGAAAGGGGAGCATCTTTGATCAGATTTTTTATGGACAGGGCATCCAAGGTTTCGGAAACAAGACCCGGAAGCCTGGTTTGCGGGAACTTCAATGCTCGCGGTCCAAATTCCACCTCTTCTTTCACGCTGTTGCAAAACAACATCAAGGTCGGATTCTGAAACACAACTCCTACCTTTCCTGCCAGTTTGAATGAATTAAGATCTTTTGAGTCCTTGCTTAGAATCTTCACTGTTCCCTTTTCAGGTTTTAAGATAGCGGCAAAATGAAGAAGAAGTGTCGATTTTCCGGTGCCGTTGTCACCGAGAAGAGCAACTATCTCCCCCTTTCTTATACAAAGAGAAGCACCTTTTAAGATGAAATTGTCTTTTTTTTCATATCTGAAATATATCCCTTTTGCCTCCAGCACTATCTCTTTTTGAGATACTTTGCTTTTATTTTTTTGGGATTTCTTGACCTCTTTCTGACAGGAATCACTTATGAGATCTTTGTCGTCCGGAAGCCACAGCCCAACCCTTTGAAATATGTCCTGGCGCATACATGCCTTTTCTTTGTCCTCATCAAGGATAATGCGATCTTTCTCCATGATGACAATTCGTGAAACATGCCGGAAAACCGCAGGGATCCTGTGCTCAATCAGGACAATGGTCATTCCTTCTTTGTTCAGTTTTCGTATGACCTCAAGAAGTTCCTTTGTACCGCTGCCATCCATCTGGCTGAACGGTTCATCCAGGGCAAGGACTTCAGGATGCATGGCCAGCGCCGAGGCTATTGCCAATCTCTGTTTTTCTCCGCCTGAAAGTGAACCGGTGCCGCGATCTCTGAACTTGCTTAAACCAACGGCCTTCAAAGCATAATCTATGCTCCTTTCGATCTCTTCTTGCTGAAAACATAAGTTTTCCGGTCCAAAGGCAATTTCATCTTCTACCCTTGTTGAAAATATCTGGTCATCAGGACTTTGAAACACCAATCCCACCTTTTGAGTCAACTCACGCATGGGGGATCTTCCGGTATCAATTCCTGCGACAGTCACGCTTCCCTCCATAATGCCTGTTGCCTGATGCGGAATAAGACCGTTTAATGCCTTAAGAAGCGTTGTCTTTCCGCATCCTGTAGGTCCTGTAATGAGAAGAAATTCGCCTTTTTTTACCCGAAGATTCAGATTTTTAAGAGTCGGCTTATCTCTTCCCTGGTAAGTAAATGTAAGGTTTTTTATTTCTATCATTGTTGGTAGCTGTTCCTGACCCCTGACCCCTGACCCCTGATTTTCTAATGCACCGCCTTTAACCTCATCCCCAGACGAATTCCAAATGGGACCGCCAAAACTGTATACAAAAATCCGCTTATCAGCAGATACATCACTATGTACCAAAACTCGTAATAGAGACGGTAAAGAAACATAATCATGTTGAATGAAATAAAAGATATTACTACATCCGCCAGTCCGCAACAGACCGCGGCAAGTGCGATCTTTTTTCTATCCGGCGCGGCAGGATTGCGCGTTATTCCGCAAAGATAAAATGCTCCTTCAGACATTATGACAGTGACACCCACATTAAGAAGAGACATAGGGGAAAAACCTCCAAAAACTATGTCGGTCATCAATGCCTTTAAGATAATTGCCAATGCAACAACCCCGACACGGGGGATCAGCACTACCAGCGCGGTAAGAAGGATGTAGTGGACTATTTCGTAAAAAAAACCTGTGATCAGAAAACTAAACGGCCCGAGAACCCCATGCGCAAACCGCCATACAATTGTCCCTGGAAGACTTACAGCCGCAAACATGCATGTTCCAAACAGGGCAATGGTGATCAGGTCTTTCGTCTTTATGGTTAGAAATTTCTTTCTTTTCCAATATAGCCAGAAAAGAGTGCAAACACTTCCGACTAACGCAAAAATAGTCGTAAGAACCGGTATAATTCTTCGAGTCAGGACATCTATTGGTATCTCCTTGCCGGAAAGTACGGTATTTGTACCAAAATGGCGCAACTCAAACTGCGCCAGGTATCTGCCGGCAAGCGCCACACCCTCTTCGGCATAGATCGGCAAAACTACTTTCTCGCAGCTTTCCGGCTTTATTTTCACCAGCCGGTATATTCCCTTTATACTCAGGCCTCCGTGTCCGGGGGGCAAAAGCGGCTCAAAGCCTCTCATCTCTTCTTTAGTCTCAGGGTCAAGTATCTTAAGGGTTACCAGTATTGAGGCATCAGATGCATTCCTGTTTTCGATTACCACTGCTGCATATGCAGAAGGCTCGAAGATATTGATATCGTCCTTTTCCTGTAACAGAAATGAAGTCAAAATTGAGTCTTGTGTCTTCAGCAGTACAGAATTCTTTTTCTCTTTTTTTTGCGGTTCTCCCATTTCATCAACAGGTATCATCACTTCTTTTATATCAAAAAATTGTGAAAAACGTTCTTTGTCTACCATTTCAAGCCTGTCCCGTCTGAACTCTTTGCAAATGAGCCCTGATGTGTCCGAAATTTTTGCAACAGACAGAATCTCATATACAGCTTCGGGGATATCTTCAGGCAGCTCTATCTCAAGCGTCCGGTACCACCTGTCAAACTCTGTGGTCAGACTAAAGGTAGTGGTAAGGAGATATGCGTTTTGCAAGTCTTCCACTTGCATATCCTCAGGAATTCCTTGAGGTATTAAAGGTTTTGGTATCCTGATCTCATAATCTACTATAAAATCTTTTTCAGTTCGGCTCTCCACTTGAAACAATGCAGTAACAGAACTCCCTTTTGCTGCGAGCCCTCCACCCTTCTTTCCGTAAGGAATCTCGTTTGCAATCACGATTGATTGATCGCGGCAGGTCTCTATCTCCGGAAAGGCCGGAGAAACAAAAACTAAATTAAAAATAATAAAAAGGATGAATAAAGTCATAATTCAGGGTTTAGAGGTTCCGGGTTCAAAGGTTCTGGGTTCTGGATTTTGGGTTCAGAGGTTCTGGGGTTAAAGAGTTGATTGATTCATAATGTTCACCCAAGCTTCTTTTCAATTCCTGCGCAATTGAGTTTCCGATTTCTTGATTAAATAATACCTGATTATAACGGATTTTGGGGCGGTAACGCCTTCTTCCTCAAAATTCGTTATAATCAGAAAAAATGTATCTACTGATGATGCGAGCCAGCATGATCATGAGCATGAGCATGTTTGTGCGCATGAGAATGATCATGCCCATGCATCAGGCTTTTTACATCAACTGCCACGTCTTGGAAAGGCTGACGCCGTACCCTGTGGGGCAGTACCAGCTCTGCGGCTGCGTTGATATCATCTCGAATCACTTGTTCGCGGCCGTTGAATGCAGCTATGGTCTTTGCTGCTTTCAGGGTGATAATATCTCCGCGATGGCCGTCTACTCCTACATCGAGACAAAAGGATGCGATTTCAAAAAGCAGGGCGCGGTCTATTGTTACATCAGGATAGAGTTTGATGGCAGATTCGATCTGTTCGACAATCTTTTTGGATTCCGGCTCCCATTTTGCGCAAAGTGCTTCGGGATTTTCATCAAAGAGTGCCCGTCGCTCCATTACTTCAACTCGCTGGTCGCTTTCTCTGATTCCTTCTATGTTTACGCACAGGCCGAATCGGTCGAGCAATTGGGGCCTGAGTTCTCCTTCTTCGGGATTCATTGTGCCGACAAGGGTAAATCTGGCAGGATGGGTAAATGAGACTCCTTCCCGTTCCACGGTGTTGACGCCCATAGCGGCTGAATCAAGGAGGACATCTACTACATGATCGTCAAGTAGATTGACTTCATCTACGTATAGAATTCCACGATGAGCAGCAGCAAGTATGCCGGGTTCAATCCGTTTTTCTCCTTTTTTCAGGGCATATTCCATGTCCATGGTGCCTACTACTCTGTCTTCTGTGGCGCCTACCGGCAGTTCGACTACACGCACTTTGCGTTTTGTGATTTTTGTACATTCCTCTCTTGTGCAGTCAGTGCATACAGCGCTTTCTTCTCCGGGTGTGAGCTGAAAAGGGCATCCTTTTACAACTTCGATCATTGGGAGAATATCTGCCAGTGCGCGCACTGCTGTTGACTTGGCTGTTCCTTTTTCTCCGCGGATTAAGACTCCTGAAAGGGTGGGGTTGATGATGTTGAGTATAAGGCCGAGTTTCATGTTTTCCTGGCCTACAATTGCTGTAAATGGGTAGATATGTCTTGTTTCCACTTTAAATGTTCCTCCTTGTAATATCTATAAGCTCATTTGCTTTTAAATCTTCGATTTTGAAGTAGTCGGCGCAAAGGGCAGACGCGAGTTTTTCTGCAAGACCGAAACGGATAATTCCGAGTTGCTCTGTATCCACAACAATGTATTTGATACGATCTTCAGCGCCCATTTTTTGGGCAAAACTAAAGGCTTCGTCAATGGGTTTGCTTTCTCCAATGGCCTCGTTTGCCTTGCCGTCGGTGATAATGATAAAGATAGGACGCGCGCTTGGATCTTTTAAAAGATGAATCCGGGTCAGGTCAAATCCTTTGATCAGACCGGCTGAAAGGGGTGTGCGGCCGCCTACGGGGAGTTCTCCGAGCAGTTTTGCTGCCAGCTCAATAGAGGTTGTGGGCGGGAGATTGACTGTGGCTTCGCCGCGGCGGAAGGTTACCATGGCAACACGGTCTCTTTTCTGGTAGGCATCAAGAAGGAGTGAAAGGACTGCTCCCTTGGACGCAACCATACGCGCTCTGGCTCCCATGGAACCGCTTGCGTCAACGAGAAAAAGGATAAAATTTCCAACTCGCTTTTCTCTTACTTTTTCCCTGATGTCCTCTTCTTTGATAAAAAGTGTCAGGTTGTCATGATCATCTGCATCTAACCGCCTTTGTAACTGATAAGGAGCTGCGGTTCGAAGGGTAGCATCAAGGGCAATATCTCCCCTTCCTTTTGAGAGTGCGCTTTTGACATATCGTCCCTGTTTTTGAGCAGTTCGTGTGCGGGACCGCCTCCCTGAACCCCTGCGTAATACACGGTCTTTTTCCGGAGCGATCTTCCTGACCTTAAAGGTTTCTCCTATTTCAAATATCTGTTCACGCGTGCTTTTTGTATCTCTTTTCTGCTCAGGTTCTTCTTCTTTCAGTTCGCCGGGATGCGGTTCTTCTATTTCTTTTGCCGATTGATCTTTCTGATCAGGAGCCTGGTCCTCTTTTTCATCCGGTTTTTCATCAGGTTGTTCCTCTTTGTTTTCATCTTCTTCCCGGGAATCGTCTTCCGGCTTTTCAGGTGGAGGGGGCGGCTGAGGCGGCATTGTATCACGACGGCGGTGGGGCAATACCAGGGCCGCTGCCCTGTTTACATCGTCAATATTGACTTCTGTTCTTTCTTTAAAGGCTGTTAGAGCCGCTACTGTTCGCTCTATTACAATATCTGCCCTGTGGCCTGCCACGTTATTTTCAAGACAAAGTTCCGTAATAAAGGTGCGTATTTTTTCTGTAAGTTTTATTCCGGCAAGGAGTTCTTGTGAGCGGACTATCTGATCGGCCAGGTTTTTTTCCTGCTTTTCAAAACGTTTTCGAAAAGCTTCAGGATTATTATCAAAGTCCTCTCTTCTTTTCATCAATTCAATGCGTCCTTCATGGTCTGTTTCACCTGTTACCTGGACGCACAATCCAAAGCGATCAAGAAACTGGGGCCGAAGGTCCCCTTCTTCCGGGTTCATGGTGCCTACCAGAATAAAGCGGGCAGGGTGCCGAAAGGATATGCCTTCACGCTCAATTATGCTTTCGCCGGAGCCGGATGAGTCTAATATTACATCAACTATGTGATCATCTAAAAGATTAACCTCATCAATATAAAGAAATCCTTTGTTTGCCTCTGCGAGAAGCCCTGGATGAAATCGCCTGAAGCCGCTTTTTACCGCAAATCCAAAATCTATCCCGCCAAGCACCATGTCTTCTGTGGCATTCAAAGGAAGATCCACAACTTTTACTTTTCTAACAGCAAAAACCAAAGGCTCTGTTCCATTATCTCTGCATGTTTCGCATAATCCGGCAGGATGTTCAGGACTACAGGAATACGGACATCCCGCAACGACACTGATCTCGGGCAAGAGCGCTGCAAGACCCCGAACCGCAGTTGACTTGGCTGTCCCCTTTTCACCCCTGATCAATATTCCCCCGATCCCGGGATCAATTGCATTTAATATCAGGGCAAGCTTCATCTGATCCTGGCCTATTATGGCGGAAAAAGGGTAAATGTTTTTAAATTGGTTTTTCATGGTTTTGATTTTTTGGAATCTCCTTTTTTGGGTTCTGGGTTCTAGGTTCAAAGGTTCTAGGTTCAAAGGTTCTGGGTTCAGAGGTTCAGGGTTCAAGGTGCAGGGTTTTTTTGATCAAATCACTATAACTGACTGACTTTATAACCATAAAAAGTCCTATTCCAATGATAATAGGGCAACTCATAAGGTCTTTTTATTCCATTTGGAATATTCGCTTTGTAATAAAATGTTTTTGTCTGGGCATGACTGCAAAACATGCTCATCAGTTCAAAATCAAGGGGGGTATTATTGAGGGTAATATTGAGGTGATTAAACAGGTCGGATGCTTTGTTATGATGTCCCATTGATTCCGGTTGAACATCATGCACATGTAATAAGTCAGTTCCGGAGATTAGAAGTATTGTAATAAAACAACATGAAAGGATTGTTTTTCGAAATAATTGATTAACTGAAAATGATTTCACTATTTGTTTCCTTCTTCTGAAGGGTTTTATTCACAAAAAAAAGCCACGAAAACAATTTGTCATCTATGATTCTGTTGATTTACTATCTCTTCAAAAAATTGACACAACACATTATATTTATACAACAAATCTGTAACAATATACTGTGTTCCAATTTTTAAAATAAGAATAAATCAACAAAGTCATCTTTTTTGATGACAAAAAGCCTTCGTGGCTTGATTGAATTTGGCTCTATTTTTTTTCGATTCAGAAAATCTTCTGATTCCCTGAATAATGAAAACTTCCTATGGTCGAACTTTTTTCAGGGATGTAGTGGCTTCTGCCACCGTGTTTGCACATCACTACCATGCAAGTCCAAATAAGTTTCTTTGTGCCCGGAGATCTTCTGATCCACCCGTGCCCAAGTGACTATAAATTTTATTTTCAGATAAATAATTTTATTCCGCTTATTTCCCTCTCCGCTGGTGGGAGAAGGTCATGGGAAGTGAGAATATCAAGAAAATGTGCAATTAACTATCCTATAAATCATATCAACAAATCCTATTAAATGTCAAGCAGTAAGTTTCATTATGAGGTATTCTAGTATCCTATTCAAATTCCATGGTAAAATTGAAAAATTTGAACTTTAAAAAAATAAATAGTGTAATATCAATAAGTTATTTTTTAAGTAAATTAATTTACCACGGAATTTGAATAGGATACGGCTAAAGCTTGATTCTACAGACCAAATCACACAACAATTTCGCAGGCAGGCTGAGGCCCTTTTGAACAGCAAAGTAATTTCCAAGGAGAAGATAGTTCTGGTGCTCGGCCGTCCGCAGATTCTAACCCGGGGACCCGGTGATGCAGTAAAAATCACCTTTGGCTCTGATAGAAAAAAGGGGTTGATTCCCTTTGACTATGCTTGCTGTGATGTCCGGGATGATGCCAAAGCACAGCTTAATGAGTTAGGTAAAGCGCTTTGTTCTACTGAACTCTCCGAATACGTCTTTGAAATCAGTGGTCATACTGATATCAGAGGATCTGAGGCATATAATCAAGACTTGTCTCTGAAAAGAGCCGGTGCAGTCAGGAAGTATTTGATGGTTTTTTTCATATTCCCGAGAACAGACTGAAGGTAAAAGGTTATGGTGAATATCGTATCATTGCTCAGGGCAATGATGAGGCATGTCATGCGATTAATCGCAGGGTAGAGATAAACAAGGTTAGGCAAAATAGAGAAAGCGGCCAAGGCGGAAGCCTCATCCTTTGCAAGGGAGAACCAGCTTTCTATGGATGTAGGATTTTTATACAAAAATGGCAAGAGTGGCCGTCAGATGCAGATAAAATCTGATGGTACATCCGTACTTCGAACTGACAAAGACCCTTACCAAATATTTTTTCGGCCGCATCAAAACTGCTATGTGTACCTGCTGCAGAAAGACTCAGCCGGAAAATGGTATATCCTCATTCGACGTTGGATGTTTGATGTTGGACGTTCATCTTTTAAAAGGGAAATCATGGCAGACCCTGGAGTAAAGGAAAAGAATGTTGTCGCAAGTAGAAAGAAAAAGATCACCATAGGCGGGGTGACTATTTTAGTCTTAGTGACTACCTTTGCCTTTTTTTATCCCAGCTACACGGCAATGGACCGATTGATGCAAGCCGTTTACATTCAACGTGTTCGTCTATGCGAGATACCCATAAGAAATGGGATACGACTTGACACAAGTGTGAGATGGTACTAAAATAATTAGCACTATCTTGCCTATCTGTCAAAAATTCTGCAAACAATTACTTGACAAACATGCAACTTAGTCGTAAATTCTTTACGACTAAGTCGACCGAGAGTCAAAAGGACTGGATTGTGAAGTTGAATGAGTTTTTATCACAACATGATGTATTTACGGTCGAGGATTTGGAGCTTTTTCTCTCTGAGAAAGGTTCCATCAAGCCGAATACCCGTAAAGCGCTTCTGACATACTATCGAAAACAGGGCCGAATAGTACCTGTTCGACGCGGATTGTATGCTGTTGTCTCTTTTGGTTCTTCGCCTGATTCAAGCCCGGTTGATCCGTATCTTTTGGCCGCAAAAATGACTAAAGATGCCATTCTTGCTTACCATACCGCTCTGGAATTCCACGGAAAAGCATACTCGGTTTACACGAGACTGCACTACCTGACCGCCCGAAGATCACTCCCTGTCAGGTTTCGGTCTTATGAAATCAGAGGGGTGCTCGTGCCGCAATCACTTCGTGCTAAAGGCGAGGAGATGTTTGGTGTGGTCCGTCACAAACGTTCCGGAGTAGAGCTACGTGTAACCAGTCTTGAAAGAACTCTTGTCGATGTGCTGGATCGGCCGGAACTGACCGGGAGTTGGGAAGAGATATGGCGTTCCCTGGAATCGGTCGAGTTTTTCGACATAGACCAGGTAGTCAAGTATGTCTTGCTTTTGAAAAATGCGACTACCGTCGGAAAAGTTGGATTTTTCCTGCAACAGCACAAGGAAGCCCTGATGGTTGATGATGTCCACCTGAAATCTTTGCGTAAGTTGCGGCCCCTGCGGCCTCATTATCTGATACGCGGAAAGCGCCAAGGTGGCCGGTGGATCAAGGAATGGAACTTGATAGTTCCGGACGAAATACTGAATCAATCCTGGGGAGAAGTGTTGTGATATTTTCACCATCAGAGATTTTACCGGTTGCGGAATCAACTGGTTTCAGGGCAGATGTAATCAAGAAAGTGTTCCACCTGCTAAATCTGCTGAACAAGTTGAATTCGCATCCTTTTCTCAAAGGGAAATTCGCTTTGAAAGGTGGTTCCGCATTAAACCTGTTCGTGTTCAATATACCCCGGCTGTCGGTTGATATTGACCTTAACTATATTGGCGCGGTCGAACGTGATAAGATGCTGGAGGATCGCCCCAAAGTCGAACAGGCGCTTGGCGCCGTATTTTCCCGAGAAGGATTTACTGTCAAGCGAATACCGATTGAGCACGCCGGGGGGAAGTGGAGGCTGAACTATCAAAGCTTTACAGGACAGTCAGGCAACCTCGAAGTTGATCTGAACTTCATGTTCAGGCAGCCACTCTGGGAAGTGCAATCTGTCGATTCTCGTGCCGTTGGCGACTTTCGGGCCAGGAACATTCCCGTTCTTGACATTCATGAACTCGCTGCCGGAAAGATAGCCGCTCTGTTCGCCCGGCATCAGGCACGGGACCTCTTTGATACTCATCAATTGCTCTGTAACGTTAAACTGGACCAGAAGCGTCTGCGTACCGCGTTTGTTGTCTATGGGGCGTTAAATAGAAAGGATTGGCGGACAATTTGTTTGGAAGACGTTGCTTTCGACCCGGAGGAGTTGAAGCGAATGCTGATTCCCGTTCTCCGTGGAAATTCCGTCCACGGCGGAGAAGATATTTCAATGTTTGTTCAGCGCTTGGTGAGTGAATGCCGGGAACAGCTTTCAGTCGTGTATCCTTTGTCTGCGCAGGAAATGGAGTTTCTCGACCGCATCCTTACCAAAGGGGAAATAGAGCCGTCATTGATAACAGCGGATGCAGACCTCCAAGACCGCATCATGCGGCATCCGATGTTGCTCTGGAAGGCTGTCAACGTCCGCAGACACTTCGGTGTCGGGGAGTGATCAAACAAGTGACCCACCCTTAGTAGCTATAATTGATCTTAAAAAAAAACGAAACGAATGAACATCGAACGTCCAACATCGAATTTTGAATAAAGTATTCTGCCAATTTATAAACTGGCGGAGCAAAACGATTTCATCCCTGTATTATTTTGCAAACACCTGAATGGAAAAAGATGAAAAAACAGACTTATGACTTGGAAGAAAAGCTGCTTGAGTATTCGGTGAGAATCATAAAGATCGTTAAACAGCTTTCAAATACCAGAACAGGCAACCATATTGCGAGCCAATTGTTAAGATCAGGGACTTCACCTTATCCAAACCATGGTGAAGCTCAGGCAACGGAGTCCCCAAGGGACTTTATCCATAAGCTTCGTATCAAGCTACCAACTTAAAGCGGGACACTTTCCGCTTTAAATAGGTAGTTTCTACAAAACAATGCAGGTCAATAATTTCAAGAAGTTACATATTACATAATGAAAAATCAGGTGTTTGCAAGGTAGTACAAGGCGGTATTCTCAAACCTGCATTGCTTTGTAGGAACTACCATTAATCATCAATGTTAAAATCTAATCTGCCCGCCCACTCTTTAACATCGGTTTTTGTCATTACGTCAACGCTGCCGCCCTGAAATTCTCCCTTGACATCCTCCATTTTTTCTTCTATCCAGCCTTCAATTTCAAGATAAATGTCCTTTAAATCCTTTAACACCTGCGGGTCGGCTTTCCACAAACCTCGCTGTTCCGCCTCCAAAAATCTGCGTGCAAGCTCTTCAAGTGCCCAGGGATTGTTTTGCTCGTAAAACTCCCGCATTTCTTTATCAAGGACATGTTTTTTTGTAAGCTCATCGAAAATCCAGTCATCTACGACATCTGATGTGGCATCCCATCCGTAAACCGATGCCGCCTTCTGCGCCATGTCCTGCGCGCCTTTGTAGCCGTGCTTTTTCATACCCTCGATCCACTGGGGGTTAAGCAGTTTAACTCTGACCACCCGTTCTATCTCCTCGCTTAACTCACGCACTTTCGGGTTAGCGGGGTCTTTGGTATCACCCCAGAGTACTTTTGGTGTTGAATTTGAAAGTGCTCTGACAGCAGCTGTCATACCGCCCTGGAAATCGTTGTAACAACCGCCGAGAGGGTCGGTTTCATCGGTTTCCGTTTTATGAAATACTGTTGTTATAGTCTTTAGATTATGGACGAACGCGCCGTAAGCCTTTCGACCAAATACATCCTGGCCGTAAGCAAATCCTCCGTGTTCTATAAAAGTCTCGCCTAAATCTTTTATCGTTTTCCACGCGTTTGCCGCTATCATTAGCATTATACCGTTGCCGTAAGCACCGGGCTTTGCAGCAAATATCCTGAAAGTTGCAGCGCGGTTCAGTGCTTCGTCATTCAGTTTTGACTTATTTTCTTTTTTTGCGGTTTTTTTGTATTCATTTGTATTTTTAAGAATATAATTCTTCGCCTCGTCTTCTTTAAGATTTGCTATCATTACAACAGCGCTGTCGAGCAGTTCAATCAGGTTCGGCAATGTGTCCCTGAATATTTCGCTTGTCCTGATGGTAACATCAATACGCGGCCGGTTTAACTCCTGCAATGATACGGGTTCAACCCCTGTCACTATGTTGCTTTCGTTCCAGACAGGCCGAGCACCAATCAAGTGCAGTATCTGGGCCAACTGCTCACCGTCCGCCCTATATGCATCCAGACTCCACAACACCATGCCTATCTTTTCCGGATATTTGTTTTCTTCCTTGATGTACTTGTTCAGTATTTCATCCGCCAGTTTTACGCCGATTTTATAAGCTGCTTTTGTAGGAATTTTCCTCGGGTCAATACTGTAGATATTTCTTCCTGTGGGCAAGACATCTGTTTTGCCGCGCGTCAGTGTTCCGCCGGGGCCGGGGCTGATATAACGTTTGTCCATGGCATTGTTTATCTGCGGTATCTCGCGATCTGTTTTCATCAAGTTCGGATATAGTTTATCTTTGATCCATGTCAGCAGAATAAGCAATCTGTTAATCTTTGATCGATTAAATTTAATATTTTTGAATTGAAGGGCAATAAAGTCTTCATCAACCCGGTTATTCCTTAATACATTTTCCACAAGCAAGAACGCGGTTTTTTCACATTTATCAAGGATCTGTGTTTCCTTGGGATTTCTGATAATCTCATCATAGTTTAAATCCATGATATCAAGGATACATCTCCTGATTGATGGCAGACTTCCGTCATATTTGAGTATTGCCAGTATCATCCTCGCTGTTTTTTCATTATCATTGGTTTTGCTCAATATATGCAGCCCGTCGTTTATGTTTGAATCGCGCAGCAAAAATAATTTATCATGAACCTTTTCGATTACCTCGTCATCCTTCATCTTTTCGAGCGGGTGTTTTTCGCAAGCAGGCAACAGCTTTAATTTTACCGCGAGATTGCGTATATCGTCGCACAATATCTTTTTCCTGCCGTTTTCATTTAAAGAGGCCGTATTATTATACTGTAAAACCAGGTCATCCATTTCACAGAGTTCGTCATACAATTTTGCAGACTGCATGTACGGGATAATGTGGTCTGTTACAACAGCGTACGCGCGGCGCTTTGCTATGATCGCCTCGTTGGGGTTTTTGCTTGTATAGATATATATGTGCGGCACATCGCCTGTGATTATTTCGGGAAAACAGTCGGAACTCATGCCGCTTGCCTTGCCTGGAAGAAACTCTATATACCCGTGTGTACCGGTTGAAATAATAATATCCGAATTTTCCTGTATCCACTTGAACACTGCGTAACACTGGTGCGTAGGCGGTATTTCCGGGTTATGCAGTATTTTGCACACTTCGCCGTCACAGCGCGCTCCGTAGCAGCCGCGCTTGGGTTCAGCCATCACTTTTATATTGCCGAAAGTTAAACCGGTAACTACAATTTTATCACCATACACCATACCCTTGCCTGGCGGCTCTCCCCAGTTTTCAATCATTTTTTTCCTGTTTATCTCGGATAATTGATTGAAATATAGAGCATATTTATCAGGATCTATAAAAAACGCGGCTCCGCCTTTATCAACTATTTCTTCAACTGTAGTCCACCTGAATTCGCTGATAGCTTTTTTGTTTAGAAATTCATCTGTCAAAGCTTTGCCGTTTTTCGGCATATTTTCTATATGATACCCCTGGTCAGCGAGATACTTCATTAGTTTTACCACGCTTTCAAACGAATCAAGCCCGTTGGCTCCACCAAGCGAAGCCTCAGTTCCCGCACAGGGGTTGTTATGAAGCAGAATAGTAATTTTTCTTTTATTTTTCGGCAATTCTTTCAATCTCAACCAATTTTTTATACGCCGCACAAAAAATTCTATCCGCTCTTTTACAGGTAACGATGAGGCGTCTTTGCCTTTGCTTTCGCTGTTCTTTGCGAAGATAACAGTAGGCTCTATCGTACCGTTAAATTCAGGCTGAGCTACCCAGTAAATCTGGTTCATTGCAGTTATTCCCTGCGGGCTGCTACGCCATTCCCTTTCACTTCTGCCGCTTGAAGAGATCGCCTGAAAAACCGGTGCGTCAATTAAATCAAGCACTGTTCTGTTGTCATCGGCTGTCATGTCTGTCTGAAACAGGAAAGATGAAACACAATTGATTATAACGTCGGTGTTTTTCAACTGGTTTAAATCTACATTATACCCCGGACAATCTACGCTTGCGTGTTCCTTCTGCTGCGAGAAAACCGGCACTGGAATTATATTATATTTTTCAATCTCGTTAATTAAGGCGTCTATACCGCATAAATTATTTTTTTCAACCTGGTGCCGTGAAAAAAAGATACCTGCTCTATGGCGTTTTTTGTTTTCCGGGCCTTTCAGTTTATTTTTTTCGTACCAATCAATATATCCGGCGATATCTTTATGTATAACCTTGCTGTCTGGATGATAAAATCCTGTATATGACAAATTTCGGGGCATGATTTTATAACTCCTTGTTTGAAGGTTCAGAGTTCGGGGTTCGGGGTTCAGGGTTCAGGGGTTCAGGGTTCAGGGGTATTCTGCCAATTTATAAACTGGCGGAGCGAAGCGATTTCATCATTCGATGTTGGATGTTGGATGTTGGATGTTCGATGTTGGACGTTCATCTTTTAATATTATGTAACTATTTGAAATCATTGACCAGCACTGTTTTGTAGGGACTACCCGAGATGCTCCTGTTTAATCTCTCAGGAGAATATTTCAACCTGTGCGTTTAGCCATTAGCTAAAAGCTAACCGCACAGGTGGAAATATTTACTGCTCTGTGTTTATTATTGAAAGCGGAATAACGTTCAAATAATTACCTTTACTGCTGCGTCCTATCTCAATTTCTATATCATAAATATCTCTGATATTTTCAATACTGATCACATCTTCCGGCCTGCCGTAGGCAAAAATCCTGCCTTTTTGAAGCATTATTGTTTTTGTGCTGTATCTTGCGGCAAGACTTAGATCGTGTAGCACCATTACTATTGCAAGGTTGTTTTCCTCACTCAAAGCTTTAACAAGTTCCAGTATTTCGATCTGATGGTTTATGTCAAGATGCAAAGTCACTTCATCTAAAAGAAGAATCTCCGGCTGTTGAGCCAGGGCGCGTGCGATGATGGCTTTTTGGTACTCACCGCCCGAAATCTCGGTTATAAGCCTGTCTGCCATGTGCGCTATTCCGGTACGGGCAAGGCATTGATATACAACAGCCCTGTCATTTTCATTTTCTGTGTCAAATCTTCCCTTGTGGGAATACCTGCCCATCATAACAAGGTCATGAACCGTAAAGGGGAAAGAAACAGTTGAAACCTGCGGTACAACACCTATGTTTTTTGCCACTTCTTTTCTGGCCATCTGCAAAATGTTTATATCATTAATCAGTACGGTGCCGGTTGTGGGTTTCAATTTTTTGTTCATGCATTTAAGAAGGGTTGTTTTCCCGGAACCATTTGGTCCGATAATGCACAGGATCTCTCTTTCCTTAATATTCAGGACTATACCGTCCAGGGTTTTTGCGCTGTTGTATGAAAAGCTTAAATCAAGTATTTTCAGTTCCATTGTTTAAAATCCCGATAACTTTTTTCTCTTGCGCAGCAAAAGCAGAAAAAACGGCACCCCGATCATAGCTGTAATAATTCCTACCGGCAGTTCAGTGGGGGAGATAAGTGTTCTCGCAAAGGTATCTATCCATACAAGAAATATACTGCCGCATAAGCAGGATGCAGGGAGAAGAATCCGGTGGTCAGGGCCTACAAATATTCTCATTATATGCGGAATAATTAATCCGACAAACCCTATAACTCCGCAGGCAGCAACAGCACCCGCGGTTACCAGCGCGGCCAGCACAAGGATAATTTTTCTTGTTTTCTCAACATTCACACCGACATCCTGCGCCTGTTCTTCACCCAGAAGAAGGATATTCAGCTCTTTATAGAAAAACAGCAGGCATATTGTTCCTGATAAGATTACAGGGATAACAATTTTTACTTTACTCCAACTGCTTGCCCAAAATCCGCCCATAAGCCAGAATATTATCTGACGCAGTTCTCCTTCTTTCGCCAAATATTGTAGAAATGAAGTAGCCGCCGAGAAAAAAAGCGACAGCGCAATGCCTGACAGTAAAAGCGTTTCGCTTGAAACCTTGCTGCCTGTTTTTGCAACATAATAAACAACAAATATCGTAAGCAGGGAAAAGAAAAACGCAACCGGCATTATAAAGCTCTGCGAAGCATTAAGAACTATAACTAAAGAAGCTCCGAATGCTCCGCCGGAAGCCACACCGCATACATACGGAGATGCCATGGGATTCCTGAATAAAGCCTGCATGGAACACCCTGAAACGCTTAATGCGCACCCAACAAGAATTCCCAGCAGTATCCGCGGCAGTCTTACATTCAGTATAATGTCCTGAAAATTATCCGGCCATGTTCGGGATATATCAATAATCACGGAACACAGTATTTTTACTACTGTCAGCACATTTATCCGGACAGGGCCTATGGTTAAAGTTGTCAGCAGTGTCAGCAAAAGGCCAAGCCCGAGAAATATTAAAAACAATTTCTTCTTCATCTATTGAATAACTCCGGTATTGAATAACTCCGGATAAAAGAATTTTGCATACCCTTCCAGTCCGTCTAAGCAGCGCTGAGTGTATCCGGTATAGTATGATTTGCTTTGAAATATCTTTCCTGATTTTACGGCCTTAATATTTTTCCAACCGTCTCTTTCTTTAACATCAGAGGGTCTGGTGCCCCATTCTTCCACAATGATGATATCAGGATTCTTTTTAATTATGAATTCCTGGGAAAGAAGAGGAAAAGGCACGGGCTCGTCTTTTGCTATATTTATCCCGCCGGCCCTGGTGATCAACTCATGGGTTAAAGAACCTTTTGACCTTGTCCTCCCTAATGAGCTTTGTTCAAAATATACCAGCGGCTTCTTTTTCACTTCTTTCACTTTTACTTCAACCCTTTGTATCCTGGCTTTCATTTCATCGACAATGTTTTTTGCTTCCTTCTCCTTTTCTGCCATCTTTCCTATATCCGTTATAAGTTCCATAATGCCTTCGATGTCATAGGTTCTTGTGCCGTAAACATTTAGCCCCCTGGCTTTTAAAATATCCTTCTGCCCGTACGAGCAAAAAACCAGATCAGGGTTGACACCCAGGATCATCTCCAGATTAATATTACCGCCGATACCACCGCCTACAACGGGTTTATTTTTAAAAAAATTATAATATGAGTTATGTTTTTGGAACTTTGAAACAGCTACAATTCTGTCTATCTCTCCGAGATCACAGAGTATTTCCGCGGGATAAGTCTCCAGGCATACAATCCGGCGCGGGTCAGTGCAAAAGGATGGTTCTCCCTCCGCACTTACGCGCGCTGCGGTTCCACCCAAAATACCGGCTACTGAAAATATATAAACTACGGCAAACAATAACTTAAATAATCTAAAACATTTTGTGCGTATCATTAGAATTTCCTTGTGATATTTATGTTAACACTCCACGTGCGGCCGGGCGATAGATAGTATTGATAATATTCTTTATCAAATATATTGTCGCAGCTAAGAGATATTGTGGGAACAAACCCGGCGATTTCCCTGGTGTAAGATATTTTTGCGTCAGCAATGAAAAACGGGTCATATCCGCCGAAAACACCTTCCTCCTTGTCAGAGTTGTCATCTGCGGAATATGTCTTTCCAACATACCTGCCGATTATACCGGCTGAAAAACCGTTAAGCGCATAATCAATTCCAACATTGGCAGTTGTTTCCGGTATCTTGGGTATTTTTTTGCCCTCAGACTCAGGATTTGAGGAGTTTTCAACTACTTTTGTCCTCATTGCAGTGACGTTTGCAAATGTTTCAAAACACTCTGATAACTTTGCCCTTACTTCAAACTCAAACCCCTGGCTTTTTGATTTGCCGATATTCTGCTTCTGGGTTATTTCGCTATAGTATGTGGCATCACCATAATTTTCCAGGTTATATTCGGAAAGTTCACTGCTGCTGAATGTCTTTTTATAAATGTAATCGCTCATCTGATTGTAAAAATATGCTGCCTTGCAGGACACTCTGCCTGCAAATGATTTTTCAATGCTGAACTCGCCGGATAAAATTTTCTCGGGTTTCAAATTTTCGTTTGGCAGAGATGTATCCCTATCTCCGGATGAAGTAATTTTTTCCCACCCTGAATACAATTCCGAAGTAGTCGGCCCGCGAAACGACTGTCCTATTGAAGCCTTTACCCTGCTATCATCGCTGAGTTTATACACAAGGGAAGCCCTGGGGCTGAAATTATTATTGTCCCTGCCATCAAAAGTATATGTTGTTTCCGTACCGCTCTTAATTATATAATTGTAGCCGTCATATGTACGCCATTTGTCATACCTGCCGCCAAGATAAATTATAAGCGGGTCAAACAGCGCTATTTCATCCTGCAGGTAAATCCCTAAAGTCTTTGTCTTTCCTCTCTGCTCCTGCGTCATAGTTGTTTTGCTGTTCTTGTTATTCCAGTCGGACAGATTGTACTGTTTTTTTTCATATTCCGTATTTATTATTTCTACACCGATACTTAAAGTCTGCTGCAGAGGAAGAGACCTGCTTGCCACAAATTCTGCCCTTGTTTTTTTATTCCAGCTCGGCTGAACGTACGCCGCAGTTAAGGAAGGCTGCACCCACCAGTAATCGTTTTTGTCGTAGCTCAAGGAACCTTTCAGGCTGATATCGCCTAATTTTGTTTCTCCTGAAAAATTAACGAAGTCAATAATATTTCCGCCGTAACTACTTTCAAAATTGGTACTCTTAAGCCCTGTTATCTGTTTCCAGATCTCGTCCGTATTATCATAGAAATAAACCGTGCCTGATTTGACTTCATTGCCGGACGCGTCTCTGAGGTAACTTTCACCGCCTTTATAGCCGTATTCATAGTCTGTCCTTGTATAATCTATCCGGATATTGGAATCCGGTGAGAATTCCCGTCCGATCTTGAAATTATACGAAAGGTCCTTATAATAATTTTCACCCGTATTTCCGATAAGAAATTTCTCTTTGCCGTATTTATCAGTCGTTGCATCGGCTCCTGTTACTTTTGTACCTGATGTCGGTTCTGTCGTTTTGGTTTTCGCGGTTTTTACCGTCAGGTTGCTTGCATAACCATCAGTCTGCCTTTTCCTTGCAGAAGCTGAATATATCCATTTATCTGCTTTCCCAGAGCACAGTATTTCATATAACTGGCTGTTATTAGACTCAAAACCGGTGTTAATTGTCATTTCAAGTTTTTCTTTCGGCTCACTGGTGATGATATTTACCACCCCTCCCATTGCATTGGAACCGTAAAGGCTGGAAAACGGTCCTTTTACCACTTCTATTTTTTCGATTAACTCAAGAGGGAATCTTTTCCATACATGTTCGCTAACAGGCTGCCCGTCAATGAGTATAAGATTTCTGTTTGTACCGTACCGCGGATATTTATCGACGGCGAAATATCAGCAAATCCCTTGCGTTTTAAGTCATATATGCCCGGAATCATCCTGACCGCTTCATCAATATCCTTTATATTTCTCTTGTTTATTTCATCTTTTGTAATCACATCAACACTTCCCGGAGCATCCATAATCGTTTTTTCGGACTTTGT
>Ga0255431_1011_pt1 | contig 36851 bp, 42 predicted proteins | sample ANMaggSeSYBR02J5_FD_182633 | JGI IMG/M metagenome (GOLD analysis project Ga0255431, IMG submission 182633) | Sediment cell enrichment communities from methane seep in Santa Monica Basin, California, United Staets - ANME aggregate JGI... | ecosystem: Environmental > Aquatic > Marine > Cold seeps >... | reverse complement strand
TTTATCGATAGAGTAATAAATTAATCATAAAATATCCGGAGTGAACAAAATGGAACTTCCTGTAATAAAGGTTTCAGCCGATTCCACCAGTAAAGAAATCACACCAATAGCAATGGCTATCCACGATATTGTAGCAGGACTTCCTGTTACTATGCGGACCTTAAACAAAAAAGGTGTAAGAATTGAAATGGGGAAAATAGTGGATAATAATTATTCAGGCCCTATACTTGAAATGGCTCTTGAGACAAACTCAACAATTAAAACCACACCAAAATCAGGTGCCTATAAAGGCATTCCGGTAGTAGTATCTACTGTTAATGATGAAGATGGCAATGCGGTTGCAGTGATTGGAATTGTAAATGTTACTCAAGGTCTGAAATTTAGGTATTAGAAATTATTAGATATGGAGTGAAAGACAATGGCATATCCTGATATAGTAATAAGTGCTGATTCAACCAGCAGGGAGATTGCACCGATAGCAATGGCAATCCATGAAGCAGTTATTGGACTTCCGGTTACTATGCGCACACTGAATAAACGCGGCGTACGGATCGAAACAGGCAGAGTGCTGGATAATGATTATTCAGGACCTGTACTTGAAGAGGCTCTTAAGATAAATTCAACGATTACAACAATCCCAAAAAGTGGAGACTACTCAGGTACTCCTGTAAGGGTGACCACTATCAAAGATGAAAAGGGTAATGCAATAGCTGCAATAGGGGTTGTGGATATAATTCACAGTCTGTGAAGTCTGTAAATATTATTTTTTTTCATTTTTTCTATCTGGAAAGAGGACACAGATTTATCTATCACCTAACCAGTTACCATTAACTGAAATAGGATACAATAGATACAAAATGCGTCTGATATATGAAAAATTACTATTGGTGCTGGGACACCAGCACTGGTGGCCTGCCGATACACCCTTTGAAGTGGTAGTTGGGGCACTACTGACCCAGCAGACCCGGTGGAGTAATGTGGAGCAGGCCATCTCGAACCTGAAAGCACACTCCCTGCTTGACACTGATCGACTTGCCGGAGCAGATATCCCAAAACTGGAGGAACTGGTCAGGTGTACAGGCTTCTACCGCCAGAAGGCCAGGCGGCTCAAGAACCTGGCCCGATATTTTTCTTTGCATGCTGATGCTTTGTATGACAGGCCTGTGGAAGACCTGCGAAAGGACCTGCTGGAACTGGATGGTGTGGGGGAGGAAACTGCTGATAGCATAATACTTTATGCTGCCAACAAGCCCAAGTTCGTGATTGATGCATATACCCGCAGGATACTTGGTTGCCTGGGGTTAAGGGGCAGCTACCGTTCGCTTCAGGAGATGTTTGAGTCGGAACTGGAACACGATACTGAGATGTTCAAAGAATACCATGCCCTGATAGTGGAATATGGTAAACAGTATTGTGGGAAGAACAGATGTGGTGATTGTGTGCTTGTGGAAAAATAGTACCAATATAATTGAATACTTTCACCCCGCTCTCCGGTTAACTATATAAACTTAACTAGACATGTAACAATTGCCTTCCAAAACCAAACAAACCGGAGGCTTGAGGTATGAAGAATGAATAGAGAAATTGCAAAAGAAATTGAAGAGCTTTTTAGTCAGAAGGGATATAATATCTCCATAAGTGAGATCGAAAGCAGACTTGACAAACTATTAAACGAGTTCAAGGTCCCGCCGGAAGAAGCACGCAGAAGTGTAGTCAATTATTTCCTGAAGGAACATAACATCCCCCGGGGAGACTTTTTTGTCCAGCAGGGTGAAACACCTACTGTAAAAGTAAGTGACATTACATCAGATGGGAAATGGATCAATATCTCTGCTAAAGTGGTACAATTATGGGATGACACCCATGAAAGTATCGACCAAGCAGGATTGATGGGAGATGAGACCGGGACTATAAAATTCAATAAATGGGCAAAGGCTGAACTGCCTGCACTTGAAGAGGGTAAAACTTACCTGTTTAATAATGTGGTCACTGACAGCTATCAGGAAAGGTTGCAGATCAATTTCAACAGGACCAGCCAGATAGAGGAGATAACTGAAGATATTGAGGTAAATACCCAACAGGCTGAAGCACCTACCGTAAAAATAAGCGACATAACAACTGAAGGGAAATGGATCAATATCTCTGCCAAGGTGGCACAAATATGGGACAATAGCCACGAAAGTATCGACCAGGCAGGATTGATAGGGGATGAGACCGGAATAATAAAATTCAATAAATGGGCAAAGGCTGAACTGCCTTCAGTGGTTGAAGGGAAAAGCTACCTGTTCAGGAATGTGGTCACAGACAGCTACCAGGAAAGGTTCCAGATCAATTTTAACAGGACCAGCCAGATAGAGGAGATAACTGAAGATATCGAGATAGGTACCCAAACTGTGGAGTTCTCAGGTGCAATGGTGGATATCCAGTCAGGTTCCGGGCTGATAAAGAGATGCCCCGAATGCAACCGCGCCCTGATAAAAGGGGTATGCGGCGAGCACGGGAAAATGGAAGGATCATATGACCTGAGGATCAAGGCCGTCATGGATGATGGGGTGTCTGTACAGGATTCACTGTTGAACCGCGAGATTTCAGAACAACTTACAGGTATCACCCTGGATGAAGCTAAGCAAATGGCTACTGAGGCACTTGACCAGTCAGTGGTCCTTGAAAAGTTCAAGGAAAAGCTAATGGGCAGGTATTATTTAGTGAAAGGTCCGAAGCTTGACAGGAGTATACTGGTGGAGGATATTTCGTTACTACCGCCTCTTGAATCAGACCAGATAGATACAACTATCACCCGGATGGAGGTGTGAATTATGGCAGGACAATATACAAGAGAATTAGCATACCGCATCTTTGCCCGGGAGTTCAGGGATTCAAACTTATCATTCAAGGACAGCAATGACCAGTACTCACCGCAATATCTACTTACACCTACAGGTGCCAAGGTAAACAGGATGTTCATAGTTGGTACGTTGACCGAAAAAGAGGATATCGGCAACGAAGCCGAGTACTGGCGCGCCAGGATAGTGGACCCCACAGGTGCCTTTCTCATATATGCCGGTCAGTACCAGCCCGAAGCAGCCCAGGTCATAGCAAATATCGAAGCCCCCCAGTACCTTGCTGTCGTAGGGAAGCCCAGCACATTCCAGACCGAGGATGGTACGACCCTGACATCGGTCAGGCCCGAGAGTATACATATTGTGGATGCGCCAACCAGGGACCGCTGGGTAGTGGAAACTGCACAACGTACAATGGAGCGTGTCAAGGGCCTGAACAGTGATAATCCTGATGCAATGCGTGCAAAAGAGCATTACAACACCGATGCATCGGTGTACAGGCAGGTGGCACTGGCAGCTCTGGAAAGCCTGAAGACAGAATAACTTTTTAAGGGGATCATCTGATCCCCTTTCCATTTTAATCACTTATTTGACATTGGTTACACCGGTAGCTTCGACTTTAATGCTATCCTGTGCATGAAAAATGTCTATGTTTTAATACATATAAATACATATTACTTATTGGTGATATCCCGTGGATTTCGTAATAGAAAATGTATATGGTAGAGAGATTCTTGACTCCAGAGGCAATCCTACTATAGAAGTGGAGGTAAGAACATACTCCAGTGACTACAGGACAAGGGGTTTTGGACGTGCCAGTGTCCCCAGCGGTGCATCTACCGGTTCAAATGAAGTACTTGAACTGCGGGACAAAGATAGTCGGTACAGGGGCAAGGGAGTTAAAACAGCCGTACATAATGTTAATACTATACTGTGTCCGAAGGTTGTCGGAATGGATGTTCGACTCCAGCGTGAGATCGACCAGATAATGATCAAATTGGATAATACTGATAACAAATCAAGTCTGGGTGCCAATGCCATACTGGGTGTCAGCCTGGCTGTGGCCCGCGCGGCAGCCGATTCATACAAAATGCCATTATATCAATACCTGGGAGGATTAAACGCATTCAAATTACCGGTCCCGACCCTGAACATTTTAAACGGTGGACAGCATGCAGGTAATGAACTATCTATCCAGGAGTTCATGATACAACCAAAAGGAGCCGAAACCTTCAGGGAAGGTTTGAGGTGGGCGACCGAGACTTATCATGTCCTTGGGGATGTCCTGGAAAAAAAATACGGCAATAGTGCCACCAACGTAGGTTATGAAGGTGGGTATGCTCCCCCGATCAGCCAAACCAATGACGCAATGGAAGCAATTACCGAGGCCATCGAAGAAGCAGGCTATACAGAAGACGATATCACTATTGGTATTGACTCTGCTGCATCATCGTTCTTTGATGGTGACAAATATAATATAGACGGTGAGATGTTTACCGGTGGTGAACTGGTGGATTATTATGTTGAACTGGTCGACACTTATCCTATTATTTATATTGAAGATGGTTTCCACGAAGAAGCCTTTGATGATTTTGCCACTCTTACTATGGAACTGCCAGATGTCATAAACGTAGGCGATGACCTGTTCGTTACCAACGTAGAACGGTTGAAATACGGAATCAAAATGGGTGCATGTAATGCATTACTGCTCAAGGTGAACCAGATCGGGAGTTTAAGTGAGGCGTTTGATGCGGCTACCACGGCGGAGGGAAACGGGTATGATGTTGTGGTAAGTCACAGGTCCGCAGAAACCGAAGATAGTACTATTGCTGATATTTCCGTTGCACTTGGTGCCGAACTTATCAAGACGGGGGCACCTGCAAGGAGCGAACGTACTGCTAAATACAACCAGCTTCTCCGCATAGAGGAAGAACTTGGTGATGCGGCCCGCTACATCAGGATATAAAACCGGATATCAGGAAATGGAGTCGCAGCCGGATCAATGGTGAAGCGGCCGCTATATCAGGAATTAATTATACAGGTAAGTAGGTCAACAGTACAGCTATCAACACCGTAACATAGACGGCTTTGAAACTCCCTACTCCCCCTAAGTTTATGGAAGGGGTTCCTTCGGTGTTCTCATTAATGTTGAAGATTGATGTTATAGTTCCAATGAGGATACCGAATACACCAGCGACTAGCACCACGGTGGCAGCGTTTCCCGGGTCCAGTATAAGGGCGAACGGAATTGTTAATAGACCGATATAATTGGGTATAACGATGCCTACCCCGGTTTTGATCTCTGAGAGCAGATGGGTGGCCATTATAATTATCAGCATTATTTCCAGGGCTGCAAAACCCGGATTATTAAAGGCTACATATGCTGCAAGGATGAATGGCAGGATAAAACCGCCCAAATTCAGGGTTATGGATGTATTAAATACCAGTTTATTCCCTTCTTCCATTTCATCTGCCAGAGGAACCGAATAAAACTCACCAATTAGTTCCATTTTCTCATCTGAAAGTTCTGGCTTCTTTGTCCTGATATTATAGATTGGGATTTCGATAAACGACAGTAGTAACATGGCTGCTGTTAGTATGAACAGTGTAATTGAGTTTATGTTCCACTGTCCCCCCAGTTTGTTAGTATAGCCCAGGTAAAAGATCGGGAGAAGCATAAACCCGAAAAATGCAAACATTTGAATATCCTTTTTGAAGATTTTTCCACGCAACTGATATCACCTTTGAATTATTAGTTTAGCCCTAGATTGTTAGAGAAGTTTATATAGATTATCAAATTTTGTGGAAAAGATAAATGGTAATTACTTATATGATTCTGGACTATTAATAAAAAAGCGATTATTCCAAATTAAGTGCGAATAACATTTGAATATGGGAATGTAATTTAATACTGGAATGCAAAATGAATATCAATACAAGAAAGGAGTATATAATATGGGTTTATTAAATCGAATGGGAACTGTAGTAAAAGCAAAAATGAACAAGTTGGTTGATAAGATGGAAGATCCAAGGGAAACCCTGGATTTCTCCTACCAGAAGCAGCTTGAATTACTGCAGAATGTTAAACGTGGTGTAGCCGAGGTTACCACTTCCAAGAAACGACTTGAACTGCAAAAGGCAAAACTGAACCTGAATATCGATAAGCTAAGCACTCAGGCCCTGGGTGCAGTCAAAGCAGGCAGGGAAGACCTGGCGCGCATTGCACTGGAGAGAAAGAACGGCCTTATATCCCAGGTCCAGTCCCTTGACCAGCAGATCAATGACCTTAATACGGAACAGGAAAAGCTCCAGGCCACTGAAAAAAGACTATCTGCCAAGGTTGAGTCATTCAGGACCAAAAAGGAGACCATCAAGGCCCAGTATTCTGCAGCAGAAGCCCAGGTCAAGATCACTGAATCGGTAACAGGTATCAGCGAGGAAATGGCAGATGTGGGCCTGGCTGTCCAGAGGGCCGAGGAGAAGACAGAGGACATGAAGGCACGTTCGGCTGCACTGGATGAACTCCTTGAAGCGGGTACATTGGATGACTTTACCGGAGGGGAGGATGATATCGAAAAGGAGCTTGCTAAGATCAGTGCCACCAGTAATATTGAATCAGAACTTGAATCCTTGAAGGAGGAGGTAGGCAAATGATTGTCAGGATAATGGAAGAGGGACAGTTTAGGATACCAAGCAGCTTGCTTGACGAACTGAATGTCATTGATAACCGGATCGTGGATTACGTAGCTAAAGAAAATGAAAGTGATTTCAAAAAAGAGCTGGGTAAGCTTATTGCCATGATAAAAGAAAATGGAAAGCCCATAGATGATGCCGATATCGTGGAATCAGACCTTATTGTACCACCCGGAGACCTGACCCTACAAGAAGCTGTCGGGATATTCAGTGGGGATGGCATAATCGAAGATTAATCTCAATCGTTATACCCCGCAGCTCTGCTGTGGGGAGCTTCATTTGTTGAATTATAATGGTATTCCCCAGAGGGGGTACCATTTTTCCACATTTTTTTCAATGGGAAGTTCGCTTTCCATGACTGACCTGAGCCTGAATTCCAGTGTGTTATCCCTCTGGTGGTTTCCTTTGGGTACGAATGGATAGTAAGCCCCCTGTTTGTAATTATATATCCAGTAGACTGTGCTTTCACCGTGGAATCTGTAGATGGCGCATAAAAGCTGTTCGCTGAACCCATGCTCGATCAGGGTCTGTGAGACAAGATGGATGTTGGTTACCAGGTCTTCGAAATCCGGGTCTTTCAGTATGACCCACAAATAATTGAATTCATCCTTTTGCAACTTGTACTCAGTACCTGTCTCTTTACAGCTATATTGGAGCAGTTCCTCTATTTCCAATCGTGCTGCTGCATACCTGGAAGATTCCATAGCTTTGAAACAGATACCTGCGGACCCGACAGCTTTTTGTCCCAGGTTAACATCCATGGTAATGCTGGCTGTGGAAATGGCGAAGAGTTTATCTACCTTAGCTTTTGGAAGTTTACTCTTCCCCAGTATGGCATCCAAAAATCCCATTAAAATTCCAGCTCTGTTTCTAATTTTTCAAGTGCAGCAATTCGTTTCTCAACAGATGGATGGGTTGAGAACAGTTTCATGACAGACGAGCCCGACAATGCAGGGATTATGAAGAAGGCGTTCATGCCCTCTACTTTTCTCAGATCGTCTTTTGGTATTCTGGGCATGATGCCACTGATCTTCATTAGGGCAGAAGCCAGATTTGAAGGTGCACCTGTGATCAGGGCCGCTCCCCTGTCTGCCGCGAACTCACGGTATCTGGAAAGTGTCCTGATAAGTATGAGACTTATTATCCAGACCAGGACCGATACCAGCCATGCTGCCATAATACCGCCCGACTCTCTGCTTCTTTGCCCTCCCCCAAAGAACAATAGGTACCGCACAAGAAAGAAAGCCACTGTTGAGAGAAATCCGGCAATGGTCATTATCATGACATCCCGGTTCTTTACATGGCTGAGTTCATGGGCGAGCACTGCTTCCAGTTCGCCCTGGTTCAGTGTCTTCATTATACCGGTGGTTACGGCAACTACAGACTTCTTCGGGCTCCGGCCTGTTGCAAAAGCATTAGGCATAGGGCTGTCAACAACAGCCACTTTTGGTTTTGGCAGATCTGCTATCATACACAACTTTGTGATCGTTTCATGAAGTTTTGGTTGTTCACTTTCAGATACGATCTTGGCGCCCATACTCCAGAGGACCAGCTTATCTGACATGAAATACTGGAGGAACATGAATCCTCCCATGAAGATAAGCAGTATGTTCATGCCTACACTCTGGGATAAAACTGCCAGGAAGATCAGGTACACTGCTGCAAGTAAAAACATTGTGAAGAACATCCTGCTTTGCAGTCCCCAGTCTGTTTTCCATTTTTTCATATGTTTATTGACACCTCGGTGAAGATAATTTAATTATATTATTGTTTTTTCTGCATTTAAGGAGTTTGTGGTTAATATTTGCAAAATTCAGTAAATAAACCTTATTTTTCCCTTGGCATGCAGATAATCTCTCTTATCTGGAGTCCGTAGAAGTTATTGGAATGTGCTGGTTTGATTACACAGGCCACATCTGCGCCATAGGCTGTCCCGCCCACTGCAATGACCTCATTTTCCATTGTAAGGGCGCCGGAATCCGCTGCCATTAGCACTACTTCAACGGCTACCTTGAAACCTTTACCAAAGAGCTTACGTAGTACATCAGCTACAATCTCTATCCGGCTTATCCCGCCTGTGTCTCTTGACAGTGACTTCTCTACACCTGAGAACATATGTGACTGGGATATGATCTCCACACCCATTTCGTTTAAACGGGAGACGTACTGGCTTTCCATATCCCATTTTCCTTCTTCAGTGGTCCCGTACTGGTGGGTGACCAAAATTATTTTGATATCAGTATCTTTCAGGGCTTCTGCCATAGCTGCTCCGGTCTTGCCTGTGGTGCTGGCAATAACTACTTCCCTGATGTCCAGTTCAAGGGCGCGGGTCTTGACGGCTTCGATGACGGCGGCGGAGTTAATTTCCCCTGGCTTTTCGAAATATGTGATGGTTTTTTCCAAAATGTTCCTCTCCTTATAGTTAATATAATAGGTAATGGTATTTGAGGTAGAGATATTTAGTCTTTTGTAGTGCTGTGTATGGGGGGGTAGCTAGTGGAGCGGTTGGTGATGTACTGGGAGGGTGTGGGGGCTGAAAGGCTGTGATAGTGTAAATCCTGATTATGTGCAAATATTGGTTGAATATCTGCTGAAATATTCCGTAAGTTATATATCCAGGATGATCAAAGGTTGAAGTAGCAGAATGCCTTTGATGGAATTTTCCAATTTGAAGGAATGGTGCGGTTCCGAACTCTGCTTTTAGAATCAAGTATAAGCTTTTTAAAAACATTTCGTGTTAAAACGAAATAGAGAAGGAGGCGAGAAGATGAAAGAGAGAAAAGAATTACTTGCCTATTGTGGGGTTTATTGTGGTGATTGTTTAGGTTATACAGGTGTGATTGCCGATGCAGCAAAGAACTTCATGGTGGTACTGGAGGAATATAAGTTTGATCGGAGTGCAAAATGTATATTCCCTGAACAGCTTAAAGATTATGACAAATTTTATGAGATGCTTGGGTTTATGACTGGCTTAAAATGCCCGATGGTTTGCAGGGAAAGGGAAGATAGTGGCATAGACTGCAAGGTTAGGAAATGCTGTATAGATAGAGGTTTTTATGCTTGCTATGAATGCGATGATCTTGAGATTTGTGATAAACTTAAATCACAACTAGATGGACTTCATTATGATGCATCTGTGAAGAATTTGAAAGCTATCAAAGAAATGGGGCTTGAAGCCTGGATAACCAAGGGTAAACGACATTGTTACTGGAGTGAGGGAGATGATTGCCTATAATTTGGGCAGTGGCATAATTTAAGATACTTAACTCCACTTTGTTAGATTAGACAGTCACTTCATCTACCCATGTTGATTCCAATTTTTCACAAATATTTCGTCTAAGTGATCTTTCGATAGTGATTTGTTCTGAAATCGGGCAATTCCAAGTAGGATTAGTTCTTCAAATATCATTAAGTATCGTATTCTGGTACACTGCCGATATAATCCCCATCATTCGGCCTGAACGGACAGGGTATGGGAAGATGATTAACGGTATACATTTACCTGGCAACACAGTATTGCCTGTGTGTGCTTCGTCGTATACCATAATATGGAGGATTTGATATGACAGCAAACGCGATCCGTGCCGCCATAAAGTATGGCAATGTGGATCATGCAGAAAATGTGTATGCCCGATTCGTCACACAGAAACAGTGTGAGAGTTTTCTTGTCATATAAATTATATTTATTGCCATAGCAATCTATCCTACCACTTATGACCCAGCACATAAATATAAGGCAACACATCTTATCGCAGGAAGTGCTGACATGCCCGGAATGCTTAGCAATATACTCTCTGCATTTGAAATGCCAAATGTGGCTGACGCTGGAAACGATCGAGGAGTGTTGATGAGATGAATATGAGATCACTGCAGCCAACTCCTTTTATTGATAACATGTCTCATCCTTATGTCCATGTCGCCACAGGAGAAAGTGCATATGATAACACGAGACAGGTTCTCTCACAAATCAACCTCGATGTAGTCAAAGGCAAGCGTGTTCTTTTAAAGCCAAATGCAGGGCGAATTGCTACTGCCGATTCGGGGATAACCACCAACCCCCAGGTTGTGGCTGCGGCAATTGATGCATTTCTCGATGCAGGAGCAAGCGTTGCAATTGGCGAGAGTCCCATTACAGGAGTCAAAACAATGGAGGCATTCGAAGCAACGGGTATTGCGTCAGTGGCCCGTGAGCGCAACTGTCCTTTGATTGATATGGATGCCAGGCAGCCCATTCATGTGATTATCGAAGATGGCGTTGCATTACAGTCGATTGAGGTGTGTCCTGAAGTGCTGGAGTACGACGTTGTCGTTTCAATACCAGTCATGAAAACCCACATGCACACAGTTGTCACGCTGGCGGTGAAAAATATGAAAGGATGTCTATGGCGCCGCACAAAGGTTGATCTTCACATGCTACCTCCAATTGAGTATTTGAACGACAAACCGCTTAATATCGCAATTGCTGATACTGCATCGGTTCTTCGTCCGCATATATCGATTATTGATGGAACTACTGGAATGGAAGGGCTGGGTCCAGGCGCCGGACAGGCTAAGAAACTTGATCTGGTTGTGGCAGGGATTGATCCTTTAGCAGTGGACGCCGTTGCCTGCTCGCTCATGGGGCTAAGTGCAGAAGATGTGCCACACCTGCGTATTTGCGCTGAACGAGGATATGGCGTGATCGATATCTCAAAGATACAGGTGAATCCTGCCAGGTGGCATGATTTTATATCTCCTTTTGAGCCCCCTCCCGACAACTTATCGATACAGTTCCCAGGTATCACCATTCTTGATGAAATGTCATGCAGTGCCTGCCAGTCCACAGTTTTGATGTTATTGAACCGGTATAGTGATCAGGTCTTCGACTCCTTTCCCGGACAGGAGAATGTCACCATTGCAATCGGGAAGGGACATCTATCTATCCCTTGCGGTACGCTCTGCATCGGTAACTGTACTGCTCAATATAAAAAGCAGGGTGTTTTTGTACCGGGATGTCCGCCTGTGGCGACTCAAATCCTGGAAATGATTTCTGGAAACGAACCTGAAGAAAGCCCCGACGATCTGATTGAATAGAGCTGTTGACGCACATTCGCAGGGACAACTTCAACAGTGGGAAAAACCTTCACACAAAACTTGTCAAAAATATATTAGTTGATGCCGATCTATCTGTAGATAGTTTTAAGAATATGCTAAAAAAGTAAGAGGCGATTCTTAATTCATGCCCCATTTCTATCATAAAATAGCTAAAAACACGAATTGATATTACATTCCCCCATGCACCTTTTGGATGCTCCGGAATTCCATTGCTGGGTTGTGGTACTTTGTTAAAGAATACACTAACATTTTAATATATCAATATTGTCTGTTTCATTTAAACAAGCTTATCGTCAAAGATTTTCTACAATATACATCTATAGCACAGGAACTGCTGAAATACAAATTATATAACTTCACCTTCCTATTCATCCCTTCTACCAACATGCTGCAAATGTTCGCCTGCACGTATACCTGCTAGCAGGTGCTCATGCGTTGAGCGTGGGATGGGGAAAGGTGCTATCGGCGGGAGTTTTGATTATTAAAATATATAATTTATGTATTTTTATACTGTGAACTAATCAGTAACTTATTTACTCTGAAAAGGTATATATACCATGTGCATTATTGAAGTGATTGTTCGTTTAATAACGAACCAAGAGTCGCAGGATATACAGAGGTCTTTTTTTACTAAACTCCCACTCCCACCCCTTAAAGTCTTTGTATACCTGTTCTCTTGTAAAAAAAGGGGCATGGACCATCACATTTTCATTTTCATACCAAATTTCATTCAATTATAAAATCTTCAAGTGTGGTCTGTCTCAGTTCGTTCTTGCCCAGGTTTGACAGCCTGATACCTAAAAGTCGAATCTTCCTGCCGTCAAAAAACTCCCTGGCAAGCTCACCTGATATCTGTCTGATAATATCCGGATCCCTGGTATCATGATACAGTGTCCTGGCCCTGGTAAATGTGGTAAAATCCGCCAGACGCACTTTTACAGATACTGTCCTGAATGAAAAACCCTTCTTATGCAATGACTTGTGCACCAGCCCGGCAATATTGTCCAGCGCCCCGTACAGCACTATACTATCACCAGTATCCACATCAAAGGTGTGTTCCCTGCTTATCGATCTGGTCACAGCCCGCTCCTTCACCTCACTATCATCCACCCCCTGCGCCAGTAAATGCATTCCAGCGCCCCACTTGCCAAACACGTCCACCAACTTGTCCCTGTCAAATAGTGCCAGCTGCCCTATAGTCCGGATTCCCAGCCTCAGCAGTATCTCTTCGTTCTTACGACCTATCCCTTGCAGTCTGCGTACTTTCAGTGGCTCCAGGAACCGGGCTACCCTGTCCGGCTCTACTACGGTCAGGCCATCAGGCTTGTCCATGTCCGAGGCTATCTTGGCAGCCGACCTTGTGGGAGCAATACCGATAGAGCACGTAAGCCCTTCTTGCTCCTTTATTTGTGCTTTGATCTCCTGTGCAACCTTTACAGCCCCTTTATGGTCCACCACTTTTTCACTGATATCCAGATAGGCCTCGTCCACGCTCACCTGCTGGAACCTGACGGCTTTTGACCTGAGTATCTCCATAACCCTGCAGGAAACCTCCTTGTACAGTTGCATATCCACCCTCAGGTACATTGCATCCGGGCACAGCTTGTATGCCTGGGAAATTGGCATTCCGGAATGTATCCCGAACTTGCGCGCTTCATATGAGCAAGTGCTCACCACACCTCTGCCTTTTCCGCCTTTTGGGTCCGAACCCACCACAACCGGAAGCCCCTCAAGGGACAAGTCCCGGTGCTGTTCTACTGAGGCATAAAAACTATCCATGTCCACATGTAGGATGATGCGACTCATTCAATTATTCCATAATAGGTTTTTGCTGCAAAATATTACTAAATATTGCAACCCCACACTTAAATACTGTAACCCCTCATTTAATAACTACGCCCGGAGGGATGTGCTATAAAGTTCAACTATATAAAGGAAGCAATATTTGCGCTGATACTTCTAACATTTTTTACATTACCTGCCTTGGCCAGGCTGGCCCTGGATTACCTGTGGTTCGATTCACTGGGTTATGCAAGCGTTTTTCTTGTTAAATACAAGATGGGCATCCTGATGTTAGTGGTTTTTACAATCCTGACAGCAATTATCCTGTTTTTGATACTCCAATTTGGAATCAAAACCTTACTAAAAATAGGAGGGGATATCACCTCTCTGTGGGACCAGGAATTTTTCACCGGAAAGCCAAAAGAATACATCGAGATGGAACCGACCGGTGACCTGGCCGAAAGGGTAAATGCAGCAAAGATGCCAGCCCTTATTTTGATAATTATGATCTCAGTGATACAGGGACTGGCGGCCTCAGGCTCATGGCTTAAGGTCCTGATGTACCTGAACAAGACACCTTTTGGCACAGCCGACCCTATTTTCAATAATGATATAACCTTCTATGTGTTCGAACTGCCATTCTACAAATTCCTGCTGAGCTATTTACTAACAGTCCTGCTCCTTGGGCTTCTTGTCCTGGCTGTCCTGTATGCAACTTTTAACTGGAAGCTGTTGATGAAAGCACCCTTGAACTTCAGGATTGTACTGGGAGGTTTTTTGGCTGTACTGGCCATCAGGACATACCTGGGACGTTACAATATCCTGTACAGTGAAACAGGCGTAGTGTACGGTGCGGGATATATCGATGTGGCCATAAGGCAGTACATTCCGGTTGTCCTCGCTGCGATCTTCATACTCTCGGCCCTGGCGATACTGGTATCAGGGTGGCTGGACAGCACATCCGCACCATCGATCCCGAAGATACTGGCAGGCATGATTGCTGCCATGATGCTCATTTCAGTCCTTGGTGGCATTGCTACCTTTATCATCCAGGAATACAAGGTCACACCCAATGAGCTGGAACTGGAAAGACCCTATATCATGAACAATATCGCTATGACCAATACCGCCTATGATCTTGACGACGTAGAGGTAAGGCATTACCCCCTGACATACAACCTCACCGATGATGTCCTCATGCACCCTTCCATCATCAATGCCAGGTTGTGGGATCACCGCCCCCTCATGACCATATACCAGCAGAAACAGGCGATACGCACTTATTATGGATTTAATGACGTGGATGTTGACAGGTATGATATTAACGGCACCAAGCATCAGGTCTGGCTGTCGGTCAGGGAGATATTCTATGACCAGCTGCGCGGCAAGGCTGATACCTGGCTCAACAAACACGTACTCTACACCCACGGTATCGGAGTAGTCATGTCCCCGGTGAACCTTGTAGTGGACCAGGGACTGCCAGAGATGTATATTGAGAACATCCCGCCTGTAAGTTATATCCCGTCGCTGACAATAGAGCAGCCCAGGATATACTACGGTGAAAGGACTGACACATATATCTTTACAGGCACGGGCAGGGAAGAGTTCGATTATCCCAGCGGCAATACCAATGTGGGTACTAATTATGCAGGGACAGGTGGGATCAGTATGAGTGGGACAAATAAGCTTATCGCGACCATCGCACTGGGTGAACTTAAGATACTCACATCCAAGGATATTGATAAGGACAGCAAACTGCATATCAAGCGTGATGTGCTGGAGCGCACCGGCCTTATTACCCCATACTTGCTCCAGGATTCGGATGCCTATGCAATTGTGGGGGACGATGGGCATATATACTGGATGGTCAATGCGTTTGTAACAACGAACCTGTATCCCTACTCAGAACCTATGTGGATCGGTAACACTAGGGTGAACTATGTACAGGACTCCACAAAAGCTGTCATTGATGCATACAACGGGACCGTTACTTATTATATCATAGAGGATGACCCGCTACTCACTGCTTATTCAAGTATTTTCCCAGGTGTATTTAAGCCGATAGACTCAATGCCTGATGACCTGAAACAGCATATCAGGTATTCTCCTGACCTGTTCCAGATACAATCCACCATCTATAACGATTACCATATGAAGGTGCCCGAGGTGTTCTACAACCGTGAGGACAGATGGCAGTTTGCAAAAGAGAAATATGCTAATTCATTGATCCAGGTTGAGCCTTATAATGTAATGCTGGAAATAGACGATTCGACTGATTTCATAATGATGCTGCCTTTCACACCGGTCAACAAGGATAATATGATTGCTTGGATGGCAGTGAACCAGGACCCTCCACGATATGGCAAGAAGATAATGTATGAGTTCTCAAAGGATAAACTGATCTACGGTCCGGCCCAGATCGAGGCGTTGATAGACCAGGATGAGGATATCTCCAAGGACCTGACCCTGTGGAGCCAGGGCGGTTCACAGGTTATAAGGGGTAATCTGCTGGTTATTCCCATCAAAGACTCCCTGCTCTATATCGAACCTCTGTATATATCGGCAGAGTCCGGGTCCAGTATTCCTGAACTGAAGAAGATACTGGTGGTGTACGAGAACAGGGTGGCTATGGAGGATTCACTGGAAGAGGCACTGTTGAAAGTGATTGGTGCGAATGTCACGCCTACCGCTGCCCCCATTCCTGTTGGAATTGGGACTGGGGATATGACACTGACTGAATTGCTGGAGGATACTATTTCCCATTATGAAAATGCCCGGGAGTACCTTAATGCAGGGGACCTTGAGAACTACGCCCGTGAGATGAAGATGGTGGACAGCCTTATGGAGAGGCTTGCAAAGCTTGTAGAGGAAAGTGCTAATTAAAAGCGTTTCAGGTCAATATACCCTGACAGGTTTACGGTCCCAATTGCTGCGATGGTCTCGCTGTTACGGTTCTTAATGGGTGAGACTATGACCGGCATGCCTTTATACGGGCCGCTTCCTGCGAACCCGTGGGTGATATTTCCGGTGCTTAAAGCTTGTTCCAGGTATTCTCCTGTGTAGTTATAATCAACTACTTTGTTGTTCTCTACCCTGACACCGTTGTGGTTCTTGCTCCGCATTGTGGTGGGAAGTCCTATTGTGCCATATATTGCCATGGCTATGGGTTCAAGCTCTTCAGCTGTTGAATCATCGGAGATAATAAGTCCAGGCATTTTGTTCACTTATGATACACTATCAATAATGATATATAAGGTGTTTGATGACCAATCGAATTGTCCTTGTTCGCCGGGCTTTGTTTCATATCGCATATAGGCCTGTGTATCTTAATCCCATCTACACACTTAAAATAGCGAAGAACCAAAAACATCGATACTGTTAATCTGTTGAATCCGCAATATTGTGCAATGTATCCTGGAAAGAAAACTGACTTTTCGAAACGTGCCCTTGACTGGCTGGGGGGTGTGCAAATTACCAGTATAAAAGAGGCATCACAGATAGCGAAGGCATTATGTCTGTGGGGATGGGATGCCAGAAAGGCAATTGAGTGGCTGCAGCATACCAGGTCAGGAGATTACTGGGAATCAGGCAATCCGGTGCAGGATACTGCCAGGGCTTGCGCTGCACTTGTGGAATGCGGCATATCCTGTGAGGGGACATTGAACTGGCTGGAGGAAATACAGTCTGACCCTGGTTCGTGGAACGATGATGTATATGACACTATTTCGCATTGATTCTGCCAGTGAAAGTGTCTTCCACTTGCACTCAATGAACAAAACTTCCTTTGAAGCATCATTTAAGGCAACAAGGTCAATCTCCTCTCCCTTATGCCACCATCGCCCTATCTTTGTAAAATCAACAGGTCTTACCCGCCACAGGAATTCTGCTGCAATCTTCTCAAAAACCATACCCAGATACTTATTAAAATCAGGATTAAATTGCGGTATCTTAAAATCGCTATATATCAAACTCTTATTAGTATCTTACAAGATATTTTCGTGCCAAAAAAACACGAAAATATCTTGTAAGATACTAATCGGTTCGGAATCATTCCAGAATATTTAAGTGTGCCACATCCTGTCTAACTGGCTGGATGAGAAGTACAGAATTATTAGATATTGAGCAAAGTGGAGTAACTGAGAAACAGTATATCCTGGGCAGGCGCAAAGAGAAGACTTCCAAGGGCCTGCTAAAGGTAGGGAAGTATCTTGCTATTGACGGGTCAACAGGTTCTGATGTATATATCGACTGCATCAGACCCCATGCTGTACTGATCTGTGGGAAAAGGGGGTACGGCAAGTCGTATACAATGGGAACCCTTGTCGAGGAACTGGCCAGCCAGCCGCCGCCGGTGTGCGATAATATAGCATCTGTTGTGATCGACAGCATGGGCATCTTCTGGACCATGGCACATGCGAATAAAAAAGAAGCGGATGAACTTTCCAGGTGGGGGCTTGAACCGAAGAGACTGGATATCCGGTTATTTGTTCCCGGAAGAATGACAAAAGAATATGCTGATATGGGAGTAAATGTCACCCATCTTACCATATCGGTAAGTGACCTGACCGGGTCTGACTGGTGCAGGCTGTTCGATATCAGTCCGGTACATCCTGCGGGTGTACTTATCACTAGGATTGTACAGGAGTTGAAGAATAATACCGGGAAGTTCTCACTTGATGATATTTCAGGTCAGGTCAATGCCGATATTCATACTGACAATGATACCAAGAACGCAGCCCTTAATTTCATTAGTGCGGCTGTTGGGTGGGGAATTTTTGAACGCGATGGGGTGAATATTGATGATATTGTTTTCCCTGGCAAGACGGCCATTATTGATATTAGCAGCCTGCCTGATGAGGCAGTCCGTTCAATGGTGGTGGGTGTTATTGCCAGGAGGATATCACAGGAGCGTATCCCGGCACGTCGGCAGTATGAGATCAACAGGATAAACGATACGGATGTGACCATTATGCCAATGGTCTGGCTGTTCATCGATGAAGCCCACCTGTTCGTGCCCGCAAACGGCGGCAGTCTTGCAGTGGATGTGCTGGTAAATGATTGGCTCAGGCAGGGGAGACAACCGGGGCTGTCCCTGGTACTGGCTACCCAGAGACCTTCGGCACTGCATCCTGATGTGCTCAGCCAGAGTGATATTATAATGTGCCATCGCATGACATCCCATGAGGATATTACGGCCCTTGAGAAGATACGGCCCACTTATATGAGGCAAAGTATTGCAGAATCGATCCGTAAAATGGGTGAGGACAAGGGTGTGGCATTCATTGTGGATGATACCTCAGAAGCCTCGCATGTGGTGAAGATGCGACCGAGGTTAACATGGCATGGCGGGGATGAGCCAAGCTCGCTGGGGCATAATGGTTAAAGGTAAAATGGTGAGGATACAGAAGGGTACGGGATTTGGCGATAAAGTGAGAAGGATAGGGGATTGATGTCATAATATGCTCAGTTGATATGGGAAGTTATCAACTTATGCAGTTGTTTTACTTCCTTTAATCTCATACATGAAAGATTGCGGTTCAGATATATTTTCAGATGCATCAAGCATCTCAATAGACACAATCTTATTATCTTTCCCATAATCGATTATTACACCCTCACTGATTTCGTCACTTTCTTCAATGGACATTTCCCTGAGTATCAAGGTCAGAATATCAGTATCCGGGTCGTAGATTACTTTCATAGACCATCACCGTTCCAATTTTAATGTGTCCTGCTACATAATATTAATTTTTCTTTCCGTCATCGCTTAATTCCGAAGCTTCCCTGAACCTCTCAACCACAAAGTCCCTGTCCATGGATACCAGGAAGTACCCCAGCCGTGGGCCGCTCTTGGTACCAAGCAGGGCCTGGTAGATGGTCTGGAACAGTTTCTTCGGGTTCATGTCCAATTCCCTGGCAAGATCATATATACCATCGTGGATAGCCTGTCCGTCCTCATATCCGGGCATGCGTTCCGACAATATTTTCATGACCAGCCTTTGCTGTGCATTGAAGTTCCTGACCTCCGGCGGCAGTGTCTTTTGTATGCTGAACTTCACCATGGGAGGTGCAAAGGATTCCAGCCAATTGTCGGCATTACCGGAGCGCTGACGTACCTTCCCCACATCGGTTACATCATACCCGCCCCGCTCCAGTACAGTCAGGAGATACTCGAAACTGTGGTCAGCGATCTGGACCGCAGTGACCATATGCCTGAAGGGTATCTTTACACTCCTGTCCCCGCCGGCCTGGGATAACTGGTATGCCCTCATGTCCAGGCTCTCATCCAGGTTGTCGTATTCGTCAATAAGGTTCAACAACGGCAGCCCGGGGTCGAACTCGATGTGCTTTTCCGGCTTGCTCCTGATGATCAGGTACCTCAACACTTCAGGAGGCAGGATTTCCAGCATATCGCTGATGGACACCGTGACCCCAGTGGAAGATGACATGGCACCCTTGCCCTTGAGCATTATCCATTCATAGACAATTGGATGTGGTGCAGGGTAATTATAGACTTCAGTAGATATTCGCTTCCCGGTATCGTATGAACCTCCGGCAGAGGCATGGTCCTTTCCGAACGGTTCAATGGTCACGCCCAGGATGGGCCACCGTGCCGGCCAGTCCACCCTCCAGGTGAGCTTGCCGCCGCCTAGCATGGATACAGTATCGGTCGAGCCGCATGAACAGGAATAGTCCACGGTTTCGGCATCAGGGTCAAAGCCTGTGACCTTTGTAGTGGTCAGCCTGCCGCAGTCGTTGCAGATCGGGTTGAACGGGTTCCAGCCAGGTTCAAGGGTGCGGCTCGATACCTCTTCGAGAATTCGGGCGATCTCGTCCCTCTTTACCAATGCTGTCTTAATAGCGTTCACAAATGCCCCCTCCTTGTAGAGCTTATCAGCATGGTGGATCACGGGATTGATGCCCAGTTTTTCCATGGAATCAATAAAAGGTTCAAGGAAGTGTTCGGCATAGCTGGCGTGGTCAGTGCAGGGGCAGGGTATTTCGGACAGGGGTTTGCCTACGTGTTCTTTATAACTGTCATCAAGGAACGGATAGACCTTACGCAGCGGGTCATACGTATCAGCGATATATATCATGGTGGCGTCGCCACCTGCATCCCGCAAAGCGCGGTAGACGGCATCAGCTGTCAGTATTTCACGCATGTTGCCTATATGGATATTGCCTGAAGGTGTTATGCCCGAAGCAACGATATGCCTGCTGCTCTTTTCAAGTGCTTCTTTTGCTACTACATCTGCCCAGTGTATAGTTTCTGCCATGCTGTTTCACTTCAAGATGTTGGTAGATGCATTAAGCGATATTAAATGTTTAGTATCCAGACAGTAGCAGTATGCTGGAAGTCAGGCATTGCTGCGGCACACACCAAGTTATTCAGAAATGCGTGCATCCCGTAATATTCATATAGAAGTACAAACATGTAAAACAAACTTGTATTAACAATTTCATAATCATTAGCAACAGGAGGAACATATTTTCATGGCAGCACAATTAGGAGGACAGCCAATATTTATCCTTCGCCCGGGAGCAGAACGTTCCCGTGGTAAGGAAGCACAGAACAGTAATATCATGGCGGCCAGGGCAGTGGCCAATGCCGTTAGAACTACACTTGGTCCCAAAGGCATGGATAAGATGATGGTAGATTCAATGGGCGACATTGTAATTACCAATGACGGTGCCCAGATTCTACGGGAAATGGATATAGAACATCCCGCAGCCAAGATGCTAGTAGAAGTAGCCAAGACCCAGGATGATGAAGTGGGCGACGGCACCACTACAGCAGCAGTACTGGCAGGTGAACTGCTAAAAAAGGCAGAGGAACTGCTTGATCAGGAAGTTCATCCTACTATCATCGCAGCAGGGTACAGGATGGCCTCGGATCAGGCAAAAAAGATTCTGGACGGAATGGTCAGAGAAGTATCGGAAGACGATGAAGAACTCCTGTTAAAAATAGCAGGGACTGCCATTACTGGTAAGGGTGCAGAGAGCGCCAGGGAAAAACTTGCCAAACTGTCAGTTGTTGCAGTGCGCTCTGTGGTCGAGACCATCGACGGTAAAAAGAGTGTAGACCGGGAAGACATCAAAATTGAAACGAAGACAGGTGCCAGTGTAGAGGAATCGGAACTTATCGAGGGCATGATAGTGAACAAAAGCAGGGTACATGAGAATATGCCTAAGCGTATCGAAAATGCCAGAATACTGCTGCTTAATGCACAGGTGGAGATCCAGAAGACCGAAATGGATGCAGAAATCAATATCACATCCCCTGACCAGTTGCAGTTGTTCCTTGACCAGGAAGATAAAATGCTGAAAGATAAGGTGGATAAGATTGCAAAAAGCGGTGCAAATGTCCTGTTCTGCCAGAAGGGTATTGATGATATAGCACAGCATTATCTGGCAAAGGAAGGGATATTTGGCATCCGGAGGTTCCTGAAAAGCGACTTTGAAAAAATGGCACGGGCAACCGGTGCCACCATTGTCAATAATATTAATGAGATATCCGAGTCCGACCTGGGATTTGCCGGACTGGTAGAGGAACGCAAAATGGGCGGCGAGGATACTACATTTGTCACCCAGTGCAAGAATCCAAAGGCAGTATCAGTGATCCTGAGGGGCAGTACCGAGCATGTGGTGAACAATGTGGAGACTGCTTTTGAGGACGCCACCAGGGTCGTAGGAGTAGTAATAGAGGATGGTAAACTGGTAGCAGGCGGCGGTTCACCTGAAGTGGAACTGGCGTTGAGATTAAAGGAATACGCAGCCACGCTCAAGGGCAGGGAGCAGCTTGCAGTGACTGCCTTTGCTGAGGCACTTGAAGTAATCCCGCGTACACTTGCCGAGAATGGCGGCCTGGACCCAATCGACAAACTTGTGGAACTGCGCAGCCAGCATGAGAAGGGTGTAAAGACTGCCGGGCTGAATGTGATCACCGGTGAAGTGACAGATATGTGGGAAGAAGGCGTGGTGGAGCCGCTGAGGGTAAAGACCCAGGCATTGAGTTCTGCTACTGAATCCGCTACAATGATCCTCAGGATCGATGATGTCATTGCATCCAGTAAATCGGGCGGCATGGGCGAAGGAATGCCACCGGGTGGAATGCCGCCAGGCGGCATGCCGGATATGGACTTTGACATGTAAATCACTGTGCTGTGCCAACAGGCACAGCCCATATCTTTTTTATTAATTCTATTACGTGATTCTTAATTACAGGAAAGCTCTACAGGCTACCAGACCATAAAGTCCCAGGGGGTAATTCCAGTGGACGTACTTGACACATCAAAACACACAAAAGAAGAATTGACCGAGATACTGAGAAAGGAACTGGCAGATAACCCGGTCTTGTATCTCACTGGTCCGCAGGGCGGCGGCAAGACTACCCTTAGTGTCAGAATGGCAGATGAAAACGTTGGTGCTATCTATGAAGGACGGGCACGTTCTGCCCAGCCTGTAATAATCATCAGAAAGGATGTAACAGAAAAAATGGAAACGGAGATTGTGGAACGGCGCAAGCTCCCGATCTTTGATGGGGATGACCCCATATATGTAGATGTGAAAATGCTGGATAAGCTCAATTACATCATTGAGGATGTCTTCGATGTAATGGAACTGGGAGAAGAGCACCTGTTCAATGAAATGTCAAAGTTGATAGCCCGGATCGGGGTAAAACCAAAGCCTATCGAGATCATTGCCGATGAAGATATGCTGGTGAGGCGCAGGCTGCAGCGCCATGTGGATGCCAAGGACAGGCTGGAAGAGCTACTTCAAAAGGAAAAACAGTATGGTATAAAGTCTAATCTGTTGGGTATCCAGGGTGCTAAGGTCCTGGATATACTGAACCGTGAGGGGGTGGGAGATTACGATGAAAGCCAGTTCTCCAGGACTGTGAAGGATTTTGACAGGATACTACCTACCCGGGATATGACCTTAGGCCAGTGCCTGCTCAAGATAGTGGAGATATCCAATGAAGAGGGAAAGGAATCCGGTTTTCTGGTTATGCATACTGGTGATGGCGAGCAGAAGATCATCAGTGACCTTGTTGTTGGAAAACATGAGAATTCCATGATCGGTGTAACACTGCTGGAAATATATGTAGGGTACAGGCAGAGCCGGCATATGTACCAGACCTATAAGAGCAACCTGGAAGGAAAGGTGGAAGTCATACATTCCTTCACGCCCGAATTGCAGCTTGAGGTGGGATTCAAGCAACTCGCAAACATGAACCTTGACTACATTTCCGAAGAGGATGACACCGGATTAGTCTCTGTTGCCGATAAAGCAGCTGCTGACAGGTTTGGTATTATGGTAAGTGTAGTGGATACTGACGGTAATATAGAATCATCAGAACCTGAGAGGGTAGAGGAACTTGAACGGATAATGTTCGAGGCTTACCAGGAATTCAAGGCAGCCCATGGTTTGAACGATTAGAATTTTTTAGCCTGTTACCTTGATTTCATCGGATGATTTTTATTAGTACATAATTTATAAGATTATATACCCGGTTTGATCCGACCGAAGGGAAGATTTTCTTGAGATATAAGAAAGTATGCTTTCCTGTAGGCCTATTAAATGCGAATGAAGTGAGCATTTTCTTGACGTATAGGAAAGTATAAACGCATTTGTTTATCTTGCTACTGAAATTATATACATGATGAGAAAAACATCACACTTCAATTTTGCCCCGAAGGGGGCTTTCTCGACTTTCTGCCACATAGAACACTTAGGAGCTACTGAAAAATATGATGAGTATTTGCTAATTTTGTATTATTTTCGGATAATACATGGCCCGAAGTCTCAAGTGGAATTTCACGATTTCTGTCAAAAATACATTTAATTTAGTCAAGTAACCGGAGGTCGTTGCCGACCTCCGGCTCCTTGACTACAAGAAATAAGTTGGTAAATTCAATAGAAGATTTATGTAAATACGTAGCACAAATGCCAATATGAATTATAATTTGTTGTATAACATTCGATAAAATATTAACCGCAGATGAACTCAGGAGTTATATATCAGCAAATCCCATATAACCGTAAATTACATAATATATAAAGAATGTAAATAACAAAAATAATAAAAAAAAAGGTGATGTCATTGACAGAAGAACAAATTAGAATAGAATCACAAAGAGAAATAAAAGATAGTTTTCCAAAACTAGTTGTATATTCAAGTATTGCGATTATAATTTATTTATTTTCAAAGATGGTTTTTGTTCCACTTGGAAAAAACCTTAGCGTTGCCGGAATTTCAACGTCGAGTATCATCAGTGTAATTGCGATTATTACAATCCTGATACTTTTATATAGTATTATACGGGAAATAAGGGATATATGTAATGCAATTGGTGGATTATTAGCGCTCAATCTTGGAAGAGATGGGGCAAGCGATGAGGAAGTAGGGCATTACCAAAAAGCAGTGAAAGGATTTGTTTATGTTTTTGTAGTGGTCATTGTTTTTATGTTCATTGGTTCGTTACTTATCGAGATATCGCAAGGAGCTGCAGGATTACTACTCATATTAATATTCATATGGGCTGTTATAACTCTCTATTCGGCAGGAATGGCAATGTCAGCCGAAATTGAAGCAACTGCAAACGAACTAGCTCAAAAAATGGAAAAAAGTACAACCGAAAAAGTGGAGTCGGATTATAAAATATAATCTTTTCTCCAACTTTTTATTTTTTAATTTTCATGAAACAAAAAAATAAATTAATAATACAGATTGTATTATTAATCATTGTTCTACTGCCGTTTGTTGCATACGCACAACTATATAGTTCCAATAGTACTAATGAGTACATCCAGGAAGGAGTAGAAGTTACTATAACAACAATAAACAGTGCGTTTTATTCTATTGCTTTTATCCTAGAACCTTATGTGCCACCTGAGTTAGGTACTGCCCATGATCTGTTGAAGTCCTGCATACTTGTTGCAGGAATGCTGCTTACTGCTATTATGGTTATGCTTATCGTAAGGACGGGTTCAAAAATTATTACACAATGGGCTATGGAGCAATAATAGTGAATAATTTCATCAAATTATTTCTAAGTGCCTGGGTACTAATTGGAGTTATATTTGTATATGTAATACTTAATGGATTTTTTAAAATTATTTTTCTTTTTTTTATTATTGTAATATTGGTATTATTATTATTATTCCCGGAAGTGCGGAATATTCTTTTAAAAACTATGTGTGATCTGGTTAGAGAACAAAATCCTCGATAACGCTCGGATATTCTTATACAGAATACATCAATTTGATATACAGGTCTATAGTGATACTATGGTACACTGTTCAATTATATGGAAAATATTGTGGGTTTTTCAAGGGAAACATTTGAATAGGCCTACAGCCAGGGATTAAAGTCTGATGACAAATCAGTTGAGATGAACCTGATCAACAGGACATATAAACGGGTAGTGGAACTGGAATCCGGGAATAATAGCATTGAAATGATTATGGTAGGGTTTGAGAAGACTATTATTTTGTATCGAGAAGGGATGTACAAAATTAGCCGGATGGAAAAGTCATAACTATGAATATCCGGTTTGTCCTGAATGATACAGGAATATCAATATCGATAAGTTGATATTACCCCGAGTAATATAATTTGATGATCCTTTTCAAAGAAGTGTATGACCATGTTCCTACCTACACCTGGAGATATGAAGAAGCGCAGGGTCGGTCTTAACCTGACCCAGAACGAACTGGCCAAACTTGCAGGCGTGAGCCAGCCCCTGATAGCCAGGATTGAAGCAGGGGATGTGGATCCAAGGCTTTCTACATTGACCAAAATATTGGATGCATTTGATACCACTGAAAAAAAGAGGGTAATGGCAGGGGATATTATGCATTCTCCCGTGATACATACACATTCCAATTCGTCTGTGGAAGAAGCTGTTGATATTATGGAGAGGGAGGGGTTCTCCCAGGTGCCTGTTATCGAAAATGGTGTGCCGGTGGGCAGCATCTCTTCTGATACAGTTGTCCATTTCATGACCGAAAGCGATACTGATAAACTATCCAATATGCAGGTCAGTGATATTATGGGCAGTTCTTTTTCCACTGTCCCGAAGGATACGGTTGTCAGCACCATCTCACACCTGCTTGAACAGAGCCCGGCTGTGCTGGTAATGGAAAGGGGCAAGGTAGTGGGTGTAGTTACCCAGCACGATGTTATGAAACTTGTGCATAAGAAATAATAACAATTGAACAATAATTAAACACGAACAAGAGAGACCTGAAATGTTACCCGAGGATGATTATAAGAAGATTGCAAAGCGGCTGGGCAGGGAGCCCACCGAAGTTGAACAGGGCTGTTTTTTGAACCTGTGGAGCGAACACTGCTCGTATCGCTCCAGTTCATCTATATTGAAAACTTTTACCACCACAGGTGAGCGGGTCATTATCGGTCCGGGGGACGATGCTGCTATTGTCCGGCTTGAGGGGGGCTGGGTATTGGCCATCGGGATGGAGAGCCACAATCACCCATCATATGTTGACCCCTACAATGGTGCAGCCACAGGTGTAGGTGGGATCGTGCGGGATATCATTTCCATGGGTGCACGGCCTATAGCCCTGATGGACCCCCTATATTTCGGGCCACTTGATAATGAAAAGAACAGGTATCTTTTCGAGCATGTGATAATGGGCATCGCAGGGTACGGGAACTGTATTGGCGTACCTGTGGTACGGGGAGAAGCATATTTCCATGAAAGTTTCAGCGGTAACCCACTGGTGAATGTGGTATGTGTGGGCTTAGCCCGCGAAGATAAGATAGTTACTGCCACTGCCCAGAAGGCTGGCAATAAACTGGTGCTAATGGGTTCGTCCACTGGCAGGGACGGGATGGGCGGTGCGTCATTTGCATCCAGGGACCTGAGCGAGGAATCGGAATCCGAGGAACGGCACAGTGTCCAGATAGGCGACCCGTTCTCAGAAAAACTTGTCATGGAAGCCACTCTTGAAGCCATTGACAAGGGATTGGTACTGGCATGCCGTGACCTTGGAGCCGCTGGCCTTGTCGGGGCCAGCAGCGAGATGGCAGCCAATGGCGAACTGGGCGCCCATATTATTGCTGATAATATTCACCTGAGGGATGAGAGCCTGACACCTTTCGAGATAATGATATCCGAATCCCAGGAGCGCATGGTACTGGAAGTGGAGCCCGGTAATGTAGATAAGGTACTGGCATTAGCAGACAAATACGACCTCAAGGCCAACCTGATCGGTGAACTTACACAGGAGACCCAATATGTGGTGGAGTATAAGGGCGAAATAGTAGCAGACATGCCAGTACTATTCCTATGTGGCGGCGCACCCACATCAGAACTGGACTTCATACCGCCCGCTGTTGAGAGAAATGCTGATAAACCGAGCGTGCCCGGAGATATCAAGGACACAATCTTAAAACTACTTTCCAGACACAATATTGCTTCAAAGGAATGGGTATACAGTCAGTATGACTATGAAGTGCAGGTGCGCACCATGATCAAGCCGGGTATGGATGCCGGTGTACTGCGAATCATTGACGATATCCAGGGCCTTGCCCTGTCATGCGGCTGCAATCCTGCCCATGTTGAGGCTGACCCCTATAACGGCGGGGCCGGAACAGTTATAGAGAATGCCATGAACCTTGCTGCTGTGGGAGCCAGACCCATAGCACTGGTGGACTGCCTGAACTTTGGGAACCCGGAGCGCTCTGAGATATTTTACCAGTTCAAACAGGCATCATTGGGTCTGGGCGATGCTGCAAGGAAATTAAAGACGCCTGTTGTCGGCGGAAATGTGTCTTTCTACAATGAGAGTGACGAGTTCGGGAGTGCCATTGCACCCACGCCAAGCATTGGCATGGTCGGGTGGGTCAGGGACCTGGGAACTATTCCTGCAGGTACCTTCCGGCACCCGGATGAGACCGTGATACTTGTGGGGGATACATTGGACGAGCTCGGGGCCAGTGAGTATTATTCCATGCTTGGGCTGGGCAATAATGGTGTTACGCCAGGGTTACCTGAAAACATTGATGCGGTCATCGATACACTGATAAGTGCTGTGGAATCCGGTCTTATAACTGCCGCCCATGATATATCCAACGGTGGGCTGGCAGTTACGCTTTGTGAGATGCTTGAACAGATGGGTGCAGAAATTGATATTACAGGTATATGTGCAAGGGACGATGATGCCCTGTTCTCGGAATCATACGGCAGGATGGTCATTACTACGAGTAAACCGGAAAAAGTGCTGGATATGATGTCAGGTATTGACTGTACAGTACTTGGAAAGACATGTGGAAATGGTCTGTTAATTAAAACCCGTAATGGAGATATTAATCTATCAATAGATGAGATTGGAGGTGCCAGGAGTAGTCTCTCCCGGCTGATGATGGATTAATATTAAATCTTTGATTTATCAAAACAAGAAAGGTGTGTAAATATGAAAGATGCAAAAGATTGTACTAATATGATAGAAATTAGAACAGCTATAGATATTATTGACAATCAAATTGTTGAATTAATTGCTAGTCGTTCAAAATATGTAAAAGAGGCTGCAAAATTTAAAACGGATGAAAAAGCTGTAACAGATTCAAACAGAGTGCAAAAAGTTATTGATTCCAAAAAAGAATTAGCAGAAAAGTATGATGCATCTCCTGAGTTAATTGAGAAAATATATAAAGTGATGATTGATTTTTTTATAAATGAAGAAATGAAAGAATGGAAATCAAAGTAGCTTTTTGTTACTTCATCTAACAGCGGATATGTGCATTGTCTTTGGCTTGGGCATAGCCACATTGGCTTCGTTCCTCAGTCAATGTCATATATCCGCAAAACTTTAGGCGAAATATTGCCACTAGTACAGGATGGCTTAAGTTTCTATACCATTTATCGGGCAAGAACTCACACCTGTAAAGCCATTTGAATGGTATGTATATTTACGCACATGTGTATTAGTGGAATATAAGAAATATGGAAATAAATTATAAAGACATTGTGCCATGGGGTAGGTCTTTTGACGAATATATCAAAATGTTCACTCTGACACCCGATGACCTGAATCTGAAGATATTAGATTGTGGCGGGGGGCCTTCCGGTTTCAATGCCGAAATGACCAGGCGGGGGAAGAAGGTGATATCAATTGACCCAATCTATAATTTATCCGGTGATGATATCGAGATAAGAATAAATGAAACATATGATGATGTGATAAATCAGACAAGAATGAATGCAGAAAAATTTATTTGGCAAAATATCTCATCGGTCGAAGAGTTAGGCCGCATTCGTATGGCTGCGATGAAACAGTTTTTAGATGACTATGAACAAGGTAAAATTGAGGGTCGTTATATTTATACTGAGTTGCCGTCGCTACCTTTTACTGATAAAGAATTTGACATTGCTTTAAGTTCACACTTTTTGTTTTTATACAGTTCAAATCTGTCTTTGGATTTTCACAAAAAAGCGATAAATGAGATGGTTCGTGTCGCAAGGGAGATCCTTGTATTCCCGTTGATTAATGTTAATGCTATTGCGTCTCCATATGTTGAGCATATTAAAAAAGAACTGGTGGAAATGGGTTCTAAAGTAGCAATCGAAAAAGTTGACTATGAATTTCAAAAAGGCGGGAACGAGGTATTAAGAATTATCAGCAAATAATTATGGTGGCAATACTCGCCTAACACAGTATGAAAGGTTCATGCCTTGTGGCACTCACCCAAATTTTTGCTTTGCAAAAACTTCTTTTATACTGGGAACGTTGTGTGCAATATATTTCACAGGAGTATTAAAATATGAAATTCATATGTCCTTTAGTAGTTGTTGAAGATGTTCAAAAAGCTCGATTTTTTTATGAACAAATATTAGGCCAAACTGTCAAAATGGATTTCGGTGAAAACATTACTTTTCACGGTGATTTTGCTATTCATCAAAAGAATCATTTCAAGACGCTTATTAACAATTCTCCAATTTCAATAAAATCAAATAATTTCGAACTCTATTTCGAAGATGATGATCTGGAAACGATTGTCAATAGGCTAAAAGACAACGACTTCGAATTCCTTCATGAGATTATTGAACAACCTTGGAAACAAAAAGTCGTTCGTTTTTATGATTATGATAAGAACATTATTGAAATTGGAGAACGAATAGAACATGTAGCTTACCGTTTATCAAAGCAGAACTATTCTATCGGGGAAATATGCAAAATCACCTATCTACCAGAGGATGTGGTTCAAAAATCGATTGAGCAATATTCAAAGTAGGCGAAGGGTACAGCACATAACAGAACATATGTGCTCCGCTTCGCTCTACACAAACCGCCTTCGTTACGCTGTGGCGACTTCTTATACCCGCAAAACGTTATGCGAAAATCGCGCGATAATGAGTTGGAAAGGAAGGTAACAATATGAACAATTATGTGCATGGATACTTAGATATAGAATCAAAGAGGTTAAAAGATCAAGCAAACACACTTGATGAATTATTACATTGTGATTCTATTTTTCCTGAAAATTCAAAGATATTAGAGGCTGGTTGTGGTGTTGGTTCTCAGACAAAAATAATAGCTACTAAAAATCCTTCATGCCATTTTACTTCAATTGATATTTCTGAAACATCACTTGAAAAAGCAAAAATAGTGATTCAAGATTTAAAAATTAAAAATGTAATGTTTCGAAATGATGATATTTTTGATTTACAGTTTGAAGCTGAGTCATTTGACCATATATTTGTATGTTTTGTTTTAGAGCATTTATCTAATCCTGTACAAGCATTATTAAATTTGAAAAATGTATTACGTAAAGGTGGTACGATAACAGTAATTGAAGGAGATCATGGTTCAGCGTATTTTTATCCACGTAGTGATGCTGCGCAAAAAGCTATTAATTGCCAAGTACGATTACAATCATTGCATGGCGGAAATGCTCTTATTGGAAGAGAAATATATCCTTTATTATATAAAGCTGGTTTTTCAGATTGTTTAGTATCTCCTCGAATGGTTTATGTTGATTCGGGCAAACCGGAATTAGTTGAAGGTTTTATAAAAAACACGTTTATTGCAATGATTGAGGGAGTTGAAAATGATGTACTAAATAATTCATTAGTAGATAAATATGAATGGGACCAAGGAATAAACGACCTTTATCGGACAACAGATAAAGATGGAATATTTTGTTATACTTTTTTTAAAGGTAAAGCTACTAAAAATAATCATTAGTATGAAATCGCGTGATCATCGCACAACATAGCATAGCCGCTTCGTCGCTGTCGATCCTCGGCCTTCGACACATATTGCTTCCACTATACTTCGGCAAAACGTCAGCTATGCAGAGAACGTTATGTAAAATTGTTCGCGCATTTAGAAATTAAAAATACAAGTTGTCCCAAAACCAATTTGCATTATACAATTTATCCATATCTTATCTCAATCAGGCAATTATTGATTATAATTTAAGATTTTTATCCCAAATGGGATGGACATCATTTGACTTGTACACATGCTTTTAATTTTGGGACAGCCTTAGTAGTAATTTATAAACTTAAATAATTAATGGAACCAATACATAGAAAACGAACAATAAATAATTTGTGAAGTAATTCTCCTTCAATATCAGAACATTTTCAACAAACCCGCTGCCGACAGGGGTTGCTAATCTCCACATTAGAAATGTGGCGACTTATTAGCATCCTCCACACACCATAACTTAATTCTACAAAACAGTATTATACTAAAAGATAGAATTACATACCATGAAATTTCAAAACAGGAAAAACGAACTACAGGCAATCAGAAACCTTGAACAACTCAGTGAAAAGCATGCTCACATGCTTGTGATGTTTGGTAGACGGCGCGTGGGCAAAACCAGGCTTATAATAGAATCAATGGATTCCATCTACTTTTTTGTAGACAAAAAAACAAGTTCACTGCTTCTTCGGGAATATTCCGATATATTAAAAACCGAAGTGAGCGGATTTGTACCTGAATTCTCAAACTGGGATGATTTTGTAAGATTCCTGTTCGAATATTCAAAAGAAAATCATATCAAAGTTGTATTCGATGAATTCCAGAACTTCACATATGTTGACCCTGCGATCTTTTCCATATTCCAGAAATACTGGGATATGTATCATGTTGATACTCCAATATTACTGGTATTTGTAGGATCATATATTGGACTTATGAAAAAGATATTCATAAATGCAAAAGAACGCTATACGGCAGGGCAACTTCACGTATTGACCTCAAACCCCTTTCATACAAGCATATCCGAAATATCTGCCAGGACCTGGGATTTACGAATGAAGAAGAAATCATCGCACTCTATGCAACCTTTGGTGGCGTGCCCCGATACTACCAGTTGATCGAGGACTACGGGCTTACCACCTACGAAGATGTGATAAGAACGCTCATCCTAAGTGAGAATGCTATTCTAAAGGACGAAGTAAAGCAAATACTGGTAAGCGAATTCGGGAACAACTACACGACATATTTTTCCGTGCTTGAAGCAATATCATTCGGCAAAGGCACATTAAAGGAAATATCTGACACTACAGGCATCGAAATGAAGAGCCTGAGCCGTTACCTGCATGACCTTGTGAACACTTATGAGATCATAGAGCGCAGAGCGCCCATTATAAAAGGAACGAAAATGGGAAGATATGCAATAAAAGACCAGATGGTACATTTTTGGTTCAGATTTATAAATCCGAACATGTCTTTCACTGAATCAGGCAAGTATGATATGGTTTTTGGCAGGATAAAAACGTCACTTTCATCCTTTATTGGTCCTGTTTTTGAACAAATTGCAAGAAATATTGTGTTTGAGGACCTACCTTTTTCACCTGTAAGGATAGGTGCGTGGTGGAACCGCAGGGGCGATGAGATCGATATTGCAGCCATCGGAGAGAAACCTTACAGGGTACTTCTGGGCGAGGTAAAATGGAACAGCAGACCCCTGCAAGTAAAAGATATCAGGAAATTGTTGGATAAACGCACTCTTGTAGACTGGTATAACGATAAACGAGAAGAACATTTCCTGATGATATCAAAAGCAGGGTTTACAAAAACTGCTGAAGATTTCATGAACGATAACGGAATTGAGGGAAGGGATCTGTCGGAATTGTTGTATGGGATGAAATGAATATTTATACCGGACAGTCATGAAAAACCGCAGATATCAGAGAGGCTCGCAGAGAAAAACAACACATCTCTGCGCCTCTTTGTGTCCTCTGCGGTGAATCTTTTTTTTCATGATCCATTTATCTGGAATTAATTAAAAAGTCACAGAGAAATATGTAAATGCTGAGTTTTTTTGAAAATATCTATCTAAAAATCCTAATCCAATATTTCTTTTACTCTGCCGATCTCACCACTTTCAAGACGAACTTTAATTCCATGTGGATGTGTTCGGGAATTCGTTAGTATGCGTTGAACAATTCCTGTTGTAAGTTTACCTGTTTTTTGGTCCTTTTTTAATACGATTGCAACATGTAATCCCGAATTAATATTAGCCCGAATAGTTCCATCCATATGCATTTCTCCTACCAATATTTTTCTCGTGATGATAGATAAGATTTGCGGATCTTAACTTTTTTGTGTAGTCAAAGATCTCTCGTTCTGAAGAGTTCTGTGTAAGTACATCCTGATAAATAAAGGATGAAAAAATGAATGCGCACTCCCTGGAAATATCTGTATCACCATATACATTTTATTGTTAGGTATAGCATTACATCACAACATCTTTCGATTAATCGAAACGATTAAGTATCAATACTTCTAATTAACAATCAGATAAGTCGATTAATCGGCTAATCCGAACAAAATGAGGCAGGTAACATGAACAATTACACCCCCCACAGCAACGAACAGCATCAGGATGAAAACCCATTCAGGTATATCCTGGAGAGAGCACTGCTACATCAGCAGGACGAGAGCATCGACACCGCACAGCACCTATTCGCCATTCCGGAGTACCGGATCACTACCCAAGCACGGATCAATATGGCTCAGGCAGGAATACGAAGCATTGGCGTTGCCAGCACGCGAAGCGCCAGGAGATGAGATCATGATAGTAACAACAACCCAAAACATACCGGGATATGAAGTTGAGACTTTAGAGATCGTATTTGGAAATACTGTAAGAACCAAGCATGTCGGGAAAGACATCATGGCTGGCTTGAAAAGCATAGTTGGAGGCGAACTGCGCGGATATTCAAAGATGCTTGCAGATGCAAGGGCAGAAGCCATGAGCAGAATGATAGATGATGCAAAAAGACTGGATGCGGATGCCGTAGTAAATGTCAGGTTCACAACATCCCAGACAATGACAGGAGCAGCAGAGTTGCTGGCTTATGGGACTGCGGTTAAACTAAGGAAGCTGTAAGAAGTTGAAGAAAAGGAGGAGATTAACATGAAAGAACAACAACAATTAAACCTTAATGGAGTTAAAAAAGAAAAGTATTCTATGGGACTATGTATTGGAATTGGGTTAGTCCTTGGAGCTGGCATAGGTGTTGCAATAGACAATATTGGTGCGGGAATGGGGACAGGAATTATGCTTGGCGTTGCTATTCATGAATATTATGAAGGAGAATCAACATGAATGAACAACAGCAATTAAACCTTATTGGACGTAAAGAAATTGGAAAATTGGAAATGACAAAAGAAGTTGTGTATACACTGAATGGCATGGGGCTATTAGCTTTAATTGCGTTTGGTTTTTTATTCACGTCATTGTATACACTATTTACCGGGAACATTGACTTTAATTATAATAGCGGATCAATTCTTATTTCAGCAGCTCTCGTCATTGGTACATTCGTACTGCACGAACTCATCCATGGTGCATTTATGTCAAAATACGGTGGCAAGCCGAGGTATGGTGCCGGTATTGCACATTATATTCTCCCCTATTTCTATGCCACTACAAAAACTATTTTTACACGCAACCAGTTCATAGTGATCGCTATTGCGCCGTTGGTTGTGATATCCCTGGCTGCAATCGGGATCATGGCCGCATTCCCATTGATCGCGCACTGGATGATCATACCGTTCGTATTAAATGGTTCCGGAGCAGTGGGCGATCTGTGGGTGACACGTAACATACTGAGATGTCCGAAACATGTATTGCTGGAAGATCAAAAATCCGGGCTGATAATTTATGGCAAAGAAACTGATAAACCCATGAATATCTCTACAACAGGATTTGGCTTAGGATTTTCTAAAGTATTCATGCTCTGTATTGTTGCGACGGGGTTTTTAATGATCATAGCGCCGATGGCTCTGGATATTTTAGGAGTTGAATCATTTGTAATCGGACCCACGAATAGTTTTTTCACGGTTTTTGAATATCATATCATAGAAGGAGGTTTCGAATTAGATTTCTTCCCCATGACAATATTATCCATAAGCGCGATTATCGGGTTGGTTTTTGCGATTATCAAGACATGTAAGCCGGGAAATAATGCTATAACAGGATAATGATATCGAATCTTTGATAATCATGTCCGAAGGAAGGAAACCCCCCTCTTTTTTTATTTTTAGAAATGGAAATTTTATTGCATTTAACGTGTTGTGGATATGAGAAGTTCCAATAAGGGGAATTTGGGCAAAAGCCGAAGGTTGAAGCCTCATATCCGCTGTTAGGCGATGTTTCATAATTTCACTTCATCCTGAATATTCGTAAATATAGTTTATTTGGTAATAATGTAACGATTCTCATAAGTATTACCCAGAATAATGGAAACTTGATTTTTGTAGAACCTTTTAACACTTTTCTGACAATATATTTTGCTGCTTTTTTTGGTTTCAAAGTGCAAGGCAAAGGCTTATCTGTTTTTAGCATAGCAGTATCTACTGGTCCAGGATATATTAAAAGAAATCTGATATTATCTTTATAATACATAGCATCCAATGATTCAAAACAATGATTTAGAGCAGATTTACTGGCCCCATACGCCGCAGCACCTGGCATGCCTCTTAAAGATTGGATAGATGATGTGGCAACAAAAATTCCTCCATCTTTTTCTTTTAATAGAGCAATCCACTGATTAACCCAACTTATAGTTCCAAAGTAATTTACATCAAATATCCTTTTATGAAGTTCCCAATCAAGCCCTTTGTCATTTTCTTCATCTCCATCACCGGCATTGAGGAAGAATAATGTTGGATATAGATTTTTATTTTTTATCTCTGTAGATACTTCTTTTACATGATCAAATTTACTCACATCACAAACCATAGGAATAAGATTGTCTTTTCCAAAAACTTCACATAGTTCGTCAAGTTTATTCTTATTGCGTGCAATGGCAATTACTAGCCAACCTCTTTGAACCATTTCATAAGCAATAAATTTACCAATTCCAGAAGAGGCTCCTGTTACGAGACAAATCTTATTTGTTTCTACCATGGTAGCATTCTCTTTTTCCAATAATTATAACCCATGTT
>Ga0255431_1010_pt1 | contig 38640 bp, 32 predicted proteins | sample ANMaggSeSYBR02J5_FD_182633 | JGI IMG/M metagenome (GOLD analysis project Ga0255431, IMG submission 182633) | Sediment cell enrichment communities from methane seep in Santa Monica Basin, California, United Staets - ANME aggregate JGI... | ecosystem: Environmental > Aquatic > Marine > Cold seeps >... | reverse complement strand
TCTTTGGGGAGTTCATCTCCACTACCTTGAGCTCGTATAAGAACTCAGATTGCAAGTTTTGTTAAGATCAGATATACCTCCAAGTATAAAACAATTTTAAATTAACCAATAAAACAAAGGAAGTATGCCCTTGAGACTAAAAGATTATGGCAGAAATCAAATGCATAACTTTTCATTCGCTTAAAAAAAATAAGAGTTTGTTTAATTTTATTGTCATATAAATCAATAAGTTATACAAAAGCTTTGAATTTTGCTTTAGCAAGTATGAAATGAGTTTAATTTTGATCACTCTGTAACGGGTTGAAATCCAGCAATAAGGATATTTTCATAATCCGATGATGTGGTTGAAAATTACTCGAATTATGAGCATGAAGTTAGAAAAATATGACTGATATTGTAACCTGTTGATTTATATCAAGAATAAAATTGAATAAATAGTAATTTTTTTAAGCGAATGAAAAGGCATAAAGTTCAGCTTCACTATTTTATTGCTGCAGGTAATACAAATTGTTGCCCTGAAGGACATTACGTAATCCGCTCAATCGGTTTCCAGTAAAGTTGTTTAATCTTTGCGACAAAGGAAGGCATCTGTTCATTTATAGTTGCCAGAAGAGAATAAAGAACCGGTACAACAACAAGTGTTAAAAAAGTTGCGATCATAAGGCCGAAAATGACCACTATCGCCATGTTTTGCCACCATTGTGTTGATGAACTCACCAGAGATATACTCATTTTATGAAAATCAAAAGAGACACCGGTTACCATTGGAAGAAGGCCTAAAATGGTTGTAACAGCCGTTAAAATTACCGGCCTGAGCCTTGTGGCACCGGCGGATATAACGGCTTCCTTGATTTTCATACCCCTTTGCCTGAGTTTATTTGCATAGTCGATTAAAACAATAGCATTATTTACGACCACACCGGCCAGGGAAATAACTCCGACTCCAGACATGATGATACCAAAAGGGGATCTTAATACAGTTAGCCCGAGAAATGCGCCGCCAAGGGATAAAATAACGGATGTCAAAATAATCACAGGTTGTGCCACTGAATTAAACAGGGTCACCAGTATAAGAAAGATTAAAAAAATAGCGATAATAAATGCTTTTGATAGAAATTCTTCCGATTCCTTCTGGAATTCAAATTCCCCTGTAAATTGAATCCTGTAACCTGCCGGAAGTTGAATTTCTTTCAGCAATTCTTCTGCCTGCTGTCTTGCCACAGGCCCGGGCACCTTGGTTTCATCAACGTTTGCCTTAACTGTTACCACCCGATTGTGATTGATTCTCACTATATCTCCGATGCTGCCGGCATAATTGATTGAGGCGATGGTCGTAAGGGGAACTATCTGGCCTGAAGGTGTTGGAAGCATAAGTTTATGCAGAACATTGGTCATTCTCCGGTCGTCTTCAGTAAGTGTTACGGTAATGTCAAAGTCCTCATCACCTTCATGATATGTAGATATATCCAGGCCTTTATATGCAGTTTTTAAGGCAAACCCTATTGCATTTGTGGAAAGTCCAAACAGGGCTGCCTTTTGACGATCTATCCTGATTTGTACAGACGGAATACCTTCAACATAATCATCCTGAATATCTTCTACAAATGGAACCTTTGCGATGATTTTCTGAATCTGCTTTGCAATATTTCCCAAGACACGGAAATTATCTCCGGAGATTTCAATATTTATCGGCGCGCCCGTGGGTGGGCCTCCTTCCTCCTCTGCAACGGTTATTCGCGCTCCCGGTATGTCTTTTACACGCCTTCTTATTTCTTCCAGACTTTCAGCGGAAGGCCTTTTTCTATCTTCCAGATCAAGAAACTGAATACCTATATGGTTGGGCAGGTTGGAAGCAAAGGAAACCCTTTCTGAGGTTTCTATTGTCTTAGAATAGATATATTCTATATTATTAAGATCGCTTGGCCCGTAAAACTCCTCTCCCCCTGCTTTTTGATGTCGCTTTGGTTTAAAAGAAGCTTCGTAAAGATCAAGGGAAAGCATCTCATTATCATTATTTATACCGCATACTGCCATCTCAACCTTTTTAATGATCCGGTCAATATAGTCCAGATCTGCTCCTGCAGGCGGGTCAATATTAACGTATGCATTATCAGGATCTAAATCAGGAAAAAATTCAACCGGTTTTTCGAGCCCTACAACGAGAAGCCATACCTGGAACAGCAGAATTAAAAGTGTAAAAGAAATAAAAAGCACTACCAGACGGTGACTGAGTGCTTTTTTAAGGAAACCAGTGTATAACGTGAGCATTAAGCCTTTTATTTCAACAGGTTTTTCACCTGAGGCCGAAACTTCGTCAGCGCTCATACCACTGTGGGGCCCGGGTTTTTCTTTCAACCTCATGAAAATTGAAGCAAGAGCCGGATTTATTACCATGGCGACAAACAGACTGGAAGATAGTGTAACAATAAGAGTAATCGGCAAATACTTCATAAACTCGCCCATAATTCCGGGCCAGAATATCATCGGGAAAAAAGCGGCCAGGGTAGTAATAGTAGAACCTATTACAGGATAAGCCACTTCCGAAGTAGCTTTCATGGCTGCCTGGATACGCGGCACACCCTGCTCCATGTACCTGTAAACATTTTCAATAATAACAATTGCGTTATCCACGAGCATACCGAGCGCGAGGGTCAGAGAAAAAAGGACCACAATGTTCAGTGTGATGCCAAGCACTTGAAGAATAATAAATGAAAGGAGCATGGAAAAAGGGATAGCAAGACTTACAAGAACGGCATTTCTGAATCCAAGTGCAAAGAATAGTACTATAATGACAAGGATAAGCCCTGAAATGATATTATTTTCCATATCGGCAATCATGAGACGGACTTCTTTTGCGCTGTCCATGAGCTTGGTTATCCGGGTTCCCTGGGGCAATGAATGCTGCCTGCGTTCAATAAACTCATCAATTTTATCCGTAATTGCGATGATATTTTCACCCACACGTTTTTTTACAGTAATATTTACAGCGGTGCGACCGTTTAAACGGGATCTGCTGGTTTCGTCCTTGAACCCGTCAACAACACGTGCAAGGTCTTTAAGATAAACAGGCTTTCCTTCAAATGAACTTACTACTAGATAGTATATCTCTTCCGGTGATTCAAACTCTCCGGGAACATGAAGCTGATATCTGCCATCCCCCAGGGTAATTGAACCTCCCGAAGTGTTCTGATTTTCACTGTATACTGCGTTTTCAAAGGCCGTGATCGGAATCCGGTAATATGCGAGTTTGTCCGGGTCCACTTCAATACGGATTTCACGCTCGCGACCGCCTGTCACCTCTGCTTCAAGCACACCATGAATTGATTCGATCTCTTCTTCAAGATCGTCGGCAATCTCTTTTAGGCGCGTAATTCCGCAGGTTCCGGAAAAAGAAAAAACAACAATCGGCATTTCGGAAAAATTTACCTCAAAAACCGATGGATCATCTTCCAGATCTCCTGGAAGTTCTTGTTTTGCCTCATCAACCTTATCTTTTACTTTCTGTATAACATCATCTATATCCGTGCCTGGAAGAAACTCTATGTTGATCTGGGAAAGGCCTTCTGAACTTACGGACTGGATTTTTTTAACACGGTCGAGCCCCTTTAGCTTTTTCTCAATTTTAATTGTGATGGAAGTTTCTATATCGGAAGAAGAAACGCCTTTATAGCTGGTAGATACAAAGACATTGGGAATTGTAATATCCGGATTGCTTTCCCTTGGAAGAATGCTGTAGCAGTAACCTCCGACAAACAGGATTATAATCGCCAGGACAAGAACGCTGGTCCGATTTTTTATTGCTGTATCGGAAACTATCATTTCAAGATTTCCCTCGGGTCTTTTACACTGCGAACCACATTTACCTTTTCGCCGTCATTTACACTTCGATGTCCCACAACGATGACCTTTTCACCGGCCTTAAGACCCTTTTTAATTTCAACTCGCCATCTTTCCAGCAAGCCCAGCTCAACTTTTTTTGAATGAGCCCGGTCATCATTTATTACATAAACTATATGGACTTTATCCCGTGAAATAACAGCATAAAGAGGAACCGAGATGCCTTCAGGGACCTCTTTTTTTACAATCTCGACTCGTGCAAACATGTCAGGCAATATCTGATTGTTTTTATTCTCAAGTACAAGGTCAAGATTATAAAGGCGCGCCATGGAATCAGCAGTGCTTGATAAAAAATGTTTTTTTCCTTTAAATATTTTTCCGTCAAGCGCATCTATCGTGACATCAAAATCTGTTAAACTGCGAACCGCATCCACATCAGACTCCGGAATTCCTACTTTAACCTTTACACGGTCTATTTGCAAAATCTCGGTAACAGGGTCTGCAATATTTAAATACTGGCCCTCTTCTATAAAAATGCGATTAACAACTCCGGAAAGAGGGGCTCTTATTTTGCACCTGTCAAGGTTCAACGCAGCATTGTCCATTACAGCCTTATAATTTTCAACTTGTGCAAGTGCATTGTCAAACTCGGATCCGGTTGAAAGTTGTTTTTTGTAAAGTTTTTCTATACGTTTGAAATCCGCAAGAGCGACGTTGTAAGACGCGTTTGCAGATTTAAGGAAGTTTTCATAATCCCGAAAATCAATCGTAGCGATAATATCCCCCTTTTTTACGGCAGTTCCGTCTTCAATGGCCTTTTTTGTGACTTTTCCACAGACTTCTGCAAGGATTTCAAGCTTTATCCATGGCTTAATTATTCCCGGCAGGCTGATGCGATCTTGAATCAGCATTGGAACAAGGTCAAGGACGACTACATTTACAGCAGGGCGATCTTGTTTAAGGTTGGATAGTTTTTCAGCTTTAAGGGCTTTGCTCTCTGCTTTAATCCACACATAAAGAATAACGACTACAAGGGAAAAAAAAACAAGGAAAAGAGCCGGAAGTACTCCCCAGATCCGCTTTATCCATTTTTTCTTAACAGACTCCGGATTATTTTCATCTTTGATATATTCCATGATTTATTTTCCTGTTTTTGCTTCCAACTTGCTTAGGAACGTGGACGAAATAACTTCCCCAAGTAGGCGCACAGATTTGGGTCGAATTTGTTTGATCTCAGATCACAAAAGTTGATGGAATAGCGAGCTATTTCAATATTTTTGTGATTTGAGATCGGACAAAGGCGATCTGAAGCTGTGATGCATAGTTGGGGAAGTTATTTCGTCCACGTTCCTTATTATCGCCTCTAAAAATGTTCCTCTTGCACGGTTTAATTTTAATCCGGCCAGTCGTCTGTTGTATCTTGCTTCTAAAAGCCTGATTTCTGATGTCACAAGGAGCGTATTGGCATCCATAGCATCAATACTGTTTGCACGTCCGTGTTGAAACTGCTTTGTGACAGAGTTGTAATTTTCACGCGCAAAGTTAAGCTGATCTTCAAGGGATTTTAACACACTCGTTTGACTATGCAAATCAAGGTATGCCTCCTGGACCTGGATAGCTATTTCTTTGGACATATCTTGCTCAGCAAGTTTAGCCTGTCGTTTTTTTGCAATAGATTCTTTGATCTGTGCCTTTCTGAGTCCGCCGTCAAAAATAGTAAAGTTGAGCAACACACTGATTGAAATACTTTCTTCGTTTAGCATGGAAGCGTATGGCTGCTGATCCATTTTTGTGTAAACTCCTTCAACAGATACCGTGGGCCAGTAATCACTTTTATAAAATTTGATTTTGTCTTCAGAAATTTTTCTTTGGATAGCCAAAGATTTTATTTCCGCTCTATCGAAAAACGCCTCTTGTTTTAATGAATCCAAATCATTTTCGAGTGAGGAATCTTTTTTAAATTTTGGTTCCTCTATTTTATAATCCTTTTCAAGTCCCACGATACGCGCAAGAACAATTTTTACCAGCCTGAGTCTGTTCTTCGTATTTATAAGATCTGCTCTTGATTTTGACAGTTCCGCTTCTGCCCTGTATAAAGCGGTTTTGGTAACAGTCTCTATTTTCAGTTGAACATAAACGGCATTTCTATGTGCCAGCAGCCTCTCAACATTTGCAATAGCAATATCAACGACTTTTGCCGCCTTGAGCAGGTCGTAGTAAGCAGCAGTAACGGTAAAAAGATATTCTTCCTTAACGGCATCAAGATCATATTTGCTCTTTTTAATACTATCTTCCGTAATTCTCAAAGCAATAAGCTCTTTACCATTTAATGTAAATGACTGGTCGAACCTTACACCCCAGGCTGTGGTCCACTCCGGTTGAATGTCAGTCCCGGGGTCAGCAAGTGTTTTTTCCTCACTATATCGCGTATAATTCCCGAATGCTGAAAATCTCGGAACCAAAACCGAGAAAGCCTTTTCCCGGGTTCTTTCGGCAATATAAAGATTTTCTTCGGAAATTTTGATCCTTTCAGATCGCATCAATGCAATCCGGTATAGATCATCAAGGGAATATTGCTTTTCAGGAAGGGGGAGAGGAATGTTTTCTTCAGCCCTGAGATTTACGGGACCGGATATTAAAATAATAAATATCAATATTATGGTTATATTTATTATTTGCATGATTATTTTTACCTTCTCAGTGCGCCCTACCCTCTTTTTTATTCTCCCTTTGAGGAAGGCAAAAAAAGGGAGGGGTAAAAATTTATTTTATTTGAATTTTCGGTCTCATTTCTACAGGGCACTGTCTTAAAAAATACTTATCCGTCATGCCGGCAATAAAGTCCCTTACCATTTCTTCTTTGCTGTGATTTTCAGTATAATCAGATGACATATCTTCTAAAAATCTCATAAAAACTACTGAAGAATAATTCTTATTTTCAACATCATTGAGATATCTTTCAAAAAGCATTTCAAAAAGTTCTTTTATTCTGTTCAGGTTAGTCTTAATTTTTGAATTCATGTATATATATTCGAGATTAAAATCCTTTAGTTTTTTTAAGGCATCGGATATTTCAGGACTAAATGCTATATATGATTTTTGAAAGCTGTTTTGTATAATATCCGTAACAAGATTATATACAATTGTTCCGTTTGTATTTCCGAGGATATTTACGATATGAACAGGCATATCAGAACGTTTAATTACTTTCAATCTTATGGCATCTTCTAAATCTCTTCCAATGTAGCTGATAGTGTCCGCCATACGTACAACACAGCCCTCAAGAGTCATGGGAATCAGTTGCGTATCCGGCGCAGTTTTTTTTGCTGTGATCTCTTTTTCTAATGTTATAAAGGTCTTATTCGGGTCAGGTTTAAGCATTGCATTATGTATTTCTCCATCATGACAAAGTATCCCATCCAGAGTCTGAAAACATAGATTCCATCCTTTTCCTTTTCGTTCCACCCTGTCTAAAAACTGCACGCCCTGAACACTGTGTACAAAATATCCAATGCCACAAGATTTGCATATCTCAGACAAAAACCTTTCACCATCATGCCCGAAAGGAGTATGCCCGATATCATGCCCAAGAGATATTGCTTCAATAAGATCCTCATTTAATCCAAGAAAACGACCTATTGTTCTGGCTATCTTGGATACTAACTGAACATGCAACACTCTGTGAGTTATGTGGTCGTTTTCAATAAGATAAAATACCTGGGTTTTATCAATATACCTTGTATATGCAAGAGCATGAAGAATTCTATCGACATCTACGGAAAAAGCCTGGCGGTAACCCCATTCAATATGCTCTTCATGTGAACGACGGAAGCCTTTGGAGTTTAAAGTAGATAGAGGAGATAATGACTCAGCTTGCCGCTGATTTAAAGTCAATCTTATATTATCCAAGAGCATTTTTTATTACAGCTCCTTATTTTCAATCATATCTTCCATGAGTTTAATATAATCTATTCCTGCCTCGCGAAAACCTTGTTTTCCATATTTCATGTTTGCTTCAAGAACATAATATTTGTTTTTATATATGCAGATATCAATGCCTACATCATTCCATTTGCAGCTCTGTGCAGTATAAATTGCAAGATCAAGAGCTTCCTTTGGAACTGGGGCCAGGCTAATGCTCCCTCCAACCGCGACATTACTTCTGAAGTCATCCGGAGGAGCGATACGCCAGTAACCATGGACAAAATTATTTCCAATAACAACTATTCTTATATCACGGTCTGATGGTAAGTATTCCTGAATGTAGGCGGGAGTGACGATATTTAAGTAAGCAGAAAGCTCATCTTCATTTGTTATAAGGTAAACCCCTCTTCCCATGGCTGATCCTCTTGGTACTTTACCAATAAAAGGGAATTTAAAATATTCTGTAATAGTGGGCTTCTGACGCTTTCCGTAAAATACTCGCGTTTCCGGATGAGGTATTTTCAGCAGATTAAATAATGCTGTCTGTTTAATCTTGTCCTGAACACACTTGTATGTGTGATAACTTGGAAAAATACTTTTTCCCATCGCATCAAACAGATCTGCATAAAAAGTTGTCGGGTAATATATTTTTTTTGCATTTCTAATTAACTTTGCATCTTGTGGGCTGTAATCTGAAAAATTCGGTCGAACTCCCAAAGTAATTACATTTCTGCAACTTTTAAGCCGCGATTCTATGGCAATAACTTTTTTTGAATTCGTCATAAAAGTAATAGGTTACAGTTTGGTTGCTTTATCCGCTCAAATACGCTTGACCGGTGATGCAACGTACTGACCTCTTCGCAGTCGCCGGCTACCAACGTAAGGCGGGACAGCCTGTAAATTCAATCAGTTAACAACGCCTTAAATTTTGCTTGATTGTGGAATTGCCATAGAGCCAAAATGGCGAAAAGTGTCCCGCTTTAAGTTGGTAGCCCAGTCGCCGGGATAGATTATAGAGGTAAAAACTACCGAGCAAATACTGCTTTTTAAAAAGCGGCACGGCTTTGCCCAGTCCATCTACAGTACCTTATTCGCTATTCTATATTCAAAATGCTTTTAGCTTCTTCAAAGCTAACAGGGGAAGCATTTTGTTCCTCTTTTTTTGCCTCACGCAGAATTCGAAGGTCATCATAACATGCAAGTTCTTCCTGTAATTTCAAAAAGTCTTCGTATGGAAGAATCGCAAATTCATTTTTACCATTTTTTTCAAGTAGTTGTGGTCTTATTGAAATCATAATGTTTTTCCTTTATTTATAGGCTTCTTTGCGGTGACGAATCCGATAAATGATTAATTGCTCTTCCTCTATTTCAAAAAGGATTCTGTAATCGCCGACTCTTAGCCGATACTCTGGAGTAAAATTTGTTAAATGTTTTACATTTTTCTTAAGACCGCCTGACATCGTTTCAATTTGCTCAAAAATATGTGTCAATTGAGATTTGGGAATTTTCCTGCAATCTTTCAAAGCTCTTGGTTTGAATTCAATTTTATATTTCATCTTTTTACCAATGCTCGAAATTCATTATTTTAATCAGAAATTTGAAAACTCAAAACAACTTTCATAATACTGCTTCTCCTTTATTTATTGCGGTGCAAGAACAAACATTGATGGATTAACGGAAACATCTGTCCAGTATTTGTGAATATCAATCTTAAATCCATTTCCATTATCACTTGATGCAATTATCCGCACAGGAACGTGATATTCATTTATTTTTTGCAACCCTTCAATTTCTAAAGAATATAAGAAGTTTCCTTTTTTATCAAACAGCTCAACTTTTCGGACATTTTTTTTATCTTCATCAAGATAAATTTTTTGGATTACATTTCCACTTTTTTTTAAAACAATTACATATTCTTGCTTTTTATTTCTTGTAATATTAGCGGTATGATATTCATAAAGAGGAATACGACCCGCGAGAAATGATACCATTTCAACGGGTTTTAAAGGTAGTTGAATTACTTTTTCCAGAACGGAATATGATGAACGTTTCTTGTAAAAACTATTATCAGTATGGGATAAAAAATAAAACCATTCCCCATCATTTGCGAGGCTTAATAAAGGCTGGCCTGAAATGTTCAGTATGGCTATTCGTATCAACTCAGGGTCGGACCCAACCCATGCAATACTTGAAGTAATGCATTTTTTATCTTTTTCCCAAAATGTTATTTTGCCAATGCCTTTAAATGTTTTAAGATCCCTGTTTTTAAGCCTGATATTTGAAAGAAGATTATCAATTTCAATTATAGCAACTGTGTCTAATAATTCAGGAGGGCTTTCAACAATTCTTTCTGTAAAAAAAGAGCATGCGGGGAAAAAAATAGCTGTAAAGAGGATGATTGCGTGTTTCACTTCAGTTCCTGAATTTTTTTCTTGATATCTGCTTTATCTTTTTCTTTTTTCAACAGAGAACGTTCGTAAAACATAAGAGCCTTGTTTTTATTAGTCATTTTTAAATAAATATCGCCCAGATGTTCCAAAACAATTGGATCATCCGGAACCAGATCTACCGCCTTTTTCAGAAGCTTAAGCGCATCTTTGTAAAGTCCTTTTTTGTAATATACCCATCCTAAGCTGTCAGTGATATACCCATCATCAGGGCTGTATTTTAATGCTTCTTTTATAAGACTTTCAGCTTCATCAAGATTTATTCCAAGCTCTGCGTAGATATAACCTACATAATTCAAAGCGTTTGCATTCTTGGGATCAAGGCTTATAACTGTCTTCATTGATTTTATTGCAGCCTCTTTTTTGTCCCACTTGTCATAAACAACACCAAGACGAAAATAGGGTTCGATATTTTCCGGATCAATTTTGATTGCTTTTTTAAGCACTTTTTCAGCATTGTTGAACTCTTCATTCTCTTCATAAAATAAACCAAGATAAAGCATTGGTCCAAGTTTGTCGGGAATGTTTTTTATAGCGTTTTCTAAAAGATTAATAGCCTCCCCTGGTTTCCCCTGGTCCCGATATAACAAAGAAAGCCGGATTATTGCATTTTGATAAAATCTTGAATCCGGGTCCACCTGTTTAAGGTGAATTATTGTCAGTTCGTTATCTTTAATTCCGGCATATGCTATGCTTGCAGCATAATGAATGTCTGAGTTGTACGGCAAGTTCTTTAACATCCCTTTTAGAACAATAATAGCATCATTATATTTCTTTTTATCCAAATATATCTGAACGATTTTTCTTATAATTTCGGAATCAGACAAGCTTTTTGCAGTTAGGTCGTTAAATAGTTTATCTGAATCTTTAATCATTCCATTCTTATAATAAAGAAGACCAAGCTCCAAAGCAGCCCTGATGTTATTTGAATCTCTTCTCAAAATTTCTTTGTATAGATTAATAGCCTTTTGCTCTTCACCCATACTTTTATAAAGTTTTATCAATTCAAATCTGATTTCATCAATGTCAGGCTCCAAATCCAATGCTTTCTTAAATTCTTTTTCAGCATCAACTATTTTGTCCTGTTCCGAATAAATTTTTCCAATAAAAAAATGCCCTGCATAAAATGCAGGATATTTATTAACTAACTGATTATATATGGTTAAAGCTTTGCCTACCCTACCTTCTACCATATAAATATTACCAAGAATTAAATAAATATTTTTTTGAGAGGGATCAAGGGCAATAACCTTTTCATATGCTTCTTTAGCATCATCAATTTGCTTCAGGCTTTGGTTAATTCTACCATACATAATAAGAGAATCTATATCTTCCGGATTTTTATCTATAATATTTTCAACGATATTTAGTGCCCTTAAGTTGTTTTTCTGCATAACGTAAAGAATCGCAAGTTCTTTTTGTAAATATAAATTTTCCGGATCGTCTTCAATCGTTTTATTCAGATAGTAAATGGTTTTATCTAAATTATTTTTCTTTAAGTGCAGAAAAGCTTCTATATAGTTATAATAACGATTTTCAGTTTTTTTAACCGGCAGTTCATGATCCTGGGTTATTGTTTTATTATATAAAGTACAACTTGAACTTGTATAAAATAAACAGACTATAAATAAAATAAATATTCTTAATAACTGCGACTTCATTTATAACAGACCTCGTAAAATTTAGTTTTTTAATCTCTTTACGATTTTTTCCTCAGTCATTGATTTCATTGGATAAACATTATGAACCAATCAACTTTTTAAACCCTGAACCTCTGTTACTCAGCCTCATCTTTTGTATAAGCATAAGAATCAAAATCGGTTATTTCATGTTTTAAAAATTCTCTTAACTTTTTTATTAAACTTTTTTCAACCTGTCGGACTCTCTCCCTTGATATTCCATAGCGGTCGCCGATCTCCTGCAAAGTAGCCGGCTCATCAGAAAAAATGCGCTTATTAAATATTTCAAGTTCTCTGTTATTTATTTTCTTTTTGAACAATTCAATCTTATTGTGAAGAAGATTCTCTATTTCCTTTTTTGCCACCTTTTCCTCTGTAGATTCCTCCGCTGTATTTAAAAACTCAATTCTCTCGGTATCTGAATCATCTTTTAAAGGTGCGTCCAAAGATACATCCCAACCATTCAGCCTCAGTTCCATGTCCACAACTTCTCGTTCGGAAACGCCCAATCTTTCCGAAAGAAGCTTTGGCATTGGATTAAAACCCTCATCTATAAGCTTCTGTTTTTCCTTTTTTAATTTAAAAAAAAGTTTTCTCTGACCTTGTGTTGTGCCAATTTTTACAAGACGCCAGTTATCCATTATGAACTTAAGAATATATGCCTTTATCCAGAATGAAGAATAATATGAAAACTTAACGTTTTTATAAGGGTCAAACTTTTTGACAGCCTGCATAAGCCCCATATTTCCTTCCTGAATCAGATCTAAAAGATTCTGCATCCATATTTTTTGAAATTCCAGTGCAATCTTTACTACAAGTCTAAGGTTGGAAGTCGCCAGAATATATGCTGCTTCTTTATCACCATGCTCGCGCACTCTTATACCAAGCTCCACTTCTTCTTCTCTTGTAAGAAGATTATATCTGCTGATTTCCTGCAAATATTTCTGAAGTGGGTCAAACTTGACAAGAGCATTTTCAGAAGATTTGCTTGCGATATTATTACCATCTTTTTTCTTGCGGGTAATACTTTTCTTATCTTTTTTTGTTGATTTTTTTTTTTTCATTTGTCCTTTGTCCATTAATTACACGAAGTTACACTAAATAGAAACTAATGATTAGTGCTAAGGAACATGGACGAATTAACTTCCCCAACTATGCATCATAGCTTCAGGCCACCTTCGCCTAATCTCAAATCCAGCCTCAAATCACAAAAATAGCAAAAATAGCTTGCTATTTCATCAACTTTTGTGATCTAAAATCGAACAAATATGCTCCAAATCTATGCGCTTTATTTTTTATTTATGGACATAAAGATAGAACATATGATAATTATCTTTATATAACGCATTGACATGCGCCTGTAGCTCAGTTGGATAGAGCAACGGACTTCTAATCCGTAGGTCGCAGGTTCGAATCCTGCCAGGCGTACCAATAAAAAACAAGGGGTTAACTCACTTTGGGTTGCTCCTAAAAATACTTGATCCACCAGGTATTTCCACGTTTATAGATCATTCCCATGTTACACCTCCATCTTGTAGTAATTTGACGGGCACAAGATGGAACAATCAAAAGGGCTGCCCGTTATCGAAGCAGCCCTTTTGACATTCACATCTTTACAAATTTTAATTGTCTTTGCAATAGGCAATTAGCATTTATTCTTCATCTTCCAAGAGCCTTTAAAGTGGACCCCCATGTCAAGACCAATTTTTAGTTTTTTTTAGTTAGCGGTATTATGCCAATCTTTAATTATTGCGCAACAACTCTAATAATTTAATCAGACTGTACCGCCATTTAAGGATTTTTATTTCAGCGCTTATGCCCCTTGCCCCTCGGGGTCTTCCTCAATGGAGGACCGTCTATCAAATTTTCGCCTTAAACGGCAGAGCCGGTGGATTAATTCCGCTTTAAAGATAATTAGATTTTGTTGTATTGACAGAGTTCATAGTAAATGATTTCTATCTAACTTAACCATATGGACTGACAAAAACTCACTGAACGGAAAAACCACTGTTACCGTTTATTATGATCTTTTAAATACCCCATCCGCTTGCGGTGGGGTAAAAATGCGGAAGAGGGGTTTGGGGGAAACAACGTGTCCCCCCAAATATAAATCAGGTTATAATCCGCGCTCAAATCACAAAAATATCAAAATAACCCGCTATTCCATCAACTTTTGTGATCTGAGATCGAACAAATCTGACCCAAATCTATGCGCCTACTGTGGAAGTTAATTCGTCCACGTTCCTAAGGAACGTGGTGGGACGATAATTGATATAAATTTAATATATTATTCTATAAAACCTCATGTCTTTCTTTAAGTCTTTTTCAAACTTTACCCCAAAGGGGGATCAGCCTTATGCTATAGAATCTTTAAGCAAAGGTATTTTATTCGGAAAAAAACACCAGGTTCTTCTAGGTGTTACAGGATCCGGTAAAACATTTACAATTGCTCAAGTTATCGCAAAAGTTGAAAAACCGACCTTAGTCCTTGCCCCAAACAAAACACTGGCTGCACAACTGTACGGCGAGTTCAAGGAACTGTTCCCGGAAAATGCTGTTGAATATTTTGTAAGTTACTATGACTACTACCAACCTGAAGCATATATTCCTGCCAGCGGTACCTATATACAAAAAGACTCCTCAATAAACGAACTGATTGATAAACTTCGCCATTCTGCGACAAGATCCGTTCTTTCACGACGGGATGTTATTGTTGTGGCAAGCGTATCCTGCATATTCGGACTTGGCGCTCCTGAAGAATATCTTGCAATGAGCATTAATCTTGAAACCGGCGCTGAACTATCTCGCGACAAACTTATTTCAGATCTTATTGCCATTCATTATGATCGTAATGATTTTGATTTCCACAGAGGAGTATTCAGGGTAAGAGGGGACAGGGTCGAAATTTTTCCGGCCTATGAAGAAGATTCAGCAGTAAGGATAGATTTTTTCGGAGATCAGATCGAAAACATAGCAGAAATTGATTCGTTAAAAGGGAATGTAATTAACCGTATTGAAAATATATCTATATATCCGGCAAGTCATTACGTCAGTAAAAAAAATATATTAAAGATGGCAACCACATCAATAATTGCGGAACTTAAGGACAGAATTGAATATTTCAGACATGAAAACAAGCTGATAGAAGCACAGCGGATAGAAGAAAGAACCAATTTTGATCTTGAAATGATGCAGGAGCTTGGATACTGCAATGGAATTGAAAATTATTCGAGACATTTCACGGGAAGAAAGCAGGGGGAACCTCCGCCCACGCTTTTAGATTATTTTCCGGATGATTTTCTTGTATGCATTGACGAAAGCCATATCGCCGGCTCACAGCTTCGAGCTATGTACGCGGGTGACAGATCCCGTAAGGAAACACTTATAGAGTATGGATTCAGGCTACCGTCAGCTCTGGATAACCGTCCCCTGAAGTTTGAAGAATTTGAGTCAAAAATATCCCAGGTGATCTATGTTTCGGCAACTCCTGCAGAATATGAACTTGAGAAAGGAAAACATGCTATTGTCGAACAAATTGTAAGGCCCACGGGTCTTATTGATCCTGCAATCAATGTGCGAAAAGCAGAAAATCAGGTTGATGATCTTTATGATGAAATTATTAAGCGCGATAATTTGAACGAGAGGGTACTGGTAACTACCCTTACGAAACGTATGGCAGAAAATCTTACTGAATATTATGCTGATCTGGGAATTAAAATACGTTATCTTCATGCTGATATCAAAACAATAGAACGTATGGAAATCATAATGGATCTCAGAAAAGGCGAGTTTCAGGTGCTTGTTGGAATAAACTTGCTGCGTGAGGGCCTGGACTTACCCGAGGTTTCACTCGTGGCAATACTGGATGCTGATAAAGAAGGATTTTTACGTTCAACCAGATCACTTATTCAGACATGTGGACGTGCCTCCAGAAATGTCGAGGGTATGGTAATAATGTATGCCGACCATGTTACAAAATCAATGAAACAGGCAATAGACGAAACCGGCAGACGCAGGAAAATACAACGGGATTACAATAAAAAACACAATATTATCCCAACAACCATAAAAAAGAATATACCATCTGTATTTGAAACCGTTTATAAAAATGATGATGCACCATCGGTTGATAATGTGTCAGAAACACTTGCAGAGTATAAATCCACTGATAATATGGATGATATTATATCTTCTATGGAAGATGAAATGAATCAGGCGGCAAAAGAACTCGCATTTGAAAAAGCCGCAGAGCTTCGCGACCGGATAAAGACACTGAAAAAGATAATGCTTTATTAAACCGGTTTACAGTTCACGGTTTACGGTTTACGGTTTACGGTTGCTCAAAACATAAAACTGTAAACCGACAACCGTGAACGTTACTAATATGGCAATAAGTTTGCACGATAAATTAGCTGGCGCACCCAATGATCCGGGCGTCTATATTATGAAGGATGCTGAAGGAAAGGTTATTTATGTCGGCAAGGCCAAAAATCTTAAAAAAAGGCTTGCCTCATATTTCAAAGAATCCGGCCAGAAAGAATCCAAACAAATAGATTTGAAAACAAAGGTTATCGTTAAAAACGTTTCAAGTTTTGATACAATTATAACAAGAACCGAAAAAGAGGCACTGATCCTTGAATCGAATCTTATCAAACGATACAGGCCAAAGTATAACGTGATCCTGAAGGATGACAAAAGATATCCTTTGCTGCGTATAGATATAAATAGTCAGTATCCAAGCCTGACTATTGTTAGAAAGATTGAAAAAAATGGCGCTCGGTACTTTGGCCCTTTTTCATCTTCACAAGCTGTTCGAGAGACTTTAAAAATAATCCATAAGACATTCAAACTTCGCAAATGTAAAACAAAGAATTTTCAAAAAAGACTGCGCCCATGCCTTAACTATCAAATAGACACATGTCTCGCGCCATGCTGTTTATATGTTGATAAGAAAATTTATAATGAAATTGTTAAAGAAGTTATCCTGTTTTTAAAAGGAAGGACTCCTGAACTTATTAAAAAAATAAAAAAACAAATGACATCTGCGGCTAAAGATCAGAACTATGAAAGAGCTGCGGTACTCAGGGACAAAATTTTTGCACTTGAAGAAATGCTTGAAAAACAGGTTGTGGTGACTACTGACTTTAAAGATAGAGATGTAATTGCCATTGCTGATTCCCCCGAAATTTTACTTATAGCCCTGCTTTTCGTCCGTGGTGGATATCTTTTGGGAAAAAGGTGTTTCAGTTTTAATAAAACCATATCAACAGAAGCAGAAATGGTTAGTGCATTCATCAGGCAGTATTATGAAAAAACGCATTTCATTCCTCAAGAAATCCTTGTTCCGATCCCCCTCGAAGATACTTGTTTGCTTGAAGACCGACTAACTACCCTGAATCAAAAGAAAGTCAGGATGCTGTATCCCGAAAGAGGGGAAAAAGCCCAACTTATTAAGATGGCAGCACATAATGCACAAAACAGCCTGAAAGATCTGACAGCTTCTATTGCCGCTGGAATGGATATTGCCGTTAGACTTCAAAAAAGGCTCAGAATGGACAAAATGCCGGAACGTATAGAATGCTTTGACAACTCCAATATATCCGGAACAGAGCCGGTGGCAGGTATGGTAGTTTTTGAAAATGGCAAACCCAACAAGTCTTTATATCGTAAGTACAAAATAAAAACAGTTAATAAACAAAATGATTATGCATACATGGCTGAAATACTTACCAGACGCTATGGCAAAGGAGAAAAATCCAGGCCTTATCCTGATTTGCTTGTAGTAGATGGCGGCAAGGGGCATCTGAATATTGCTTTATCAATTATAAAAAAGTTTAAACTTGAAAAATACTTTGAAATAATAGGTATAGCAAAAAAAGATGTAAGCAAGGGAGAAACAAACGATAAAATTTACCAGCCGGGCAGAGCAAACCCTGTTAATTTCGGCCGGGAAGGGGATCTACTTTTATTTTTACAAAAAATAAGGGATGAAGCTCACCGTTTTGCGATCTCTTTTCATCGTAAACGTCGAAACAAGAAGTCTATACATTCTATCTTTGATACTGTTCCGGGTATAGGCAAAAAAAGAAAAGAAATTTTGCTTAAACATTTCGGTAACATAGATAGAATACGTAAAGCAACACTTGAAGAACTTGTATTGCTGCCCGGAATAGATCGTAATATAGCAGAAGCATTAAAGCGGATTTTAGGCGCTTAGGATTCGCCAGAACACTATTCCCACTCAATGGTGCTGGGCGGCTTGGAACTGATGTCATAGACTACGCGATTAATACCTCTTACTTCATTAATAATGCGGTTGGATATCCTGCCAAGCAGAGAGTGGGGGAGCCTGGCCCAGTCTGCGGTCATGGCATCGGCGCTGGTCACCGCCCGAATGGCTGCAATATATTCGTAAGTCCTCCGGTCTCCCATGATCCCCACGCTTTTCAGTGGAAGGAGTACAGCAAAGGACTGCCAGAGCTTCTTGTACAGGCCATTCTCCTTGATTTCTTCAAGAAGAATGACGTCCGCCTTCCGCAAGATAGAAAGCCTTGCCTGGGTAACATCACCAATAATTCGAATGGCCAGACCCGGACCAGGGAAGGGTTGTCTCCAGATGAGATCTTCCGGGAGTCCGAGTTCTTTTCCGAGAACACGCACTTCATCTTTGAAAAGGTGTTTGAGAGGTTCAATGAGTTTGAGCTTCATATTCTTTGGGAGCCCACCCACATTATGGTGAGATTTGATTACTGCGCTGGGGCCTCCGTAAGCCGACTTTGACTCGATTATATCCGGATAAAGTGTTCCCTGTGCAAGAAATTCCACCCCTTGGAGCTTGCATGCCTCTTTTTCAAAGACCTTTATAAATGTGCGCCCGATAATCTTCCGCTTTTTTTCAGGGTCAACAACTCCCTTTAATTGATTCAGAAACTCCCTCTTCGCGCTGACAAATTTTAGATTCATTTTAAAGTGCTTCTTAAAAAGCCACTTGACCTGCTCCACCTCACCTTGCCTCAAGAGACCGTTATCGACAAAGATGCAAGTTAATTGCTTGGCGATAGCCCGATGGAGAAGAAGCGCTGTTACCGAGGAATCAACACCACCGCTTAAGCCAAGGATCGCTCTCTTATCTCCAATTAGGGACATTACCTCCCTGACAGACCCTTTGATGAAAGACTTCATCGTCCAGGTTTTCCTGCACCCGCAGATGGCGAACATAAAGTTCTTCAACATCGTTTTTCCCTTGGGCGTATGAGCAACTTCAGGATGAAATTGTAATCCATAAAGCTTTTTTGCAGGATTTTCTATGGCCGCCACCAACGTGCCGGCAGTAGATGCTGTCAGCCTAAAACCTTTGGGCAGGCTGCCGACCGTATCTCCATGGCTCATCCAGCAATTTGTCTTTTCCTTGATTCCATAAAAAATGTTTGAGTTATCTTTTATTTGGAGTTCTGCAAGGCCGTATTCTCTCTTTTCCGCCTTTTTTACTTCTCCCCCCAGTGCATCCACCATATACTGCATCCCGTAACAGATACCGAGAATCGGAATACTTAGGTCAAAAATTTCAATGTCCACCCGCGGGCTGCTTTTTTCATAAATGCTTGCAGGACCTCCAGACAATATGATCCCCTCAGGTGCCAGTGCTTTGATCTCGGCAACACGGATCCGGGGTGGTTCAATCCGGCAGTAAACGCGATGCTCACGCACCCGTCTGGCAATAAGCTGGTTGTACTGTGAACCAAAGTCAATAATCAAAATCACGTTTACTTCCTCTTTATTCAAGCTCCGCTGAAAGAATAATTGCTTCAGCAACACAGCGCATTGATTTGCGGGTATCCATACTGCGCTTTCGAATCCAGTGATATGCCTCATCTCCGGTTTTGTTGCGCAGGTTCATAAGGACTTCCTTTGCACGTTCTACCAGCTTACGTGTTTCAAGTTCTTCCTGGACAACCCTGGTTTTTACCATAAGTTCCGTATTAAGTATTGCTACAGCCGCCTGGTTGGCTACAGTAATTATCAGGTTAACTTCTGTTTCAGAAAATTTATAAGGGCTTGCTGTGAAACAGTTTAATACACCTGTCACTTTTTCATCCTTGACTTTAAGAGGCACGCTAACCATTGATACGAGACCAAGTTTTTTTGCCATTTCTTTTTCCTTGAATTTAGGTTCATCAAGGACATTTTCTATGATTAGCGGACATTTATGTGTAGCCACAAAGCCGACAACGCCTTCATTCATATTTAATGATCTGTCTTTCATATATTCAGGGTCAATAGTTTGAGAAGCTTTTAGACGAATCATTGCGGGATTAACACTTTCGTCCAAAAGCCATAATGAACAGATTTCAACACCGGTTACCCTGGCCGTAACCATCACAATCAGTTTAAGGATATCTTCCAGATACAGGTCTGAAGTAATTGCCCTGCTGATATCCATAAGAGCTTTTATATATTTTTTGTTTTGAGCTTCAGACACTATCCTATACATCCTTTTTTATTATCCACGAATTTCACGAATTATTACAAATAAATATTTCCGAAATGAACCATTGAAAATTCATATTCCGTTACCATTACCTGTTTGTCAATCAGATTCTCTACAAATAAAAAGTCGTAACCTTTGAAGCAGAGCAACGTCAAAAACCTGATAAAAAAAGTTATTGATCAGAAAAAGTTATTTATGACATTTCCTGACAGACCCAGAAGTCCGAAACAAAAATATTATTCTAAACCAATTTGAATTAGCTCAGCCGCAGACTGATTACTTTCCGCCAGCTTCATCAAGCACCTTTGGGGTCAAAGGCACCTTTTGGTCAGGTCTTCATTCTTGACACATTACGCAGGTGGGATTGGAGATCAGGAACGTGGACGAAATAACTTCCGCAAGTATCCTATTCAAACTCCGTGGTAAAATTGAAAAAATTTGAACTTCAAAAAAATAAATACTGTAATATCAATAAGTTGTTTTTTGAGCAAATTAATCTACCACGGAATTTGAATAGGATAACAGCAAGATACGAATGAGTGAAAAAGGGCATAACAAGGCGCTACCCGACACCATACGCCGAGCCGTTTTTAGGTTCGCATAGTCATCAGTGGCGTTATGGTGCTGGTGAGTTCATTATGGCTCTATTTGATTCCACCAAAAAATATTGCAACCTGATACGTAATGCGTTATATTGTAGCTCATGATTACAAAATTATGGATTTATCTGGTAAGCGGTCGGGAGCGAGGAGTTGGGTAATGGGGGCGTGTGGATTGGTAACAGTTCTGTGAGGTGGCAACACCTCCCGCCTACCCGACATGTGATAGAAAACCCAATAACTATTTTAGAAATAAGGAGATACAATGAAGGCAAATAAAAATGCTTTGATCACATTAGTTGTTATATCCCTAATTGCTTCAATTGCAGGGTGCGGTTCTGTTCACAGCTTAAAGAAAGAAAACGTATCAACAGTAAGCTCAATGGATGGCAGCTCTATCACTTATGGTGTTCGCGGCCAAGGGAACATTACTATTGTTTTTGTTCATTGTTGGACATGCAACCATGAATTCTGGAGACCCCAGATTGAGTATTTTTCAAATAAGTATAAAGTAGTGTGGTTGGATTTAGCAGGTCATGGGTTATCTAACAGCAATCGCCAAGAATATACAATGTCAGCCTTTGGAGAGGATGTTGCAGCAGTTGTTAATAGAATAGATGGAGATAATGTTATTTTGGTTGGTCATTCTATGGGAGGGCCTGTAGCTATCGAAGCAGCCAAATTACTTGGTGATAAAGTGATAGGTGTTGTTGGTGTAGATACATTCTACACTCCATTTGAATATCCAAAATCTGAAAAAGAGATTGATGGATTTGTAAAACCATACAAAGATGATTTTAAAGGCACATCAGAACAATTGGTTCGTTCTATGTTTACGCCAGAGGCTGATCCGGATTTAATAACGTCGATTGTGAAGCAAATGTCTGTTGCGAACCAAAACATGGGTGTTAGTGCAATGTATGAAATATTCAGATGGAATACAAAGAATGTTCCTTCCACTTTAAACAAGTACTCGAAGAAACTCCGTAATATAAATGGAGCGCCAACGGGAGAAGAAATTGCTTTACACAAAAGTGTATACCTAATTTCTGGTGTAGGTCATTTTGTAGCGCAAGTTAAGCCCAATGAATTCAATCAAGCTCTAAATCGAATTATTACTGAGTATCAAGCTCAATAGGCAAAATGCACATAACAAGGCAAATTTACTCGGGCGGCAAAAAGCGCTGCTACGCATTGTTTACAAAGCCCAGTTTCATATGGACTTCAATGGAATAGCGAGCTATTTAACAGACGAGCAACGCAGTCATGCGGGATGGATCGGCGCATCAAAATGTAAAGTTATTTTTGGGCGAGTCCTTACGGTTCACAGTTTTCTACTGTGAACCGTAAACAGCTACAGTTTTTTTTGACTACTGCGAAATTCAGCAATAACAAGCCTCATATCCTCAAAAAACTCTTTTTTTTATCAATATATCCCGTATAGTGCATATATAGTGCCTGAACCGCAAGGCAATATCTGAACCTAAAAAAAATTGGTATCCTTCATTATTTGTTTGCACTTTTATAAAATATCGGACATCAATAGCATTCCCTATTCTCCTCTCAAGTTAATGCCATATAGCATAACTATAGGGGGGATATTTCAATAGGAAATTCTATACTATCAAAGAGAAAATACCCATGAAATTTTCACGGATAGGCCTTGCTTTGTTGGTTCTTCTTGTGTTTGGGATCGCAATTTTTACGCGAATCCTGAATCAACAAGAAAAAAAGGAAAACATAAAAGAAATACTGAGCAGAGGAAATCACATAGTCAACTTTATTGCGTTACATTCCATACGGGATTTTGAGGGTGAAAGGCGTAATTTTTTTCTACGAACCCTGGTGGAATATACTTCCAGCCAGGGTCTGGTTTACTGTGTTATAAATGATCAGACCGGACAACAAATAGTTTCTTTATTACCCCATAATCTAAGGTCTAAAATCCCAAATGATATTCAAACAAAGTCTTTAGCTGCAACGGGGTTGCCCCATCAGATCTTTAAGGTTGGTGGATCCGGAGATACTATCTATCAATTTGCCAAACCGGTTTTTGAAAACGGAGAGAAAACCGGCGCCGTAAGAATAGGACTTAGACTGCCTGGCATATCGACCTTTTCCATGGAAAGAATCAGCCTCCTGGCAATGCTTTCATTTTTTATTATTTCTGCCGTCATCATCACTTATTACGGTTTTGCACAAGCGCTTAAACCAATCGAAGAACTGAAAGGAAACATTATAGATACATGCAACTGTTCGGGGGCGGTTTTCGACAATACCTCACAGGGCTCAGAAATTGCTCGATTCATAGAGAACCTTAAGCGATCTTTGGTTCAATTTAAGGACAAATTTGAAAAAATCAAAAACGAGAATGAGGATTTGATATCAAAGTCAAGCGTTCTTATGTTTGAGAAAAAGCAAGTTATTAATATCCTTGATTCTATGGACTTCGGAATCGTTGTTACTGATATTCAAAACAATATCACCCATATGAACAATTATATGCTTAACCTGCTAAGCAGGAAATTGGAAGACGTACTTGATCAATCGTTGGGTGATGTCCTCGCAAATGAAAAAATTGAGTCATTTGTTTTACAACACCAAACAATAAAACCAGGCGGATCCACCGGCCATATTGAAACCACTTTCCCTGATATAGCGTCCGAAGAAGTCTTTCGGGTCTCCTTATGCTATCTTGGGGATGATGGGAGAGCTCCAATCGGCAAAATAATCTTTGTCAAAAATATCGCCGGAGAAAAATCAGGAGAAAAGACTCAGCAGGACTTTATTGCTCACATCTCCCACGAACTGTTGACCCCTTTAACAACAATTAAATCATACAACGAAATGTTAATGGACGGTGAAATAGAAAATAGAGAAATGCAAAAAGAATTCTATAACACTATCAGCGAAGAAACCAGTCGGTTAAGCCGCCTCATCCGGAACCTTCTTAATATCTCAAAAATTGAGATGGGAAGCTTGACAATAAACAAAGGACTTGTCAAAACCAACTGGCTTTTTGAAGATTGTGTTTCTGCCATTGAACCCTCCGCTTTGAGTAAAAACATAACTATTGAAAAAATTTTGCCGGATGAATTTCCATCAATAATTGGCGACAAAGAGCTACTGAAAGTGGCGATTAATAATATTTTAAGCAATGCAGTAAAATACACACCTGAAGGGGGCACCATTACATTTTCGATCAATGATCGGAATAACATAGTAATTTATGAAGTGACAGATACAGGATACGGTATTGCTGATAAAGACATCTCTAATATTTTTGATAAATTCTATCGTTCCGCTGATCCCAATATTATAGAGAGACCCGGAACAGGATTGGGTCTGTCGATAACCTCAGAAATTATTAAACTCCACGGTGGAAAAATTGAGGTTCAAAGCGAGCCTGGCAAGGGAACCTGTTTTACGATTATTTTGCCAAAGAATGAACAAGCTGTTAGCTGTTTGATTTTTTAGCTCATTGCTAACCGCTAACTGCTAAAAATCTTCGATATGAGAATAGCATCTAACTGACTGTAATATCAGATATTTTGAGGTTTTCGTTCAGGCACTAATTACAGCCTGAAAGCTCGCCGGAAGGGCAAAATAAGGACTTTAGGATGACACTATCAAGAATCAACGCAACGAAAATCGGCCAAAAAACAGTTTTGACTCCCTCGGGGGCATTGACTTATAAAAACTGTGAAGAACTTGAGACCGTGTTCAATGAGTCTGCTAACCAACAAAAGACCGACATCATTCTGGACTGCAAGGACGTTTCCTATCTGGACAGCAAGGCGCTGGAACTTATGGTACAGATGCATGAAGCGCTAAAAAACCAGGGTGGTATATTACAAATAATCAGTCTAAATGCACTTTGCAATGATATATTACTTGTAACGCGGCTATCGCACACTTTCAATGTTTATAAAAATATCCATGAAGCCATAAAAAATACGTCATGAAAACTGATTTCATTCTGAAAAAAAGAAGGCTCGGAAATATTATGGTACAGCAGGATCGGCTTACGCCTGAACAACTGGTCATGTTTCTTCGTGTTCAAAAGAAAACCAAGAAACCCTTTGGGCGTATTCTGATCGAACAAGGTATCCTGACCGAAGAAGAGTTGAAATATATACTCGGGGAACAACTCGGGATTCCACACATATGGCTGCGCAAAGGTTTAGTAGATCCTTGGATTGTCAATATTTTACCGAAAGAAAAGGCGCTTCGTTTTCAAGTTATTCCCATGTTTCGTGTAAACAATGTTCTGACTCTCGCTACGGCTGATCCAAATGCCATTTTTGTGTTTGATGAAGTTTCCAGGATTACCGAACTGGAAGTTCAGCCGGTAATATGCCGTTCGAGCGATATTGTTGAGGCCATCCATGAATACTATCGTGAAGAAGTAACTATTGATGAAGTTATGAGCGGCATTGATGAATCAGACATTGAAGTTGTTGAAGCTGCTACTGACAAAGATATTGATGAACTTGCTGAAATGGCAGAGGGAAGCCCGATAATCAACCTGACTAATAAGATACTTCTGAGGGCTATCCGAGACAGAGCAAGCGACATACACATTGAACCTCAAAAACTACTGTGTCGGGTGCGGGTTCGAATTGATGGGCTTCTGTATAAATTTATGTCACTCAAAATGGAAATGCACCCACCCGTTGTTTCCAGACTCAAGATTATGGCTAATCTTGATATAGCGGAAAGACGTATTCCTCAAGACGGTCGCATTCAGGTTAATGTGGATGGCCGAACAATTGATCTTAGATTCTCATCTATGCCAAGCATGCACGGCGAAAAGGTGGTTTTGAGGATTCTGGATAAGAACAAAGCCCTTCTGGATATCAATAAGTTGGGGTTTGACACTAAAATACTAAATCAATTCAAGTCAGTTCTAAAGAAACCCTATGGTCTTATTTTAGTCTGCGGCCCAACCGGATGCGGAAAAACCACGACCCTCTATTCAGCGATAACCACCCTCAACAGCAGTGAAAAAAATATTATCACAATTGAAGATCCCGTAGAATATCAGTTAGATAATATAACTCAAAGCCAGGTAAAGGAACTCATCGGTCTTACCTTTGCCAGGTTTTTAAAACATGCCCTCAGGCAAGACCCGGACATCATCCTGGTGGGCGAAATCAGAGACAGAGAAACTGCCGAGATCGCAATTCAGGCATCACTGACCGGTCATCTGGTTATTTCAACCCTTCATACAAACGATAGTCCCAGCGCCATCACACGACTTCTTGAAATGGGAATTGAGCCTTATCTCCTATCTTCTTCTCTCCTGGCTTGCCAGGCACAACGTCTGGTGCGGACAATCTGCTCCGAATGCAAAACAGGTTACTACCCTCCTCAGGAGGTACTGAGGAAACTGGGAATTGATGATGAAAAGTTCATGTTATACAAAGGCAAGGGATGTTCAGCCTGTTATGATTCCGGTTTCAAAGGGCGCATAGGTATTTATGAGTTTCTGGAGATAGATGAAGGTATCCAATCCTTAATCCTGAATAATCCAACCATCGACATCCTGCTAAAGTATCTCAAGACAAAAAAACACCGGAGATTGAAAGACCTTGGAGATGAAAAGGTTAGGCAGGGAGTTACTACCATAGAAGAAGTAAGGCGGGTAACATCTGCTGAGATGTGAATCTATGGATTTGGATGATTGGATGATTGGATGGTTGGATAGAAAGTTTGATTAATCTGCGGAAATATGCGTAATCTGCGGATGGGATTTGGAAATTATGGCGATCAGTTTTAATCATAAGCGCTCAAGCGCTGCTTCAAAATCGCTTAAAGCGCTGCCCGGCTTTGGTACGACACTGCGAGGTGGTATCATTAGCTTCTTTGCCGGACCCGTTAAACCAGGTGAACTGATTTTTTTTACTTCGCAGCTTTCCCTGATGCTTGAGATCGGCACTCCTTTGAATAGTGCGCTGAAAGCCATAGGAAACCAGACTGAAAATGAGACATTTAAAGCGGTGATTCATGCCATGCTTCTGGATGTCGAGGAAGGCAGGCAGCTTTCTGACGCCATGAAACAACATCCCCGGGTTTTTGATAACGTCTTCGTCGGCATGATTAAGGGCGGAGAATCCGGAGGTTTCCTGACAAATATCCTGAATCGGCTTGTTGAAGCACAGGAAAAGCGTCAAGCTCTTAAAACTCAACTGAGGACAGCTCTCACCTATCCAGCCTTTCTTAGCATCATAGGATTTTTTGTGATTGTTTTTATTATGGTCAGTGTTTTGCCCAAGTTTACCGTGTTTTTTGAGGGAAAGGAAAGTATCCTGCCATTTACCACACGGTTTCTGATGACAATAAGCGTTTCTATACAAAAATTCTGGTGGGTCTACATACTATGCAGTGCCGGGCTGGTGATCAGTCTTAAATTCTTCAAAGAAAGCAGGACAGGCAGAATTCTGATGGATCGTTTTTTTGTAAGCGCACCGTTGATAGCCGGATTATCCAACAAAATTTATACTTGTGATTTGCTCCGAACACTCGGAAATTTAATGGAGAGCCATATTTCCCTTCTCGAAGCGCTTGAAGTGACCCGCAGCTCTATCCGGAATCAATATTTCAGGGATTTTGTCAATCGGATTATGGAGCATGTACGGCAAGGAGGAAGGTTTTCCCGGCCATTTGCCGCTTATCCTTATGTGCTGGAGACGGTTAAACAAATGGTTGCCACTGGCGAGGAGACCGGAAATTTACCCAAGGTCATGTTGCGCCTGGCCAGGTTCTATGATACAGAGGTGGAGCAAGAGCTCAAAACCCTCTCCGCATTAATTGAACCCATGGCTTTGATTGTTATGGGAGCGGTAGTAGCCGTTATTGTTTCGTCCATAATTCTTCCGCTGTTCAAGCTATCGCAGATGTTACATTAAGGATTCGCCCAAAAATAAATTAGCGCCCTTCGGGCGGACTTTTGCAATATGAAAAAATCGGAGAATACCCATGTCTTTTCCACTAATAAAAAGAGAAAGCGAATATACTTATGAGGATTATCTTAACTGGCCGGATGACGAAAGATGGGAATTGATAAACGGAATTGCTTATGATATGACGCCAGCTCCATCAAGAACACATCAAAAAATCTCAAGGGAATTGCTAACAATATTCAATACATTTCTGTTCGGAAAAAAATGTGAGGTTTACAATGCGCCATTTGATGTTCGTTTACCCGAATCGAATGAAAGTGATAATGAGATAATAACTGTTGTGCAGCCTGATATTCTTGTTATATGCGATAAATCAAAATTAGATGATAAGGGTTGTAGAGGAGTTCCGGATTTAATTATAGAGATATTATCACCTTCTACTATTCACAAAGATATGAGAGAAAAGTTTTTTCTTTATGAAAGGGTTAAAGTAAAAGAATACTGGATAGTTCACCCTGAGGACAAAACCGTTATGGTTTTTATGTTGGAACAAGATGCAAAATATCGAAAACCTGATATCTATTTTGATGAAGATAAAATCAGGGTTGGTATTTTAGATGGATTTGAAGTTGACTTGAAGTCTGTTTTTAAAGAATAGGAGCTACCAACCTAAAACGAGACAATCTGTAAATTCAACCAGTTAGGAACGTGGAAGACTTTAACAGGAAAAAATTGAATCATGAAAACAAAATTGAAAAATAAGGAAGCGGCATTGAAAAACCAGACCGGATTTACCTTGATAGAGATGCTGATTGTGGTTATAGTGCTCGGAATTCTGGCTATGATTATCATTCCGCAAATCACTGTTTCAACAGAGGACGCCAAGTTAGCAACTTTACAAACCAACCTGAATACCATGCGAAACGCTATAGAACTTTACTATCATCAGCACAACCAGACATATCCGGGAGCTATAGATAATACGGATGGAGAAGGCGCAACAGCGACTGTTGGTGCCGCTGCAACCGCATTTATTGCCCAGCTTGTAACATATACAGAGGTATCCGGTAAAGCTGCCGGCGATAGCGAGGACTTGACCGGAACCCTCTATGGGCCGTACATAAAGACGGCAACATTACCGAAAAATCCCTTTACCAACATGAGCGATCTTACTTGTGATATCACTGTAACCAACGTTACTACCAGGACCGCAGCCCCTACTGACGACACTGCATGGAAGTTCTATGTGAAAACAGGTGTTTTTATTGCAAACGATAGTACCGACCATGATGATTATTAAATGTTAGAGGATCAGGTTTTTTGCATTCCTGATTTGCCTGTTATGAATAACGGATTAAACTTGCGGCTTCCGGCAGGTTATACGCTTATGGAACTTCTGATTGTCGTGTTGATGCTGGGCATTATGGTAATGGCTGCTACTCCGGTTCTAAATTCCGGGTTGAATGATGCACGGCTTTCCGGAGCAGCCGAGGAGGTTGTCACAGCGCTTGAGTTTGCACAGATGACTGCGGCAACTTCGGGTTCTCGTACCAGGGTAACCATAGATGCCGCCCTGGACACGATTGTTGTGGAAAGGTTTTCGATCAGCATCGACCTGCTGGGCAGTGAAAGCGAACTGGATGAAAACGATGTGGAAGGGGGAGACTTTGCGTTCATGGAACGTCCCATGAACCGGGGCGTTGATTATAGTATCAGCCTGCCGGATGAAAGCCGATTCAGTGGCATTGATATTACCGCTGTTGCTTTCGGCGCAAGTAATTTTGTTGAATTCGATACGCTGGGAGCCCCTTCGGATGGCGGCATGGTTACCCTGGACATGGGCGACAGGCAGATCGTCGTTGCTTTGGATTCACTGGCAGGAAAAGTTACCCTGAGCGATTGTTGATTGGATGGTTGAAGGCGCAACAAAAAGCAAGTAAAATTAACTTTTGTGTCAGGGAAGCAATAAAGTGGCAAACCTGTTAAAAACGTGTAAGGGCTTTACACTTGTCGAAGCGCTCCTTTCCGTGGCTATCCTTGGACTTATAGCCGCCGGGATTTCAGCCCCGTATATATCCGGACTCCGGTCACTTGAAATTCAGGCTGACCGTATGCTGCTTGACAGCCATCTCCGCGGGCAGATGGAAAAGCTTATAGGTTTGCCGTTTAACCGGATTATCCCCGGCACAGAGTCAGTCACTGTCAGAGGAAACGATTATACTATTGAATGGAGCGTAACGCCAGTAGATCTGAACGGCGATTCAAATCCGGAGCCAAGCGCAAGGAAGATTACGGTATCAGTATTCGGCCGGTCACTTACCACCATCGTGGTTGATCACGAAGGTAAGGTGGGTAAAATATGAGACAGCTCGGTGAAAAAGGATTGAGCATGGTTGAACTGCTTGTAAGCTTCACGATTATGGGCATTATTGCCGTTGTTGCCACTCCTTTGTTTTCCACCTGTCTTGATACCTACAGAGTGGCTTATGCCCGGTCCATGCTTTATCATGAAGGTCTGCTGGCCATGGAGCGCATGACCTGCGGGGTTAGGCGTTGTACCTACCTTCTTATCCCCAATAGTCACACCCCAATAAGGAATGATATCCTGGCCTTTTCGGGATTCGTCAATGACGATAATGATTATTACTTTGACGATTCTTTGTTTCCAAAAATCGACGAAGATACTGGAAACGATATGAATAACGACGGTTATAGTGGGATCTTCAATATTGACGACGATGGCAACGGAGCTATTGATGAAGAGTTTGATAACGGAGATGATGATGAAGATGGGAAGGCAAACGAAGACAGACTTGACGGCATTGATAACGATAGTGATGGAAACATTGACGAAGATCTTCCTCGGGATACTAATAGCGACAATGCACCGGGCATTGCAGGCATAGATGATGATGGTGATGGAAATGTGGATGAGGATTCAAAATGGGATGATGATGAAGACGGCCTGATAGATGAGGATTCTCTTAATCCTCTCATCTACTCCTTTGACAGCAGCACAAATACCCTTCGGGAAATATTTTCAGACACAGGTCAATCAATTATTCTTTCAACCCACGTTACCTCCTTTAAGGTTACATATACTTGCAACGCCACAGTTCCGGAGAGCATCATCTTTTGGATCAAGATTGATCTTACGCTCACAGGCGATGATGGGGAAAATGTCGTGTTTTCCGAATATGTGTATCCCAGAAACACGCTCCAGAAAACCGGCAAGCGGGTGCGCTGAGAATGTTACAGCGTCATACCAGGGGCAGCAGAAAAGATGCCGGTATGGCATACGTTGCCATTTTAGTTCTGCTTGCTATTATATCTACGCTGGCATTTACTCTCCTTTTTAAGGCGGGCACAGGGATGTTGGCTACCATGACCCGGGGCAACAGCATGCAGGCCCATTATCTGGCGGAATCCGCTGCTAACCACGCCATGTGGCGACTACTCAATGATTCCAATTTCCCGGCTGCAGATGACAGCTACTATATGCACACGTTGGGAAATGGACGATATGGCTATAAAGTTCGCAGGCACACAGATACCACCTTTGCCACCGTTGCCACTGTCGGTGCAGTTGGAAAAAACGTTGTTCATCAAAGTTATGTTTTATATGTATTCCGCCAATTGATAGTAGAATAATTCATTCGGGAAACTTTAATGTTTAACTTTAACTTCAAATACCCCATAGGCATTGATATCGGCGCTCAGCATATATACGCTGCCCAGCTTAAACACATCCGGCAGGGTTTTGCTGTCAGGGGATTGATGCATCAAGAACTTGATGATGGGGCCGGGGACGTGCCTGATAGAAGTGATGTTTTGGTGCCCTTGTTAAAAAATATTGTAAAAAGCAAACGGTTTGTCGGAAAAAGAGTTGTTCTCCACATTCCCCACCAAAATATCGTGAGCTTTCCCATGCGTTTTCAAGTCGGCAAATCAGAAACTTCGGAAGAAGTCATTCTTCGCGAGTCAAAAGAATACCTTCCATTTCCCATGGAGGAAGCCGTCATAGATTATCCGTCGATTGTATCTCCGTCATCCGATAGCAACAATTGGCACAAAGTAACCATAATTGCGGTCCGCAGGGATGATATAAAACAATATCTACTTATACTGAAAAAAGTCGGTCTGATTGTAGAAGCTGTCGATTTTGATATTTCTTCATTAATACGCCTGCATAATTATCTTTACAATCCAACTCACAATCCGATTCTTTTGTTACATATCGGTTACACACAAACCCTGCTTTCAATTGTAAGCAGAGAATGCATTCTTGCTTATCGTTATATCCCATGGGGAATTGAAATTCTTGTAAGAAAGTTACTGGCAAACCTTGGACTTGCCAACAATGAAAATAAAGCTGAAATTCTTCTCAGAAAGTATGGACTTGCCCATAAAAATCATCAAAACCGCAATAAGAGCGCAAATCTTACTGAAGATATTGAAATAAATGATATATCCCGGGCTATTTATCAGACCATAATGCCTCTTATTGAAGAATTGATTCATGAGTTTCACAAAATTATCGCCTATATAAGATCTGAAAAACAAAATGTGGTTTTTAAAAGCATCTATATCTCCGGTCAGGCAAGCTTAATCCGACATCTGGACAAATATATTGAAAACCAACTTAACATACCGACAAAACTGATAGATCCTGTGAACAAAATGACCCTTTCAGATAGCGCCATGTTGCCAGATATATCCGAAGGCGCTACATTTGCTCTGGCACTGGGTCTGGCGATGAAAAAGGTATCATGGCTTTAAGAGAAATCAATTTGATTCCCCCGGATATCCTGTCTCGCCGGCATTTGTTCCGGCGACTTAGCTTCTGGAGTGGCTGCATGATTCTTTCAATCTCCCTGATCTTTGGATTTTATCAATACTACACGCGTGCCGTCCTAACTAAAAACCGTGCCATGACGAATCTGAAAGAAATACACATTAAACTGGGCACAAAAATTGAAAAAATTAATCAGATTCAAGAAGAATTGAAAAAACTTGATCAGCAGCAAAGTCTTATTAAAACAATAACAAAGAATAAGCCTTATACTATCGTACTCTTGAAGTTGGCTACCCTTATGAATGAATATACCTGGCTTACGCAATTTGTATTAGACAGTAAAAATGACGGAGAAGACAATGCCAATATGAAACTGACAGGCTTTTCTTTTTCCAACAATAAACTAGGGGATTTTATAGATCGGCTTTCGTGTGAGCCTATGTTTACGTCAATTTTTTTGAAATATGCAAGAGAAAACACAATAGCGCTGTCGGATCAGAATAAAGTTAAGAAAGTGAAGGTGAAGGTGATCCAATTTGAGATTGAGTGCAATTGTTTATAGAAGGGAAAAGCGGTGATGACGCTCAGTATGAAAAAAACAGATCGGATCTGCCTTGTCATTGTAGTTATTGTTTCACTTATATGCGGCTATTTGGCAGCAATGAGTGTAGTCAAACAGGAAAGACGTATCAGGCAAGAAAATGATCTCATTTCCAAAAAATCAACTGATCTGAACCTGGCCGAAATGAGCTTCCATGAGTTTAAGAAAGCCTGGAATGATAAACGAAAAGAATTAGAAACTTTAAATGAGCGCATTCCGGAAACAGCACAGCTCGGAAAGTTCCTGAAGCAACTTGATTCTTTGATAAAGAAAAGAAATATTGCTCTGATCAGTCTTAAGCCTCTACCAACAGTAAAAGAGATACGCTATACTAGAATTCCGATCCATCTTATGTTTAAAGGCGCCTTTGCCGATATCTATCATCTGCTCTACGATTTTGAGACGATGAACCGTGTACTGGTAATGAAAAAAATGATTATCTCCAAACCCGACCGCGACAAGCTCTGCCGCGTTGATTTAACGATCAGTGTTTTTGAGCGTTCAGGAACAATAATGGAAAAAATGTTGAGAGACATTATTTAATGCCGGAAAAGAAAAACAAACCAATACAAATCTATATCGTTATTGGGCTGTCGCTGGTACTGGTGATCATGGGATACTTCCGGTTTATACACAACAAGTCAATATTTGATGCCGATCACAACCTGCCTGCGGCCGGGTCTGCTCAATTTGATATTGCTTTGGTTGAAATTAATAAACCACAAAAAAACTCCATGCATGCATTGCCCGTAAATGAGCCCTTGAGTATCTATATTAGAGATATCTTTGCGCCTTTGAAATCTAAGGCAGCCATTCAATCCACAAAGCAAGCACCGTCAACAACGCCGGTTTTGTCCTTGAAGCTAAAAGGCACGATTGTCGGCGGCGGGATTCCCATTGCCATCATCAATGATCAATTCGTTCGCGTGGGTGACGTTATCGCTAATTATAAAGTGGTCAAAATTGTCGGAAACAGGGTGTTTTTAGCTTCAGGCAATCGTCAAAAAATCCTGGAGGTGTTGAACAATAAGAAAAAATGAAGGATGCTCATGACTTTACTTATTAAAAAAGTAGCTTGTGCTTTGATTGTGCTCATGGTGGTACAGGTTGGAATGGATACTACCGTCTTTGGCAAGGTTTCTTCTTCCCCGGTCATTCTGGAAAAAACAAGACAGCGGCGTCACCCGGTTAAGGGGTTGCTCAATTTTAATTTTTATCAGAGCGATATCCGGAAGATCCTTTCGGCTTTTGCTATCAAACATAAGATAAACATCGTAATGGCCCAGGGTGTATCCGGTAAAATCTCAGTGCATCTTCATCAGGTGACTCAGGACAAAGCTCTGGATGCAATCACCCTGGCGGGTGGATTCAGTTATCGTAAACACGATGATGTGTATTATATTTATAAGCCTAAGAAGGCTGTTGATCCGCAGGCTGAAAATCTTCAGCTCTGGATATTCAAGCTCAAATACGCCGAGATTGATAGTGTCCAGAAAATTCTGGAAGCCATCCCGGGTATGCGAATGATCAAAATTCATGAGCCTACCAAAACCGTTATAGTGGAAGACATCCCGGAAAACATCAAGAAGATTGAAACCATCATTAGTTTCTGGGACACTGCGCCTAAACAGGTGCTGATTGAGGCCAGGATTCTGGAAGTGACTCTGACCGAGGATATGTCTATGGGCGTTAACTGGGGACAGATACTTGGCGACGTAAGAATCGGAACAGGGGGTTTTAGCTCCGCAACGGCTGCTACTGCGAGGGGGGTTTCTCCTGTGTCTGCTGCAGGAGCCGGTATTTTTGCAAACATCATAACTGCTGCAGGGTCCAGGCATCAGTTTGCAGCCGCCATAGATGCCCTGCAAGCCAAAACCAGGATCAACACACTTTCTACGCCCAAGATACTGGCCATTCACAACGAAGAAGCCAGTGTGCAGGTTGGTGGAGAGCAGGGGTACAAAGTCTCCAAGGTTATTGATGGCATCATCTACAATAGTATAGAATTCATAGATACAGGTACTATATTAAAAATAACTCCCTATATTAATGATGACGGCAATATATTGCTCAAAGTGCAACCAAGCATCACTGGAGCCAGGCTTGAAGAAGAAGGAATCCCAGTTGTTAACACTACTACAGTTTCCACATGGCTGCTTGCCAAAAACGGGGAGACTGTTTTTATCGGAGGATTGATCCAAGATGCAAAAACAAAAACGAACGACAGCATTCCCTGCCTGGGCAGTATCCCAGGTTTAGGCTTGCTTTTCGGACGGACATTTCGAGGCATGGCAAAGTCCGAACTCATCATATTGATCACTCCAACAATCTTTTACGCCAGGCAAAACCAGGGTAACCGGAAAGCCATAGAAAAAACTAAAAAAATGGAAGATCTTTTAAAGAAGCAGGCTTTCCCCTTCCAACAAACTATGCCCGAAAATGATCATTGAGAAAAATTAATTAGTGCCTGAACGAAAAGTATTTTTTCCAATACGGGGTCGGAATAGAATTTGCGAAAAAAACGTCGCTAAGGATTTCATGGGGACCAAAATGAAGAAATTGAAGACTCATCTGCTAAAATCCTAATCACAGAAGTTCTCCCTATTTTCAATTTTCTGGCAATCTCAGATTTACTCAAACCTTGCTTAAATAATTTTTTTATTTTGGTCTCTTTTAAGGCGGCAGATTTCGGCCGTCCATGTGGCTTACCTTTTTTTCTTGCCTGAGCGATTCCGGCTTTTATTCTTTCACTTAAAAGCCCTGCCATGGCCCGTCCTGTATGGGTAGTTAAATCTAAGGCCTCGGTTAAAGAAATAAACCCCACCCCCAAATCGTTTAATTCCCTCAGTGAGGTCACTAAATCAGGAAGAAATCGTCCCCAACGGTCAAGCTTCCAAACTATAATGACATCAATCTTTCTCCGCCTGGCCTCTTGTAGCAACTCCTCTCTTTTTCCTCTGTCACTCACCCCTGAGCCGATATCTGAAACTTGATTTACAATTTTCCATCCTCTGTTAGTTACATAGGATGTCATTTCTTCCAGTTGCATTGGCAGGGTTTGCTGATCACTTGTCGAAACCCTGGCGTATAATGCTGCTCGCATTTTTTACCCTGTCCAAAAACCCCTCAAAAGTCAGCTTTAAAATCTTTGTCATTTAGATTAGTTATGAAGTTGAAAATAGCGTGTCCATAAATTATAGTTTTTGGACAGCAAAGTAAACATTAAAGTAGGGCTGCAAAAAATGTCAGAAAGAAAAGTTATATTTTCAGATTCGGAGCGGGAACGTTTTAACAGTTTTCCGTCAGAAATCCTTTTCGATGATGTCATTACCTTTTTTACCCTCACGGAGCAGGATCAAAACTTGGTGAGAAATAGAAGAGGTGACCATAATCGCATTGGCTTTGCTTTACAGTTAGGCACACTGCGTTATCTGGGTTTTTGTCCTGACGATCTTTCGTCCACACCTCTTAATGTCATTGATTATCTGTCCCAACAACTCGGATATGTTGATTCGGTAAATCTTCTTCGGGCCTATGGGGGCCGGGAACATACACGAACAGACCACCTGCAAGAAGTTATCAATTACCTTGATTTTCGGAAGGCAAGCCAGGCCGACCTTGATAATCTTGGCGTTTGGCTCCAAAAAAGGGCCTTGGAGCACGATAAGCCAACATACCTCTTTAATTTGGTTTGCGAAAAACTTTATTCTGATAAGATAGTCCGGCCAGGGATTACTATTCTTGAAAAAATGGTTATCTCTGCAAGACTACAGGCTCAAGAACAGATATACCAGAAACTGCACCATATGTTGTCCGATGAGTTAAAAGAATTTCTGGATCAGACTTTGGTTCCAGTCGAGGATCTTGGGCGAACTCCACTTTCATGGCTCCGTTTTGGCGCCACGGCAAATACACCTTCCGAGATATTGAAAACAATTGAAAAACTTGACTTTATGAGGGAACACCAGGTCTCTGAGTGGGACCTTTCAGTAATAAATCCAAATCGCAGAAAATTTTTAGCTCAAATTGGCAGGAGATCAACGAATCAGGGGCTTCAGAGAGCTGTGCCGCAAAGACGATATCCAATTCTGCTTACTTTTCTACAGCGGACTTATGAGGAAGTCATTGATGAGCTTATTGAGTTGTTTGATTGATGTCTTGGGGATTGCTATACCAGGGCTAAAGGAGATTTGAAAAAATTCCATCTTTCAGTCGCCAAAACAACGAATGAAAAAATCATGATGTTTAAAACAGTGGGCCGAATTCTTTTAGATCCTGAAATTTCTCATGATGAATTAAGGTCTCAGGTCTATAAAATATTCCCGGAAGATCAGTTGCGTACAGCTATTAATGAGTGTAATATCCTTATACGTCCACAAGAGGATCATTCATATGATTTCCTTGGTAATTGATACAGCTACATCCGTGAATTCTCACCAAAATTCGTGGAATCTCTAATATTAAAATCCAACCAGGAAAACGACTCTCTCTTGAAAGCTGTTGACATTTTGCGGAGTCTAAATGTTACAGGAAAACGGAAAGTCCCAAATGATGCGCCAATTGATTTTATTCAGAAATCCTGGCTCCCTTATGTTAAAAACGAGTTTGGTGAAATTGTTCGTCGTTACTACGAAATAAGCACCCTCTGGCATCTTCGAGGAGCGTTACGATCCGGGGATATTTGGGTGAAAAACAGTCGCCGCTATGCAGATCCCGAATCATACCTCATTCCAAAGGAACAATGGCCGTCTATGCGAGCGGAAGCATGTCGTATTCTTGGATTACCTGAAAACGGTGACGAAAAAATACAAGAACGTCAAAAAGAGCTTGAAGATATCCTTCAGGAATTAGATGAAAAGATTGTAAAAGAAGATGGAGTGCGCATCGAAGATGGCGAGTTAATTCTTTCTCGGCTTAAAGCGGAAGAATTGCCAGCCAGCGTAAACAAGTTACAGAATTTAATTTCTGACAGACTCCCACGTATAGACCTCACTGATCTTTTGATTGAGGTAGATAATTGGATTCGCTTTACAGAATATTTTGAGCACGCATCTACAAAGCAGCCCAAGAACCCAGCTCTATTAACAAGCGTTTACGCCTCTATTTTAGCCCTGGCTAACAATTATGGTCTCAAAAAGATGGCGGAAATATCCGGCCTTTCCTATTCGCAACTGGCCTGGTGCACTAATTGGTTTATCCGCGAGGAGACACTACAAAATGCAATCAATGAACTTGTGAATTATCAGTTTCATCAACCCTTGGCCCGATGGTGGGGTGGTGGAACTATGTCCTCATCAGACGGGCAAAGATTCCCTGTTGCAGTTAAAGCAAGAAACTCAAAGAGTATTCCAAAATATGGTTATGG
>Ga0255431_1008_pt1 | contig 46334 bp, 54 predicted proteins | sample ANMaggSeSYBR02J5_FD_182633 | JGI IMG/M metagenome (GOLD analysis project Ga0255431, IMG submission 182633) | Sediment cell enrichment communities from methane seep in Santa Monica Basin, California, United Staets - ANME aggregate JGI... | ecosystem: Environmental > Aquatic > Marine > Cold seeps >... | reverse complement strand
AGAAACAGGAGATATTTTTAAAAAAAAACTAGAACCACGTCTTGAAGAAGCAAAGTCAGGTAAAAGAGTCGTCTTTTTTGTTGATGCTGCCCATTTTGTATGGGCTCCATTTCTAGGGATATTGTGGTGTTTTACAAGATTATTTATTAAAGCACCTTCTGGTAGAAAACGATTCAATGTCCTTGCTGCATTGAATGCAGTAACTCATGAATTAATCACTGTTACCAATGATACTTATATCAATGCCAATAGTGTTTGTGAATTATTATGCTCTATTGCACTTCTTGATATTAATGGTCCAATTACACTTGTTTTAGATAATGCTAGATATCAAAAATGTAAAATTGTTTTTGAATTAGCTGAATTCCTTGATATCGAATTACTTTATCTTCCCCCTTACTCTCCAAATTTGAATCTGATTGAACGTTTATGGAAATTTGTCAAGAAAGAGTGCCTATATTCAAAATATTATTCCGAGTTCGGGAATTTAAAAAATGCTATCATTAACTGCTTGAGCCAAACAGATAGTACTCATAAACAAGAACTTGATTCTTTACTTACATTACGGTTTCAAAGATTTGAAAAAGCTCAATTTTTGGAGGTGTGAAGTATAGCTCTATCAGAGACTTTAATACCATGCACTGTTTTTTCGTTTAATGTTTTTAAATACCCGACAATTGCCTCTTTTATATTCTCTAACGCATCTTCTACTGTATTTCCTTGTGACCAACATCCTTTAAGAGCTGGACAATGCACAATATATCCCCCATCCTCTAAATCTTCTTCAAGCACAACATTGAATTTCATTTCTACTCTCTCCACATCGTCTTCTCTATATTTCGAACCCAATTATTATCAATCGTACGCCATCTTTCTATATTAAAGTAGAGTTAAATAAAGGGGATCTTTCAAACTTCGAACCATTATCTCACCAGACCACAAATCCAGCAGATAAAATTCTCGCTCAATGTTCATTAGCAAATACATTCTGGCTCAGACACTGCTTGAAAATTTAATCCGTGTTACATGTTCATGGGAATTTTCATCATCTCTATGTTCTCTCTGGTAGAAAGTTAAAAAAAATACAGAGTAATCCAGCTGTTTATTGATACAATAGATGGAACGTTAAGATATAGAGGATCGATTTATTTATACTGTGGAAGGTATAATATATGGATATGTATTTATCAAAGAGTCTTCCAAGAGTTTTAGTACCGAAATATTACAATAGTGTTGATAACCTTATTGAGGATGCATTCAGAGCACTTCTAAATTTGAAGCCGGGTTTGAAGGTTGAGATATCTATTGAGCTTTATTTTAAAGAGGAAGTTTCACTTTCAAGAGCTGCTGAAATAGCTGGCATGGATATAGAAGGTTTTAAGGAAATATTAAAAATGAGGGGATTAAAGGTTACAAGTTATATTGGCTCAAAAGAAGATATCGAAGCGAGGGGGGGTTGTTAATAATCATCCCTTCAATCAATTTTTTTTTAGATTTAGATACTTTTTTACATCTGCATTTCGGGCAGGTAATTCTACATATCGGATGTGCGGCTTATGCACGCACAGCCATCTGGCTTCGCTATGATTTAGCTTCGCAACGAGTTGTAAGTGGTAAAGGGGTAAAGTAGAAAGGGGTTACAATTCCTTCACAAGGCGAAAGCCGAGGAAGCTGTCGCGGTTGACCGGGCCGAAGTAGCCGCGATCGGCAGACCGGCAGTCCACGGCATTCAAGAGCCAGCTACCGCCACGAATCAGGCAGGCGACACTTCCTCCACCCTCCCAAGCACTACCATCCGCAGGAGCGCCTTCATAGCTATCATGCCACTTATCCTGCACCCACTCACAGAGATTCCCATGCATATCATATAGTCCCCATGGATTGGATTTCTTCTGGCCTATAGGATGTGTTTCATAATTTGAATTTTCATAATACCACCCATATTCATCAAGTTCAGATTCGTCATCACCAAAGGAGTAGCGTGTAGCAGTGCCACCACGGGCAGCATATTCCCATTCAGCCTCTGAAGGTAATCGATATTTTTCTGTACCTTCTCTCTCATTCAGCTTTTTAATAAATTCCCGTACATCGTTCCATGAAACTCGTTCAACTGGCAAATCATTGCCTTTAAAATATGATGGATCGCTTCCCATAACCTCATGCCACTGTTTCTGGGTAACTTCGTATTTACTCAAATAGAATGGTTTGGGTATTTTTACATAATGGACCGGATCCCCCTCTGAGTATCAACAGATCAAAAAAACCATATCACCAACTGCGTTAGAGGTGATTGGTGACTGGATATTGCAGCATACCCAGGACATTTAGATAAAATATTCTACAATCTATAATCTGTCATGTCAAAAAGAGTAAAAAGGGTTCCATATACACTCGATCCAAAGGGTACAAGTCCCCTTCCCATAGAGGAACTGACAGCAATTCTACGAGGTGCTGATGATCTGATCATGAGTGGAGATTGTCGGAAAAGCCCAATTTTCGAATATTTTAGCTTTGCTGTCCAAACTTGACCGGGCGCAACATGGTGATTTAGCTTTCACAATATTTCTGGAAGTTTCAATTTAGGCGCTTTTCAGGTACTTTTCCGACAATCTCGAGTGGAGGCCGGAACCTGCTTGTAAAAATATTAAAAGGTTCAAAACAGAAGAAGCTGCTTGAGTTAAAGCTGGATCGGAGTCCGGTCTATGGATTTTATCATGACCTTTCACCGGAAGATATTCTTGCACGGGTCGATTGGGTTATTTTGAATGGATACCTGGATATAAGATATGAATATCGTTTACCACTACTGGTATATACACCAAAAGGATGGGAAATTGAAAAAGTTACGTATTCTACTGAGATGCTCAGATGAATTGATGATATGTTAAAGAAGACTTACGCTAGGGATGAATAACAAGGATGGAATAAATTCAGACTTTAGCAATTTGAGAGTTGCAAAAAGTAGGCTAAAACTATAGAAGTCATGGGCATTCCTTTATCCATGCACCCCACTCCAGTAAAGGGCAGCATGTGCATGACATCACATTAAAAATAATATTAATAATTAAAGTCACATCTTCTCACGCACAGGCTCAAGTATCTGGTTCATATACTCAGCCGCACCGGCTTTCAGGTCCATCGGATGAAGTTCTTTCGATGCAAACTCAGCCTCAAGTTCTTCATATCCAAGGTAATGCAGGTCACCGCCATACTTCTCAGGCCGGTGTATGGTAATATCCTCAAACCGGGGCATAATATGATACTTAAACAGCGCCAGCACCGGGTTATCTACGATATCCCCCTCAGGGCAGAACGCTTTATTGATCTTCTTCTTTACCGCCTTCCCGGAATCATCCATGGAAATGAAATTATTTGCCGATGAGGACATTTTCTTTCCGTCCAGTCCCAGCAAGATCGGCGTATGGATACAGATCGGCGCCTTATATCCCAGCCCTGGCAGCCCTTCCCTGGCCAGCATATGAATCTTGCGCTGGTCAATACCGCCAACAGCGACGTCCACTCCCAGCAAGGCAATGTCCACGGCCTGCATAAGGGGATAGACCATCTGGGACACCATGGGTTTCTCAGCACTGCGGCTCACCTCGTCCATACTGCGCCTGGCCCGGTTCAAAGTAGTACTCCTGGCCAGTTTTAACACACTCAACATATAATCAGGTTCAAGCTGGTAATCAGAGCCATAAACAAATTTGGTCTTCCCTTCCTCAAGACCCAGTGCAATAAAACACTCCTTATTAAAATCAGCGATCTCCCTTACTTCTTCCATGGTCCCCTTCTCATTGAGATACGCATGAACATCTGCCAGCAGTACCGTCACCTCAAATCCGGCATTCTGCAGGTCTATCAGCTTATTAACAGTAAGGACGTGACCCATATGTATCTTGCCGCTGGGTTCATAGCCCACATAGGCAGTAGGAGATTCCTTTGTTTCCAATAGCTGTTCCAGTTCTTCCTGTGTTACAATCTCTTCAGTATTCCGTTTAATGAGTGCCAGTCTGTCCATTCCTGTTCAACCACCTGGTAGATTCCTGAGAACACTATCCCAGGATTAATAAATATATCGACAGCAGACAAGTATATCTAATATTCTCCATACTATTCTCCCAGAACCTTACTTACTCTATCAACAAGTTCCCTGTGTCCGAAAGGTTTTGCAATATAATCTGACACTTTTACCACATATAGCCCGATTATCTTACCGCTGATTAAGGAGGAAGCGGTTACTCGCCCCTCCTCACCTTAGAACGGTACGTGAGACTTTGCCGTGTAGCCGGGGCCGTTGCCGGCCCCAGGCCCTCTATTTCATCTGTTTTTGCAGTAACAATAAAATCTTTCGCATATCTTGAAAAATTCACTTTGCGTTTTTTGGCATCATAATTATGCACAACTCTATTGTGTATAATGGCCTACAATAAGATTAAGTGGGTATCCACTAAAAAAAAAGAATGAACAGGGGTAAAAAGTACCCCTTTTCAATTAATGGTGGCCCGTATGGGATGCCAGTTCTGCCTGTCGTTTGTTGTATGCATTCTCTGCGGCTTCCAGACATGATTCACAGATCTCTGCTACTTTATCCTTATAATAAGGCTCGCTGAAATCAGGAACTCTTGTTTCCACAGCATACAGTTGTTCACCCTTTCTTCCACAAAGGTTGCATTTAGAACCATTTGCCCTTGAACGAATACTATTGGCATCATGGCAGGCGTTGGTACATTCCTCGCAAATGCCCAACCACATCCCTGTAGGGTAAGCTGTTCTGAATCTAGGTACATCTGGTTTTACTGGACATAGAGTAGGTCTTCCTACACCGCATAATTCACAATCTGCCATATTTTTCACCTCCTATTATAGTCCCAGTACATTAGCCGCACTTTCTGCCCAGATGATGAATGGTTCAGAATAAATTCCTATTGCCAGCACGCCTATTAATGCCAGCACTATAGCCACTGCATATGCTCCGGGTATATTCAATTTTTCATCGGACGAAGGCGGAAGTACATACATATATTTCACAACCCTGGCATAATAATACAGGGATAATGCACTATTCAATATGGCAAAGACTACCAGAAGTAAAAATCCTCCTTCCAGCACTGATAAGAACAGTAAGAACTTACTGACAAAACCTGCTGTTAGTGGAATACCAGCCAGTGCAAACAGGAATATCATAATGCTGAATGCCAAAAACGGAGACCTTTTACCCAGTCCGGCAAAGTTATCCAGATGATCAACGTCCTTTGCATTACTGTTCTCCTTCAACAACATATATCCCAGTGCTGCCACTGCAATAAAAGCACCCGTCTTCATGAATGCATGGGACATGACATACAGTATGCCTGCAGTCAATGCCTCGGGTGACATGACTACAAACACCATGGAAATATATCCTGCCTGTGCCACTGAAGAATAAGCAAGCATACGCTTAATACTCTTCTGGCTTAAGGCTACTACATTACCAAGGGTCATGGTAATTATTGCAAGAATCATGAACACCATTGCTATATCGACCTTGATGGCTATCATCGCAATCAATATTATCCTGAAGGCTGCAACGAAGGCCATCTTCTTGGACCCTGCTGCCAGCAGTGCCGAAATTACAGTGGGCGCACCCTGGTAAGTATCCGGTGCCCACATATGGAACGGTACCAGTGCCATCTTGAACCCAAATCCGGCCACAATCAGCATCAAAGCTATTATACCTAATGGACTCTGGAGGACAGCGGGATTTGCACTAAAGAAATCTGCCAATTCACCGATGTTTGTAAGGCCACCGCTCATGCCATATATATATGAAAGACCGAACAACAACAATGTGGACGACAGGGCACCTATAATGAAGTACTTGACTGCCGCTTCCAGGCTATTCGGATCCTTCTTGTTGAACCCTGCCAATGCATAAGTGGACAAACTGGCCAGTTCAAACCCGATGAACATAGTCACAATATCTATTGCTGAGGCCACTACCATCATTCCGATGGTCCCGAGTAGTATAAGAGTATAATACTCGTCTTGATTCGAATGGTTATCATACTCTTTTATCGATGCTATAACCACAATCAGGGATACCACTAAGAAGGTCAGCTTAAAGAACTGGCTCATTGGGTCAATGGTCAGGGAATCTGCCAATATGCCTTCCATCTGTATAACATATACTCCCCTGCACACAATGACCAAACTGGCCACTGCAAGGAATATTGCGGCAAGATATCCCAGTACTTTTTTCTGTGAAGTTGCCAGGAACAGACCAATCATCATAATGGCAAGAGCCCCGATGGTCAATATTAGTTCCGGAGCAAATTGGGAAGCTAATTCCATATAAGTCATATCATCACTCCTGGAATGATTTTACTGGCATATTCAAACATTTCCATCACTGATCCCGGATATACTCCAAACAATATTATCAACAACACCAGTATTGCCATTGGCACCAATTCGAAATTAGCCAGATCATGAGGTTCACCAAGTTTCTCATTGTAACTGCCAAACATGGCACGTTGCAATGCCCATAAGTGATACCCGGCCGTAGCTACAATACCAAGCATTGCCAACAGTGCATATACTGGTAGAGTCAGGTAACTTCCTGTCAGTACCATAAACTCGGCAATAAAACCGCTCATAGCCGGAAGTCCCAGTGATGCCATGAATCCACACATCATCAAAAAGGCCAGTTTTGGCATCCGGTCAGCCAATCCGCCCAGGTCTGGTATAATCCTGGTATGGACACTGTGCTGTATCACACCTACACTCATGAAAAGCACGGCAGTGATCAGTCCATGGCTGAATTGCTGGAACATGGCACCGGAAACTGACATGTAGTTGAATGCGGCAGCTCCCAGCATCACATAACCCATATGGGCTACACTGCTGTAAGCAACCATCTTCTTCAGGTCTTTCTGGGCCAGTGCTGCAAATGTTGCATACAATATACTTACCACAGCCAGCACCGCCATCAATGTGATTATATATGGGCGATAATCTCCCAAACCGTCAATCATTGGCAACAATACCCTGAACAACCCGTAGCCGCCCATTTTAAGCAGCACACCAGCCAGCAGGACACTGCCTGCTGTGGGTGCTTCCACATGGGCATCCGGTAACCAGGTATGGAAAGGTACGGTAGGCATCTTCACTAAAAACCCGAAGAACAGTGCAAGGAAAATACCAACTCTCATCTCAGGAGATGCGATGTCAGAAAATGCCTGTAACAATACAGGTATTTCAAAGGTATTGACACCGGTACTGAAATACAGCGCAAATATCCCCAGTACCATTACAAGACTGGCAACATGGGTATAAATGAAGAATTTAATTGCTGCATAGTCCTTGTTTGGACCGCCCCAGATACTTATCAGGAAGTATAGAGGTATCAGTGTTATTTCCCAGAATATGTAGAACAGGAAGAAATCCAGGGCCATAAATACCCCGAACACTCCAGCCTGCAGTACCAGTATCAAAGCAAAGAACTGGTTGGGCAGTTTGTTCTCTCCCCATGCATAAATAATGGTTAACGGGCATAGTATCGCATTTAACAGTATCAGCGGCATGCTGACTCCGTCAACACCCAGGTAATAACTTATCCCCATACTGCTCATCCATGGAATTTTATCAATGAACTGGAATTGAAGGAAAGCTATACCTGATTCAAACTGGAGATATATCATTATCGTAAGTACGAATGATATTGCTGATGCAGTTAATGCAACTACCCTGGCTGATTCCCTGCTTTTTGCAAATAACAGCGTTAGGGCAGCACCTATGAGTGGGATGAAGAGTATTAATGAAAGTACATAATCAATCACTTATATCAACCCCTTGAATGAGAGGATAAGGGCTATCAAGCCCACCCCTAAAACCGTTGCAGTGGCATAATTCTGCACCACGCCTGTCTGTATCTTTTTCAAGACTTCTGCTCCTCCTATGATAAATGAACTGATGCCGTCAATGATACCATCAACAATCTTACGGTCACTGAACTCACTGGTCAAAGCAAGTACCCCATAAGTGAATTTCAGGGATATCAGCTCAATAAATATTTCATGCTGGTAGTATCGCTTGGCAAGAATCGCGAATAACGGGTTTCGCATATTCCCGATTGATGCCACACTTATCCAGCGCCTGTTATAGATCATCCATGCTAACAGTAGTCCACCTACACCAACAATAACCGGTAATAGGAATATTATTGGGGAAGCATGATGGACGACATCGTGAAGTTCATAATGATCTATAACATGATTTCCACCTAATACAGCAAGATGGTGGATCTCTTCATGATCATAGGTATGACCAACGAAATCCGTGAACGGAAGGAAGGTAAGCATTCCGAATACCAATGCAAATACAGCAAGAATTGATAAAACTCCTGTCATAGTTGCCGGCGACTCATGAGGATGTCTTTCCTGGCGAGGTTTGCCTGTGAATGCCATAAACCACAGCCTGAATGTATATATTGCTGTTAATAATGCCGCTAATATACCAAAGGCAAATGGGATCCAGTCATTAGTCATGTGGGCAAATACATATGAACCTTCTACGATGATCGCATCCTTACTGACAAAACCACTGGTACCAATAGGCGTACCAGCTATTTTTAAAAATGGTATGCCAATACCGGCAAGTGCCAGTGAAGAAAATAACATGGTGATCCCTGTGATCTTCATCTTACTCATCAGACCACCCATTTCACGCAGATCATTTGTACCCGTCGAATGAATGACACTACCTGCGCACAAGAACAGACATGCTTTGAAAAATGCATGATTGATCAGGTGGAACATAGCAAAACCTACTGCAGCTACACCTATTACCGATCCCATTCCCAGTGCCAACATCATATATCCAAGCTGGCTGATCGTGGAAAAGGCAAGTACACGTTTGATATCGTTCATTACCAGTCCCATGGTAGATGCGAACAGTGCTGTAAAACCTCCTATATAAGCTACAACAGTAAGTGTCGCAGGAATTGTAATTCCGGCTAATTCAACCCCGGGAGATGCAATAAACATAGGGAATGTCCTGGCAACCAGATACACACCAGCTGTAACCATAGTAGCTGCATGAATCAAGGCTGATACCGTAGTAGGACCTTCCATTGCATCAGGTAACCATACATGTAGCGGGAACTGCCCGCTCTTACCTACCGCACCGCCAAAGAAGAGCAGTGTAATGATAGTAAGTTGACCTGAGGGTATATGATGAATATTTTCGAAGATCGTACTGAACTGGAGCAGATATACTGTCTCATTCCCGGTAATATGAGGAAGCACATGCTCCCGCATATTATAGAATAATATTACTATACCAGCCAAAAACAGCACATCACCCACACGAGTTGTGAGGAATGCCTTCTTTCCGGCAGCAGCTGCCGAAGGTTTCCTAAACCAGAAACCAATTAGCAAATATGAACACAATCCTACCAGTTCCCATGCAATAAAGAACTGGAGGATATTATCTGACAGCACAACACCCAGCATAGCAGCAGTGAACAATGCAGTCTCTGCAAAATACCTGGGTTTGGCTGGATCATGTGCCATATAACCTATAGCATAGATGTGGATGAGCAAACTCACAAAAGTGACCATCATCAACATTACACTTGCCAGGGGATCTATCAGAATACCAACGTTCAATACTGAAAACCAAGGATAAGATACCTCAATAGGTATATGTGTTCTATATATCTGTAAAAATGCCAATACAGATATAATACAAGATATGGCGATTGCCAGTATCGGTATATATCCTCCGCCCGAGGGTAGTTTCTTGCCAAAGGCAAGGGTAAGTACGAATGCTAACACCGGAAGTATCGGTATTAAAAATACTATATTATCAACAGCCATATCTTACCACCTCAGGATGTTGATGTTGTCGATATTGACATTGTTCTTAGACCTGAATATACTCATTAATATTGCAAACCCGATAGCTGCTTCAGCCGCTGCCAAAGCAATACTGAACAGTACAAAAACATGACCGTTCACCTGGCTAAAATGTGATGCAAAGGCTATCAGGTTGATGTTGGCTGCATTGAGCATCAGTTCCACGCACATCATGATCATAATTCCTGACCTTAATGTCATCACTCCATAAGCACCAATGCAAAACACAATGGCTGCAACAATTAGATAATAACTGACCGGTAACATTACTCCTCCTCCTTCTTGGCCATGTAAAGACTCCCTAACAGTGCCGCTAACAGGACCAGTGCAAGTACCTCAAATGGAATTACATATTTGGTGAACAACAGTCCTCCCACATGTTCAATCCCACTTGCATCCTTTGAACCGTCATCCCATACTGTAAAATCAATAGGCACACTTTCCGGCAGAGTGTTTGGCACTAAAGGCTCTAATCCGACAACACTAACTATCGCAAGCAATAATGCCGCCAGCAATAAAAGTGCAGTCAACAGGCTAATTGCTCTACCTGTACCTGATAATTGTTCCATAATCACTCCACCTCCTGGTTTCTCGCAGTAAGCATTACTGCAAAGAGTATCATCACACCAATGGCTCCTACATATACCAGTATCTGCACTACAGCTATGAACTGCGCATTAAGCAATATATATAATCCGGCAGCACCCATCATAGCTATAACACAATGGAAAGCACTGTGTACTACTTCCTTTGATTTTACCACCATAATGGACGAACCGATTATGATTATTGATATGATTGCAAATGGTATGATCTGTAGGTCTATCATTTCGTATACCCCCCTGTCCTGCCTTCAAGTTCGGCTTTATTCGGGGCTGCAAGCTGGTCAGGACTATAGATTGTTTCTTCCCTGGTCCAACAAGCCATCTCGAAGTGTTTTGTCATAGACAGTGCACCATTCGGACAAAAGTCAACACACAATCCGCAGAACATACAATGCCCGTTATCAAATTGTGGATACCATTTTCCGCATTTTACTATCTCAATGACATCATTGGGACACATCTGGGAACATATACCGCACCCTACACATTTATCCATATCCAGATGTTGCTGCCCCCTGAATGCATCAGGCAGTTCCATAATTTCTTCCGGATATAATCTCGTTACAGATTTTGTATATACAGTGCGAAGAGTTATTTGTAAATTTTTTAATACCATCTTTTTCCCCTCCTATGCCCACATTAATCCTATGATCGTGGACCACACAAGGTTCAGCAAAGCAAGTGGAATTAATACTTTCCAGCCTATATCGATGACCTGATCAATTCTGTATCTCGGCAGGGCAGCCCTGATCCATATGAAAAGCATCATCACCATTATTGTCTTGGCAATTACCCAGAAGATTCCGGGGATGTATAGATTGCCGACAATCGGGAGACCATTCCATCCACCTAAGAATAACAGGGTAACAATAAAAGAACCCACAACTGCATGGAGATATTCAGCAAAGAATGCCAGCCCCCATCTCATTCCGCTGTATTCCGTAGCCCATCCTGCGACGAGTTCTTCTTCTGCTTCAGTCTGGTCAAAGGGTATTCGTCCCACATCAGCCAACAAGGCTATGAAGAATACTACAAAACCCAACGGCTGTGCAATAATGTACCATAAATTAGAACCTTCGTAGATCAAATTGGATTGTGCTTCCACTATTTCCACGATATCCAGTGAATGCGCCATTACTGCCACACTAATAATAGTAATACCCAGTGGAATTTCATAACCGATCATCTTTGCTACGTTCCTGAATGCGGCAAGCACTGCATATTTACTGCTTGAACCCCATCCTGCCATAAATGTAGCAAAGATGGCCAATCCGGACACTGCTTCAATATACAGGATACTGATATCCATCCGGGATACTGCTACGGCATATTCTTCCCCCTTAATCACAAGAAGATCAAAAGGAATGACTGCCACCATAAGGAAACCGGACGTGAGTGCAACAATCGGTGCACCTATAAATAACCATTTATCAGCCTTAGCAGGGATAATATCTTCTTTAGTGAACAGTTTGATAGCATCTGCGATCAACTGTAATACACCAAATCGACCGCCTACCCGATTAGGACCTATCCTTGATTGCATATCTCCCAGGAACTTACGCTCAAGGTATACCATTACAAGAGCTCCACCGAAAACGGCTCCTATCACAAGCCCGCCAAGAACACCCCTGATCCAGGGCGCAAATGGATTGTGTGCAAAAATAATAACAAGGTAATCCATAATAATTTCAAATATTCCCATAAATTACACCTCCTACCTGTCTACCTCACTGGTACAGGAATCCATACTTGCTGCTATGGCTGCTACATCAGCTACGTATCCTCCCACCAATAATGGCGGAAGTGCCTGTGCCGTAGCAAAAGCAGGACCCCTGATCCTGAAACGATATGGTTTATCGGAGCCGTCAGAAATTATGTACATTCCCATTTCTCCCCTCGGATCTTCAATACGGGCATACACCTCTCCGGGTTTGGGCCGTGTAATATATGGTGTTACATCCTGCTTATACGGACCTGAAGGCATCTGGTCCAGACACTGCTCAATAATGTAGATACTCTCAAGTATCTCCAGTAACCGTACTTTGACCCGTGAGAATACATCACCGTCATTCTGGGTGATCACCTTAAAATCAAGATCATCATATACCAGGTAAGGTTCCATCCGCCTCAAGTCATACTCCACACCTGTGGCCCTTAAGGGGGGTCCTGCTACTCCAAGTTCGCCCGCTTCTTTGGCAGTTAATACTCCTACACCTTTAGTCCTTCTGAGGTAGATCGAATCACTGGACAACATTGCATCATGGGATTTGACCTGTTTCTTTAGCTCGCTCAGGGTCTTTAATGCCATATCCTTATAGCCCGGGGGCAGGTCGTTCGCTACCCCTCCGAACCTTGCATAATTGTGGTTCAGTCTTGAGCCTGTAATAGCTTCCAGCAGGGACACTACTCCTTCCCGCTCCCTGACCATATAGATGAACATGGTCAAAAAGCCCACATCTGTAGCATATTCACCTATTCCTAACAGATGGCTCTGTAATCTGCAAAGCTCATTAGTTAATACCCTGAGATACTTGGCACGCTCAGTTGGTTCTATGCCTAACAGTTCCTCAACACCACGGCAATAGACATCATTGTTGGAATTGGAGGCAAGATAACAGATCCTGTCTGTCAACGGAAGGATCTGGAGATATGTCCTGTCTTCAAACACCTTTTCCATACCTTTATGAATGTAACCGATCTTGAGTTCGGCTTCCCTTATTGTTTCACCCTCTATCTTCAGGTCAAGCAAAAAAGGACCAGGTTGCAGCGGATGCTGTGGTCCTAGATGCAGGAGTATCTCAGATGGTTTGGGTGGGGAAGTGATTTGAGTTGCTTCATGCGTCATTATTCATCACCTATGTTAAATCGGGATACCCGGCGTAATCTTTACGCAGTGGCCATTCTCCTTCCATTTCTTCTATCAATAATAAGACCTTCATATACGGACAATCATTAAATTTGATCCCATAAAGCTCATAAGTTTCCCTTTCATACCAGTTTGCATTCCAGTAGATACCACAGAGTGAGTCAATATTCGGATCATCTCTTGGCAAAGAAGCTTTTAATGTTATTACCAACGGTGCCGAATATGATGTGACATGGTATACCACATCCATCTTATCAGGAGGATAATCCACACCTGATACACAGGAAAGATGGTCGAAACCATTGTCAAGTAAAAACTGCATGATCTCTTTTACTTTGCCTGGATCTATTCTTGCTACCGCCCTGTTAGGTGAGGGAACATCTACATCAGAAACTGCATCCTTGAACGTATTTGACAGTTCTATCATGATGGTTTTATCGATCTTTTCATCTCCCATATTTTACTCACCACCATCTGCCGGATTTGGTATTACAGTCCTGTCTTGCTCAGCCACGATCTTTTTCTGAAGTTCAATGAAACCCTGCAAAAGAGCTTCGGGTCTTGGCGGACAGCCGGGAATGTAAATATCCACTGGGAATATTTCATCAAGATGTGTGACTGTACTGTATGATTCCCACCAGGGGCCACCTGATATTGCACATTCACCCATCATCAATATCCACCTCGGTTCTAACATCTGGTCCCAGACCCTTTGCAGAGCAGGCAGGTATTTCTTGCTAACATAACCACTTATCATCATTACGTCAGCCTGTCTCGGGGAACACCTCGGGATAATACCAAACCTGTCAGTATCATAATGGGCTACACCCACGCATATTTGTTCAATTCCGCAACAACCCATCGGATGGGTCATAAACCATAAAGAGTTCTTTCTACCCCAGTTCACAATTTTCTGGAGCGGTGAATTTTTAATGAACTCATTTATTGCACTGGCAGAAGTGACCGAAACATTCGAAGGAAGCTCTATCTCACCCATTCCAAGACCCCCTTCTTCCATTCATATATAAGTCCCAATAGTACAACAATCATAAACAATACCATCGCTAAAATGCTAAACCCTGTAGTAAAACCTGGTGTAGTTGCAATCACAGCATCATTCACATAAACGGTAACCCATGGGTAAAGGAATAATAATTCAACATCAAACAATACAAAAAGTATTGCATATGCATAATATTCAACATTGAACATCATATTCGCGCTACCGCTGGGTACAGAACCACTTTCATAGGTTGTGAACTTAGCTCGATTTGTGCTTCTCGGCGATAACTGCTTTACTATAAACATTATTGCCAAGGGTATTACTAAACCAAATAGAATGAAAATAGCTACAGGTATAAAATTATCAATAATCTCCTCCATATCATCACCTATATGTCTTTTCGATATTGAGAGTTGAATTCTATATATAAAAATGTTATGAATTGTTCATGGGATTTTAGTGGTCCCATGTTTCGTTATCGAGAATAGCAGGTTAAACTTATAGTCCCAATAAGAAAATCCTCTCTTAAGTTGGATTAACCTGGGGCCGGACCAGATCAAAGTCCCTTTGTTTTCACAATATCATACTCTATGTCATCGACCTCGGCAGTAAAGGCAGTGACAATCTCCTTTCCCATGCCTATAAAATCAGTGATGCCCAGGTCGGTCAGACAGGCAACTTCCACATCGGGAGGAGTGCCATTACATGAAATATTAATGCCAAAATGTATTTTCTCCGAAGAAATCCCTGCTGATGCTATACTAACACTCAATTTACCATTACCAATAAAAAGATCATCACCTTTTCGTATCGATTCTATGCCATGGTGTAATAGGACATCCTTTACACAGACAACCAGCAAGCGCTGCATATAATATGCAAGCCTGATGCTGCCAGGTGAATTGAACCGCTCCACTATAAAGTGCAGCATGTCCCCGCCCCTGATGGCCAGATTATTCTGCAGGTCTTCCAGGTCCTTGATATTTGAATCCGGAATATCCATAGCCCCCCTGAACAATACAATGCTGTCCCCGGAAATACCTTTAGAGTAGGCCCACAGCGGCTCAATCTGGGAGCCGTCATAATCCAGGGTGTCAGGTAGTATCTCTTTTTTCATGGAACCAAATGCTCCGGGGAATAAATTATAAAATAATCCTACTTCCCTATTGTTATTTCTATTGCTGATACGTTGGATTCGCCGCGGTCCGATGTTACCTTTTCTGTGGATATGAGAATATCCTTCAATTCCACATCATCAGGAACCTGTTCCTCACCACTTCCATAACATCAACAGCTTTTGAAATGGCCCTGCTGCGAGCCTTGATAGTTACATTATCGGCACCGCTGCTGAACTGGGTTACCACTGCAAGTACATAGTCCATCACTGGTTTATTACCGACAAATACTACATCGTCATTTTCCACTTTGCCACCTCACTTAAAATCAATGTGAGCATAGATACAGTACAATACCTTTCAGCTATTCTACATATATTTTACTAATAAACCTGTAAACCGGTTGAAAAACCAATATTCACTTATCCTGTAAGCATCCTGGCATCCACTGCTACCGACCCCCGGGAATAGACTATCAACGGGTTAATGTCAATCTCAGTGATATCAGGATTCTTCTCAAGCATAGAGGATAATGCAGTGATCACATTAATAATGGCTTCCAGATCAGCTAATTTCCCGCCCCTTGCACCTTCAATGATGGGACTGCCCCTAATCTCCAATACCATCTCACGTGCCATATCCCTGTCCACGGGCGTAACCCTAAAGGAAACATCCCTGCATATCTCCACAAATATACCGCCCAGGCCAAACATGATTACATGACCGAACTGAGGGTCCAGTTTGGCACCGACGATCACTTCAAGTCCGGGTCCTGCCATCTTTTGCAGTACTACTCCTTCGATCCTGGCTCTTGGCAGTTGCTGTTTTACAGACTCCATCATCCCATTATATGCATTCTTAACCTCATTATCCGAATCCAGGTCAAGTATAACCCCGCCCACATCGCTTTTATGAGTGACATCAGGAGAAAGGAGTTTCATTGCAACAGGATAACCCAGTGTTTTGGCCGTTTCCACTGCCATCCCGGCAGAAGATGCAAAAGCCATTGTGAGTACGGGAATATTCCAGTCACTTAATAATTTCCAGAGCCGTTTTTCATTTCCATTCATTCATTCCTTCACCTTCTCCAAAAACCCATGATGCTTTACCAGGGATGCCAGGGCCTTGACAGCCCTCTCAGGCACAGGGTAATTGGGAAGACCGCCAGCTTTCAGGATATCTATCCCCGCATCTGTGCCCGCACCTCCAAGCCAGCATGTTATTACTGGTTTAAGACATCTACCGCGGTGGATATCTACAATGGCATTTGCCGGGATACGTGAATCCCACATCACAGTATGCACATAGATCACGATCAACGCATCGATATTGGGGTCGCGCAACATATGTTTGACGATACCGTTATAGGTCTCGTAAGATGCCAGTCCAGCCGTATCTACCGGATTGCTGTATGATGCGAATTTTGGAACCAGTTCCTTGATCCTGACTCTTGTTCCCTGCTCAAGGACCGGTATTACCAGACCCAGGCGTTCACAGGTATCAGATGCTATGATACTGGCACCACCACCGTTGGAAATTATTCCCACCCTGTTGCCCTCGGGTGCGGGCTGGACCGAAAGGGCCAGTGCAGAATCAAAAAGATCGTCAATATTCTCAATCCTGATAATACCTGCCTGCTTAAAAGCGGCACTGTAAACATCATCCGAACCTGCCAGACTACCTGTATGTGAAAATACGGCCTTTGAACCGCTCCGGGTCCGGCCGGTCTTTACCGCCAGAATTGGTTTGGATATGCCCTTGGCCAGTTCCATAAACTCCCGGCCGTGATTGATACCCTCGATATACATGGCGATCACATCTGTTAGTTTGTCATCAGCAAGATATTCCAATAAGTCCACATCATCAACATTGGCCTTGTTGCCAGTGCTTACCACGATATTCAGGCCGATCCCCATCTCCATTGTCCAGTCAGCCAGTGCCAATCCCAGTGTACCGCTCTGGGTGATAAAGGATATGCCACCCTTTGCAGGTAGTTTAGAGATAATGCTGGCATTCATGCCTGCATGGGCATTGACCACACCCATTGTATTCGGGCCGATAAGCCTCATGCCATATCGGTCGACAATCCTCATCAACTGCTCTTCAAGCTGCTTCCCCTCACCACCCACTTCACTGAACCCTGCAGTGACCATGATAATACCTTTAATTCCTTTCTGGCCACATTCTTCTGTTACTGCAAGGGCATGGGATATAGGTACAACGATCACTGCCAGGTCAACAGGCCCAGGTATGTCCAGCACAGTTGGATAACATGTCTGCTCAAGGATATCTGTCTTCTTCGGGTTCACAGGATATACAGGGCCGGCAAACCCATTGCCCAGTAGGTTTTTTAGTATGGTATAACCCCATTTACCAGATGTTGCCGATGCCCCGATAACGGCTATAGATTCCGGTTCGAATATTGCTTTTAATGTCAGTTGTATTTCTCCTGATAGTTCACAATCGGTCAGACACGATACACCCTTTCCTGATAGTCGGGGGTATTTCACATCTACAAGTTCATATATTTGTTACAATGTTTTATTTATTACAATGTTTTAATAAATATTGTTTTTTCAAACAATTAATAAGGTTTATAAGATGTATTAATAATATTGCTGATTGTATGATACGAAAGTGTCCGAAACATGGTTTTTTCAGAGGAGAAGTATGTCAATGCGGCGAGGCCGGCAGTTATGTGCTGGATGATGAGCGCACCGAACGAATGGGGCGGTTCCTTTCCGGAGCATTGCGGCATTTTCCGGATGACGTGGGGCTGGCCATGAGCCAGCATGGTTGGGTAGATATTGATGTGCTGGTGGATGTTATGATGACAAGGTATCCATGGGCATCCTATAACAGGTTGACGGCAATGGTGGAATCGGATAAGAAGGACAGGTACCAGATATCAGGCCAGAATATCAGGGCCAGATACGGACACTCCGTTGAAATTGACCTGGATTTTCCTGAGAATGACCTGGAGTTTGTATATTACGGTGCCAGCCAGGAAGAAGCAGATATGATACAGGAAATGGGTATCAGGCCTGTGCGCCAGAGGTATGTGCACATGAGTTCCACTTATGAGAAGGCAGTGGAGGCTGCCAGTGTTCATACTGAGAATCCGGTTATCTTCAAGGTGGATGCCTCTACTGCTATGGATAGTGGTGTGGAAATTATGGTGGTGAACGATTTTATCGTCCTGTCTGAGGAGATACCGCCCGAATATCTGGAAATCGTCTAACCAGAATCATAATGATATTTTGAAAACATCCTTTTTTTCTTTTATACTGAACTCCACATCCAGGAACTGCTCCACCACCCAGATATTCGTCTTAGTATGCTCCGATACCTCCCGCACAGTGAAACTCCCGGCCCCGGCAAGTCCCATGTACGGAATCAACTGGTCAGCCAGATGCACATCCACCGCCGCCCATGAGTCCTGTTCTGTAATTATCTCCCTAGCGGCCATCCTGCCTACCTCCCCGGCAGGCAGCCCCCGCTTGCCCAGGGCACTGCCGCCTGCATGCCCGCACCACAGGTTTATTCCGCTGCCGGTAGATGGGAAACTGGACAGCCTTGTATCTATTGATGAACTATAGCCTGCCTTTTCCAGTGCTTGTTTCGCAGCATCTGCCTGGCGCCGGGCCACATGGGGCGGCAGATTGGAACTATGTGATATGCCTGAAACTGTACAGGTTTCTTTCTTCTTCCCCATCTCACTCACGATTTCCTTTTCTTTCTCAGTTTTATTCTCCTTTCCCGGCTCCTCCTTCGTATCCGTCCCATTTCCTTTAACCAGTTCCACTGCCCGCAAAGCTGACGGGTGGATAATAGCAGTGACCCTTCCGCCGCCCCTGGGATAATAACCCCGCCTGAACAATTCAATACTGCACTTTAATCCCATAGCTGCAAGTACTGGCAGCAGCACATTGGCCATGTAGTCAATAGGAGGTGACCATGCCACATCGGTGCCGCCTGTAATATCCAGTGTTACGGATTCCTGTGCTGCCGAGGCGACAGGCACCAGGCACTGGAGAATTAGTGTGATACTGCCTGCCGTACCGATATCAATATTGTAATGACCACCAGAGATCTCACCAGGGCAAAATGTGAGTTCGGTGGAACCGGATTTCAGCCCCGATATCCGGGCACCGGTCATGTCAGCGGCCGTCCTGATGGCACTCATGTGCTGGGCCTTCAGTCCGGGTTTTGGTCTGTTGCCGCGGATATTGCTGATCGTTACCTCTGTTCCTGTAACAGCAGACAGTGCAACAGCCGTGCGTATGATCTGGCCGCCGCCTTCACCGCAGGAGCCGTCAATCCGGATCAAGCTATACCTTCCATCTTATTTTTTGCATCATCGGCCGCAAACGTTACCGGGTCGATGACCATTGAAACCGGCGGCGAGTATGAGGTCTCCCAATCCAGCAGGTCGTCTACTTTAGCACCCATACGTATGGCAAGGCTAAGAGCATCGATCCTCTCTTTCACACCCTCGCCCGATACCACCTGGGCACCTACAAGTTTCTTTTTTGAGAACAGTAATTTAATGAACAGGGGCACAGCACCCGGATAATAACCGGCCCTGGTATATCCTTTTGAACTGCCGCTCATTATGTTAATGCCATGGACTTTTGCCGTATGTGAAGTAATACCTACCGAACCTGCCACCAGATGCCCTGCCACCACCACACCAGGGCTTAATGTAGGTGGATAGATCGTCCCCTTACCGGCAAGGTTCTCGCCAATAACCCGTGCCATTCGCCGGGCAGCCGAACCCAGATGGCTGATGATGGGCGAACCAGTGATAAGATCAAACACCTGGGCACACTCACCACCTGAATGAACATTTTCCAGGAACTCTCCATTCATGCTTACCCTCAGTCGCTCATCAGTCACAATGCCATCGGTCGGACCTATATCATAGCCAGCCATTCTGGCAACCGATGTCAGGGGCTTGAGCCCTGAAGTGATAATAACAACATCGGCCGGCATTGTTTCACCCCCTACACTGACCGATTCTACCCATTCCGGTCCATTCACGGAATCCACACTGGTACCTGTCATTACCCTAATACCCATCGAGATAAGATGCTGCTCTACAATTGATGCCATGTAAGGATCAAGGGTCAATGAAAGCACCCCGGGCAGGTTTTCAATCAGTGTGGTATCAGTCCCTCTCCTGGAAAGTGATGCTGCAACTTCGATTCCGATCTCATTTGCACCGATGACCACTACCTTACTGTTATCATTGATAGCAGCTTCGATGTTCATGCCGTCAGACAGCGTGTGCAGGGAGAATACGCCGCTTAAGTAAATTCCGGGGATGTGCGGGATAAAAGGTGTACTGCCAGTAGCGATCACCAGATGATCATATTCAAAAACACCAGAATCTGACATCAATTGTTGGCTTTTGGCATCTATGTGCCTGACCTCAGTGTCCGGATGCAGGTCTATCCCCATCTCAATAAAGGTGTCTGGTGGCCTTATCACCAGGTCAGGGAAATCGGGTATAATTCCTTCCAGTACGAAGGGCATCCCGCACTGGCTGTACGCAGTATGAGTGTCAGATGAAAATACCAGAACATCATAATCAGTATGCCTTTTCAAATAGGTGGCTACAGTCATCCCCACGGCACCTGCACCAATAATAGCCACTTTCTTTGTCATTAGTTGTAATTATGGTTAATAGCAAATTAGGTTTATCGTGAAAAGTAAAAGTAAAAGTAAAAGTAAAAAAACCTGAATTGAATTGTTAAGCAGAATAAATTGGAATAAAATTTGTACTTATCGCTAATATGTGCATTGACATGCTTGAGAATTCGGACTTTAAATAAGTGGTATTTTGTGTGAGCGGGTTGGGGAGTGGGGGTTAGTTAGAAAAACGTTGTTCCCGCTCACAAGCCCCTATCTATTCAGATTATATATATATAGTTTTCGAATTTGGCATCAGAATCAAAAAAATTACTTCTACCCATACCACTTTATAAATTTTTCGAATTAAGATATTTGTCAATGGCCCTGGCAGCAATCTTACCTGCACCCATGGCACTTATGACTGTAGCAGCCCCTGTTACCACATCTCCACCGGCAAACACCCCGGTTTTCGAAGTAGCACCAGTATCATCGGCTATGATAGTACCCCATTTCGAGGTCTCAAGGCTTGGAGTAGTCTTCGGTATAAGCGGATTTGGAGATGTCCCTACTGCTATTATTATTACATCCACATCAATGATATATTCAGAACCTTCCACAGGTACGGGCCTGCAACGTCCCGATTCATCGGGCTCACATAGCTCCATATCCAGGCATTCCATCTGCCTGACCCAGTTCTTCTCATCACCCAGTATCCTTGTGGGGTTTGACAGGAGCTTGAAAATAACGCCTTCCTCTTTTGCATTCTCAATCTCCTCACGCCTGGCCGGCATCTCCTCATCTCCGCGGCGATACACTACAGTTACTTCTTCGGCACCCAGGCGTACAGCACACCTTGCAGCGTCCATTGCAACGTTTCCTCCACCCACGACTACTACTTTATGGCCGTTTTTGACAGGTGTATCGTAATCAGGAAACTGGTATGCTTTCATCAGGTTAACCCGGGTCAGGAATTCATTTGCAGAATAAACACCGCTGAGATTTTCACCGTCAATGTTCATAAAGCTGGGTAACCCGGCACCGGTGCCGAGGAATACGGCATCATACTCATCCAGTAGTTCATTCACAGTCTCTACCATACCGATCACACTATTGAGCTGGATATCAACACCAAGTCTTTCTATGTATTCGACTTCCTTTTGGACAATGGATTTGGGCAGCCTGAACTCTGGTATGCCATAGACCAGTACGCCTCCTGCCTTGTGCAGGGCCTCCATCAGGGCCACACTGTGCCCCATCTTTGCCAGTTCGGCAGCAGCACTCAGTCCTGCCGGACCTGAACCCACTACGGCCACCTTCTTACCTGTCAGTTCAGGTTTTTCCGGTACCCCCTGCTTGTTCTTTAGTTCCCAGTCAGCAGCATAACGCTCCAGCCTGCCGATAGCAACGGGTTTACCCTTCTTTGCGAGTATACAGACCTTTTCACACTGGGTCTCTTGCGGGCATACGCGGCCGCAGATGGCTGGAAGTGCATTCATGGACTTCAGTTCGCTAATGGCACCTTCCATATCATCATCGGCTATGCACTTAATAAAAGCAGGGATATCGATCTCTACCGGGCACCCGGCCACACATAAAGGTTTCTTGCACTGGATGCACCTGTCGGCCTCATTTATGGCCTGTTCATGGGAATATCCCAGGGCTACTTCATCAAAGTTGGAACGCCTCTTTTCAGGTTCCTGCCGTGGCATATCCTGTCGTTCTAACACTGGCATCCCTCTCGTTCACATTTTTCATAGTGTTCCATAGCAAGCTGCTCTTCATCCCGGTACATCTGCAACCTGTTCATAAGCAAAGTAAAATCGACCTCATGGGCATTGAATTCCGGCCCGTCCACACATGCGAACTTTGTCTCACCGCCGACCAGCACCCTGCATGAACCACACATGCCAGTGCCGTCCACCATGATACTGTTCAGACTTACTACGGTTTTCACACCGAAAGGATGGGTCACTCCGGCTACGGTACGCATCATTATCGGGGGTCCGATAGCAACCACGAGGGAAATGGATTCACTGCCTTCGAGCAGTTCTTTTAACACATCTGTAACAAAACCGTGGTGTCCCTTGGTACCGTCATCGGTTGTGATATACAGTTCATCACTTACATCACGCATTTTTTCCTCCCGCAGCAGCAGGTCTGCACTGCGGGAACCTATAATTGAAATTACTTTATTGCCGGCTTCCTTGTGGGCCCTGGCAATGGGATAAACAGGGGCCACACCCACACCGCCCCCCACACATACTACAGTACCCACCGGCTCTATGTCTGAAGGATTGCCGAGGGGGCCCACGAAATCGAGCAGGCTTTCTCCGGCGTTCATTTTAGATAACTGGGTTGTGGTCTTTCCCATCTCCTGGAAGATAATGGTTATTGTGCCATTCCCGCGGTCAAAATCAGCAATGGTCAGGGGAATTCGCTCTCCGGCATCATCTATCCTCAGGATGATGAACTGGCCTGCCTGGGCTTTTTTAGCTATCCCAGGGGCAGAAATTATCATATTGTGTATTGTCGGAACGATCTGGCTTTTTTCAATTATCTCAAATGGCATATTTGTTTTCCTTCTAAATAAAATATTGAATGGATGTAGGATGAAGTGAGTTTATAATGTAATCAATAAAGTAAAAATTTAACGATTTTAAGTTTTTTGATGAAGATTAGGGAAATAAGTTGAAGTGGTGATTACAGGCTGCTGAAAAACATCATTGTAAACCGGGCATGAATCCCCCTGCTTCCTCACAATTCTCCACCGCTTTCCCAGCCGCATCCACAATTACCATGTCAAATAAATTAAGACATGACAGGCATGCTATATCGTTGCTTACGGACCACATGATGTTTTCTCCAAAGTACAGGGGCAAGGTGCTGGTTAGCTATGTGGTTATGTTGGCTGAAACGATAATCAGGAAGACGTCTAGGGAGCTTGATATCAAGATTATTAATATGTCAGCAAGTAGTGATTGCATCCCTCTTTTTATTCAATATCTGCCAAAGTATTCCATAAGTTTTATTACTGCTGTAAATGGTTTAACAGCGTTAGATCATTAAATCGAACCGGATATTTTTAGCATTTTATCAGGACTGTTAACATATATCATATAGTTCTTAACCGTTATTAGTGCGATATTGCCTTTTATTCCAATTACATATCCGGCATATTCCTTTTTATTCAATTCCCATAAGACTTTTATTTTGTCCCCTACCCGTATTATATTGTCTTTTCTATCTTTCATAGTATATCATACCTCACTTCTTCTTAAGCCGCATATGCAGCTGAATAACAGTCACGATAGCTACTAATGATCGCATCAAAGTCAGGCTCCTAATAAAAAAATCATACTTTTAAATAATATAGTCGTCAGAACGGTAATTCTGCAGGCCCCAATATATATTCTATTCATAGTAATTTTTCTCCACATTGCTGTGATCTATTGCATGATTATGATATTTTAAGTCTGACTCTCAATCACTATGTTGCATACTGGGAGGATATATTATATATAATTTGTACAAATAATATATGTAGTAGCGATTAGAATATAGTTATTTACAAAATCTATATAGATAAAATAGTTATATTATGTCAAGTAGAGCCCATAGCGCACCTCTTGTTGGGGCAATAGCCCCGAGATTACTATGAGCCCCCTCACAGAACCGGACATGAAGATTTTCACCAACTGGCGAGTATGAATTTAGCTCGGCACACCTGCATTGAAGTTTAAGATAAAGATAACATTCTGCCTCTGAAGTTTGTAGGAATACAGCAGTTAGAAGTTAAGGTATGACACGTCTCCTTCCTGTTTCCGGCAGGGAGATGTGAAAATTCTTGACAAACCCGGTTTTGAGAAAGTTCATCAGGTTGGAAGCCATGCACGACGTATCCATCCGGACGGACGAAGAACTGTTGTGCCTTTGGATGGGAATAAAGAACTCAGTATTGGAATACTTAAAGAAATCCTGAACCAGGTTAAACTCTCAAGGGAAAAATACGATACATTAAGACAAAAGGTTTAGAGAACTGAAGAAAATTCTGCAATCAATAGCGCACAACCTCTTCCACCAGGTCCCCGGCCAGATCCAACACACCGGCCAGTATCTCCTCAAACCCGCCACCCCCAATCTCTATCCGGTCCCGCCTGCCGAATATCTCCTCACACACCCGGCGCCCAACAATATCATCATTCCCTGGAAAGAGCCTGATCACCACTGACCCCGGCGGCATATGGGTATGGTGCGTTATGCCATCCCTATCTCCGTCGGTGATACCTATCATAGGTATACCCAATCTGGTAAGCAGGTCGCCTGCTACTGCCGTGGTATCATCCCCCACTACTACTGCCATATCCGAATCCTTCGCTATCTCAAAAGTATTCTCGGCCAAATGGTCGATGATCACTGCATATCCCGAAGCCTTGTGTTCAAGCACCCTTGGAGTGGTAACGGCATCCCGTAAAACCCCTGAGCGCACAATGGCAGACGATAGGTCAACATGCTCCAGTTTCTCGATGCCGTGGGGTTTAAGCCTGCACCCATCCAGTCCTGTTATCCTGCCGCCACTGGAAATGATCTCAACGTTACCAGATAAAGCCTTTCCAATAACAATACCGTTAACGATCACACTTTCCCCTGGCCTTACGCCAAAAACCGGTCTCCTGGTAATTCCGTTTTCCATTATCAGACCCCCGACGGCTGGCGGGGATTGAACCACACTGGCATCCAGTAATTGTCTCAGTTCATCAAAAAAAGGATGAAAAACATTGTTCAACCGGATAAGTGAACATCCACCTGCAAACTCCAACTGGTACAGAGGTTTTTCCAATACAGGCAACCGCTCAAAAACAAGTCTTCCAAAAGCCAGTCCTGTCTCTATGGACTTACCTTCATTGACCAGCAATACTACATCACATGAAGGGTTAAGAGCCAGAATTGATTCACCGGGTTTCAAGCTACTGCTGATATCGATCAGGTCCTCCAATCCTGCATCGATCACAGCAGCCCTGCCCATGGCACCGCCCAGGACCGGATGCACTTCACCCATGCCGGATAATATTTTAAGAAGTCTCCCGGCCCTGCCAGAGTCGATAACCAAAGGTCCATGGATCACGACACCAATACGCAACATGATGTATATGACTATCCGCCGGATTCCAGGTTGCTATCCTCAAACTTTACATCTTTTGCTTCTTCTTCTGCTTTTTCCAGCACTTCCTGGATCTCCTCTGTGGAGAATTCACGCTCGCCCATCTCAACTTTGGCTTCCAGTTCCTTCAGCACGGTAAGGGTTTCCAGCTTATACAACAAGTTTTTGGTATCTATCACGGCCCAGGCACCTTCGCTGTCGCATATGATCTCGGTCACATGTCCCTTTGTACCAGTTCCTCCGTATTTAACAGGATTGCCTACTTCGATAGGTTTACCGTTGGCATCTACAACCGGATAAGATCCTGATTCACATTCGATTATTTCTGGCATATTCCACCTTCTGATTAAGATTTACATCCAATAGTATAAATATTTCACTCAGCTCCTTATAAGCCGGTATCAAGTGATGTTACTCACCTTTTTTCAGCACAGCATGTGCCGCTGCCAACCTGGCGATCGGGACCCGAAACGGTGAGCAGCTCACATAATCCAGACCTGCATTGTGGCAGAATATAACACTGCCGGGCTCACCGCCGTGTTCGCCGCAAATGCCAACTTTCAAGTCAGGCCTGGTTGACCTGCCCTTGTCCACACCCATCTTGATAAGCTGGCCAACACCATCCTGGTCAATAGCCACGAACGGGTCATTCTCAAGTATGCCTATCTCAACATAATACGGCAGGAATTTGCCGGCATCATCACGGCTCAGGCCAAATGTGGTCTGGGTAAGGTCATTGGTACCGAAACTGAAGAACTCTGCCTCGGTAGCGATCTCATCTGCTGTGATGGCTGCCCTGGGAAGTTCTATCATGGTTCCTATCATGTAGTCCAGTTCAATGCCCTGCTCTTCCATGACCTGCTTGGCCACTATATCGGCACTATCCCTTGTAACTTTGAACTCATTGATATGACCAACAAGAGGTATCATCACTTCAGGCACGATCTCATACCCATCCTTTACCAGTTCGCAGGCAGCCTCAAATATGGCCCTTACCTGCATCTCATATATCTCAGGATATGTGATACCGAGCCTGCAGCCCCTGTGCCCCAGCATGGGATTGAACTCATGAAGCGAATTCACCCGTTTTATCAGGTCTTTGATCTCATGTATCTTATTAGTGTCACCGGCAGCCTTTAACTTTGCATACTGCTCCATAAGTTCGTCATGTTTTGGAAGGAACTCGTGTAAAGGCGGATCCAGCAGCCTGATAGTCACAGGATACCCTTTCATTGCCTCAAATATGCCTTTGAAGTCGCTGCGCTGCATGGGCAACAGCTTCTTCAGTGCCGCTTTCCTGCCTTCTCCAGTCTCTGCCAGGATCATATCCTGTACGATATGGATTCTTTCCTCGCCAAAGAACATATGTTCGGTCCGGCATAGCCCGATGCCTTCGGCACCGAAATCCCGGGCAGTAAGGGAATCCTCGGGAGTATCCGCATTGGTCCTGACCTTAAGTGTCCTTACATCATCTGCCCAGTCCAGTACAGTGTTAAGGTCCTCACTAATATCCGGGGTGATAAGCCTGGCCTGGCCTATAATGACCTCACCGGTCGTACCGTTCAATGTAATAAAATCGCCTTCCTTCACTGTATGGCCGTTTGCAGTGAAAAGTCCCGCATCCTCGTCGATTAAGATGGCACCGCATCCCGCAACACAGCATTTACCCATGCCCCGGGCCACAACTGCTGCATGGGACGTCATACCGCCCCTGGCAGTAAGTATACCCTGTGCCACATGCATCCCGCCAATATCTTCGGGAGAAGTCTCGTTTCGCACCAGGACGACTTTTTCACCTGCTTCTGTCATCTCCTCAGCATGTTCGGCAGTGAACACCACCTTTCCTACCCCTGCACCGGGTGATGCGGGAAGTCCCTTTGCTATTGCATCCACCTTTTCGTCTGGATCGATCATGGGATGCAGGAGCTGGTCCAGTTGCTCCGGGTCTACTTTCAGTAGTGCCTCATCCCTGGTGATCAGTCCTTCGTTGAACATGTCGATTGCGATCTTAACGGCAGCCGCTGCGGTCCGCTTGCCTGTCCTGGTCTGGAGCATGTACAGCTTGCCCTGCTGGATCGTGAACTCAATATCTTCCATTTCCTTGAAATGATGTTCAAGCCGTTCCTTGATGTCATCGAGCTGGGCATATATCCCTGGCATTTCCTCGTTAAGTGTTTCGATGGGGTGGGGCGTCCTGATACCTGCCACAACGTCCTCGCCCTGGGCGTTCATAAGGTATTCACCATAGAATTTCCGCTCACCTGTTGAAGGGTTCCGGGTAAACGCAACACCAGTTCCTGAATTTTCACCCATGTTCCCGTAGACCATGAACTGGACATTTACGGCAGTTCCCCAGTCGTCAGGTATGCCATTTATCTTCCTGTATTTAATGGCCCGATCCGTATTCCATGAATCAAAAACAGCATTGATGGACATCCACAACTGGGTCATAGGGTCCTGGGGAAAATCCCGGCCTGTCTTTTCCTCGACCATTGCCTTGTATTTTGCTGAGACATCCTTGAGAGCCCCGGCGTCCAGTTCAGTATCATTCACAACACCAAGTTCTTGCTTTTTTGCATCCAGGATATTCTCGAACTCCTTATGCTTGATGTCCAGTACCACATCGCCGAACATGTTAATAAAACGCCTGTAGCAGTCATAGGCGAACCTTTCGTCCACTTCTTCTGCAAGTCCCGCCACTGTCTTATCGTTCAGTCCCAGATTTAGTACCGTATCCATCATACCAGGCATGGATATCCGTGCACCTGACCTGACTGATAACAATAATGGGTTTGAATTGTCCCCAAACTTGAACCCGGTCTCTTCTTCCAGTTTAGCCAGCTGCTGTGCAACCTGTCCATCCAATCCATCCGGATATTGCTGCTGGTTTTCAAAGTATTCGGTACATATTTTTGTTGTTATTGTAAAACCAGGGGGTACAGGTATTCCCAGATTAGCCATCTCGGCCAGGTGGGAACCTTTTCCACCCAGAAGGTTTCTCATTGTTGCATTGCCTTCAGTCTTATCTTTTCCGAAAAAGTATACATATTTGTGGTCTGGCAAATTACTTCCTCCATTTTTTATCTAAATGTGGTTATGTCTTTAAGTCAATTAATTTGACTCGAAATTCGGTTAAATGCTTAATAATATTACGATAAGATTCGGAGAACAAATATATTATTTTAAAAAAGTAACGTGTACTGACAGATGAATTAGAGAAACATAAATTGAATTTGACCAACCTTTTAATAGAATATTGTGAAGCAAACAATCTAATGAAGCTCCCCCCAGCAGATCAGTGGGGCATAGTTATTAAGATTATAATTCAACGTTTTTCCCTTATCAATTTTACAATAGTCCCTGTACTGCATGTATTGCATCGCTCATAGGCAGTTACCCTGACAACTTTCGCATTTATTCCCCTGTCCCTTATTTTTTCCTCAAGTTCTTCGGAATTGAAATGCTGGTCATGTCCAAGCACAACTATATCGGGTCGAATATCCTCCAATGGCCTGAACATGTCATGTTCATCCCCCAGTACAGCATGGTCCACCACATTTAATGCTGCGACCATTCTCAACCTTTGGTCATCAAAAAGCACTGGTTTTGGTTTATGGTCCACCATGCAACTGCGAGCTACGATGACCCACAGCTCATCACCCAGTTTCTTTGCTTCTTCCAGATACAACAGATGTCCCGGATGCAGAATATCAAAGGTCCCTGTGGCCAATACCCTAACCAACAAATATCACCGACAGTTAATTCTGCTGCTCTGCCATAAGGATTGCGAAGTTAAAGTTTCATATTAATCATTATATTTGTGTGAATTTATGCGCTTTTTATCAGGACAAATCCAAAAAACATATAAGTACATTATCCAATATCACTATCGTGATCCAATATGGCTAAAGTAGGATTTATAAAGTTAGGAAACCTGGGTATGTCCCAGGTTGTCGATCTCATTCTTGATGAGATTGCTGCAAGACAGGGAATAGAGGTTATGTCTTTTGGTACGGGAGCCAAAATGGGTAAGGACGAGGCTGCAAAAACGAAACACTTCAAGGAATTTGAAGCTGATTTCTATGTCATGATAAGCCCCAATTCATCTGCACCAGGCCCCACAGCGGCACGGGAGATATGGAAAGATAAAAAAGTCATCGTGATATCCGACGGCCCGACCAAGAAGGATGACCGCCAGGCCCTTGAAGATGCGGGATTCGGCTATATCGTTATGAAAGTGGACCCACTGATTGGTGCCAAGACCGAGTTCCTTGACCCCGTGGAAATGGCCAGCTTTAACAGCGATGCCATGAAAGTGCTGTCCACATGCGGTGTGGTCAGGTTGATACAGGAGGCATTTGATACTGTCATTGCACAGGCAGATGCCGGCAAGGACCTTGAACTGCCCCATCTTCTGGTGAGTGCCCAGAAAGCTGTAGAGAGTGCAGGATTCAACAACCCATACGCCAAGGCCAAGGCACTGGCAGCCCTACATATGACTGATAAAGTGGCAGAGATCAACTTCCCGGCATGCTTCATGATGAAGGATATCGAGCAGGTTACCTTGACAACTGCGACCGGTCATGAGATGATGAGAGCTGCAGCCCAGCTGGCAATAGATGCCAGGGAGATAGAGAAGGGTAATGATTCAGTGTTCAGGCAGCCCCACATGAAGGATGGAAGTCTGAAGACCAAGACCAAGCTGTACGAGAAACCTCAGTAAAATTATTCAATCAGGGGCAATTTTAATGCCCCTATCTTCTTTTTTAATCTTAATAGTTATACTCCGCAGCTCTGCTGCGGTTGGGACAAGCTATGGTTAATGCAACCTCAGTAGCCTGTGACATGAGATACCCCACAACTCTGCTGTGGGGAGCTTCATTTACATAGGAGGAAAAAAATATGAAAGCCTTTTACAGGAATGCATCGAGTGAATTCGCATGAGCACTGCTGCGCCCTCATGGAGAGGGAATGAGCTTCATGATGGAAATGTGTGCATCTTTGGATGATATCTTCAATGCTGCATAAGAGGCTAGTCGCCAGCTCGTGGAGGAAGGGGAGATGTCCACAGAAATTTTGAGCATTATCAGCCGTGAACTGATGCTAATGGAGATGTATGTGCAAAATGTCAATCAGAATTTGTATTTTCAAGTCGCAAATGGTTGAGTATAGTCCTGGTAATTTTGGAGCTCATTAAAACAATACATACTAATACACATGCTCTCGATGATCTATCCAATTAAGATAAACTACTCTTTCCATTTCATCTGGTGTAAAGATTAGACGATATCTTTTAGCAATTCTTGTTGATTTTTTGCCATGTAATTCCCCAGAAAGCCAACCACCAACATGTAATGGATTTTCACTCAGCCTAATTAACTTCTTATCAAGTTCTGCAAGAACATCTTTATTCTTTTTTACGGTCTTAAGGGATTCGAGAAATGTATCTGTTCTCATGACCACCCATGTCATATTTCACAACTCGCTAATGAGGTCATCTACTGAAGATATTACTTTAACTCGTCCTTCTTTAATGTCCATATCACTTTTATGAATACCTTCCATGGTTTTTTGATTACTGATAATCTCAACAGTGTCAATTAATGCATCTAAATCTTCATGGGTTACCATGCTTTGCTCAATTGTTTTTAACTCCTGATATATATCATCTATTGTAATTGATTGATTCATATTTTTTAATTAGCTTTAATCATAATAATGCTTGTCATTTTTTTGTCACCATAAGCTAATTATATCACAATTCTGAATCGGCTTTGGCGAATATCCCTCTACATCTGTTCACAGGCACCATACAACCCGACCTTTAATCCCATGATGCCCCGATTTTAGCGAAGTGGAGTCGGAGGAGTGACGAGATACTCTCGCGTCCATTCAAGTCCCCCTGCCCCATCCTCCCCCTCACCAAAAGCCTTCGAAAACACCTTATAAAAATCAAAAATCCCAAACTCCATAGGCTCGCCCGACTCCCGCATAAACTCCAGCCCTTTCTTTAAAGATATGATATATGGCAGACAGTTAGTCGGCAGTGCCCGTACGCACCATCTTCCTTTGTCATTTCTATCCTGTGTGTGGAATGATTGTCAGGGAACTGTGGGCAAGCTGCGTGTACACCTGCTTTTTTAGGGAGTGATTTTTGGAAATATTTATATGGGATTACGTTTATCGTACTTTGAAGTGCATGGTTATGAACAGTATTTGTGACATTAGACCTGTTGCGTAATAAGCCTAAATAGGCATCTACCTGCCGTTTTGCGGTAAATGCTTAAAAACCGTTGTAGCATAGCGATATATGAGTTATTTCGCAACAAGTCTATTGACGAACGAAATGGAAAATCGGGAGGTAGAGTATTATTTACAGGCCTCGGTACTTAAGAGGTTGTCCGACAATTCAAAATTTCAAGAAAAATAAACCTAACTAGACCTTTAAATCGAAAAATAAGGAAGAAAAATATTACTGCCAGTAATTGTCGGACGGCCTGTTAAGTCTGGGGTATGTGACTTCTAAAATCTTAAAATATGCAAAAATATATAGTATAAAATTAAAAAACTTATTCTAAGTATGAACTGAATGGTTACTCATTTCAAGTTAATGAGAATAAATTAATATATAATATTGAGTTGATGTTAAATGCTTAATTTTATAGAGATAATAATTGTAATGGTTATTGGGGGTTTAATTAGCGCATTAATGCTTTTTATCGAGGATAAACGTAGAACAGGGAAAATTGGAAATGTCACGTTTTTTCATCTATTAACTTTCATTTTGATTTTATGTCCATGGTCAATAATTATTATAGGTATTTTATTCAAACTTACTACAATGCCTGTAAGTTTTATTTTAGCAGTGATCTTTATTTCAATTTATACTTATACTACACGTCTCGGTTCTTCTTTTTTTAAAACTGAAGTATTCAAAGACTTAAGCCAGTGGGTTATATTTTGTATTTATTTAATTTTAGCTACTCTAAGTGCATTTTATGTTACGACCACGTTTCCAGGAGCAGTCATGACCATTCTATTTAACTCATTGATACCTGTAGTGGGATTTTATCATTTCAATAAATCTACGATTTCTAAAAGTGGTATCATTATAACCTTTTTTACTGGATTAATTATCAGCCCTCTTTTAGGGTGGATATTATTAGGATTTTTTTATTATAGAAATAAAAAACAGCCTTAGGTATTTAATTAATTCTATTTTTGTCCGGTTTTTCTAAACTCCCATTTTCCACAATATTAAAGCCAACTTTGACAGTTATAATTAATAAGAACCGCGCAATCACCTGATGCCCTGGATTTGAGCAAAGCGAAATCCGGGGTCGTGACTTCGTAGATCGCTGGTGTATGGCCGAGGTCGAGTTAATTAAGGAGACGATTACTTTCATGGGGTGGGTTAATAGTGTAGGATATTCTTAAGTTATCAGAAAGTATTTCTATATCATAGAAATAAAATGTTTGGATATTTCATAATAGGTGAAAATTGGCTAATGTTGATATCCCATGTTCTCCAGTTTAATGGTTTAATTAACTTTTTCATTACCTAAAAAACTACTCTAAGGTCTTAATGCTAGCGTTTTTTCCATATGTCGACTGTGAAAATTTATTTTTTCTAAGAACAGACCCTCTCCACAAAATATTTATATATACTCCTTCATATTAATATGTGCTTCACAGCATTAGAAAAAAAACCAATGGCAGGTGCTTGAATAGATTAAAATATAGAACAGACTCCAAAAATGTAGTGCTTTACTGCTATCGATTATATTTTAAACTGACGAAGATGGGTTGATATAGATGAATTCGCTAAGTATCTATGAATAACCCCAATATCTATAAAATAAATATGGTATAGAAAAATATATACGAATATATGAGAAATTCAAATTGTATATCTCTTATCATTTAAATTGAAAACTATCTTGTAGGATGTTAATAACATATGAAAACTATTATTCAAACACATAAAGAAGATAGATATTATATCGCTGTAGATTTGATAACAAATGTAGCTGACCAGGGATTGACAGAAGAAGAAGCAGTGAATAATCTAAGAAAAGGGCTTGAAGAACATTACCAGATACTTATGGAACTTGCTCCAAAAAATCAGAAAATCTTATTTTTAGACATCGAGGTAGAAAAATATGTCCAAACTTCCCGTCCTGTCAGCTAAGGACGTGATGAAAATCCTTGTTAAGTTTGGATTTCAAGTTTATAGACAATCCGGAAGTCATATTCATCTATGGAATGGAGATAAAAAATTGCTTGTGACAGTTCCAAATCATCGAGAATTGGCAAAAGGAACATTAATTTCGATAATGAAACAAGCAAAAATTGATCGGGAAGATTTTTTATTGAAATTAAAGCGAAAATAAAATCAATCCTTTTTAAGATTTTCAAAAGTGTCACATGCCTTATACTACAATTTAAATTGCCTTTATCGAACACATACTCACCCACCCCACCTCTAATAAAATACACATCACAACCCGACTTGCGGTTGGGGGGTCGTTGACTCTCTTTAATGTCGAATTAGCAGGTTATGCCTGTTTTATTTCTGCATTTTCAACATCACCCCACAATACATTTGAATAATTTTCCCGCCTCTTCTGACACTTCAAGCTTCCCCTGCCCTTTCGCAAGCTTTTGTATTGCCTCAAGGTGCCGGGCAGATGTTTCAAGATATTCAAGCACATCCGCAGGATAAGCAAATATTCCATACTGCTGCGTCAAAGCATCGATTATACCATCCGGCTTCATCCCTTCACACCGCATGTCCAGCAATTTCCTTGAGAACTTGCGCTCAGGGCATCCGCAGTAAGGTGAATCTTTACAGGTACAGGTTAAAAAATCAGCAGCAAAGTTCATCAGTTTGCGGGCAGTCGTACTGTCAAGTTTTGCCAAGCTGTCACTCGACAATGCCATTTCCATTGCACCGCCCTGGAATACCCTTGAAGGCAGGCGGACATTCAAGCTGGCTGATATCCGGTCGGCTCCTGCAAAAAATGCCTGGTCGAACACCTCCAGTCCTTCCAGCGGACAACTAATACATAATGGCGTAAATATACATACCATTCAAATAGATTTACGAGATTTTTTAATTTGTTCTGGATAAGTGGATCATGTCAGAAAAGATTAAACGCAGAGGACGCTAAGAATCGCAGAGGGTTGTTGTTTTTTTCAGCGGTGTTTCGAATCGTCCCGGAAAATAATAAAAAGTCTTTGGTATTCTACAGGCTTTTGCTATGGAAATTGAAGAAACAGGAGGGGATGCCTCCCGAGACGCGAGTTATTGAAGAACTTGAGAAGATTCGAGTTGTTCTGCTGAAAAGGGGTGACGAGGAAGCGCAGTTTATGTTTGAAACTATGGGATTAGATCAGATGAGACTTATTACTGAAATTGGGTGTGCCATCGCAACGTTTGACACAGTAGTTAGATTGAAGCCATGGTCATGATCATCACCTGACAAGCAATAAATTAAATAATTGCACTAACAATACAGACCTTTTAATTATCATTAAAAATATAGGAGAAATACTATGGATAAATCAAGGATCAGGACGAGGAGCAAACGTTATATCAAGCAATTAATTCATCATTTCCGATATACGTATGAGGACATAAGCAAGAGTAGTGGCATCGAAGTTAACAGGTTAAAGGCTATCAATAAGAAGGAAGAACCTACTTTTGAGGAGTACATGACCTTAAAGAAAGTAGCCATAGAATTATCAAATGAACGGGGCGAAGATTCGGCAGATTAATCATTATCTGCCTTATTTTCCTAGGTAAAAAGCCATCTGGACAAGGCCCACCAGAAATCCCAGGACACCGCCAATGATGGTGATGTATCCCAGTTCTTTTGAGGATACCCTGAGTACTATGTCCTCCAGTTGGTCAAGGTCATAGGATTCTATATTCTTTACTATGATGTCCTTGAAGTCCACATTCTTTTCGATTTCATGAATGAACTCACTTATCAGTTCGTCCTTATTGGCATTAACTGACTTCTTGACCCTGGAGTGTAGGTAAGCATTGATCGTAGTATTGATCTTGCCAAGTATCTCGCTTTTTCCATTGTACTCGGATGATTCAAAAAAACCGTCCACCATTTTGTCGATCTCCGGCCCCAGGTCAAGTGCTTTCAACACCTTGGTAAGGTCTTTCATTGAGATCAGTTCATCCTCTACCGTGGCTGCAATGCTTTGGGAAATATCGTTCCTGCGCTTTGGGAGCAGACCCTGTATCCTAAAGGGTCCGATGCCTGTGGGCTTGTGGGGGCGAAAAAGCATCTTTACTGCAATATAGTTGGTTGAATATCCTATCAGGCACCCGATTACAGGGAAAAGGTAGGGTGTGTACTCCATGTTAGTAAATATGTGCAGGAATATAATTTAATGTTAGTGTAAGTCTGTCAAGGGTATTTTAGTGTCCTGAATTGATCTTATCGTGAAGCCCAGGCAGAGGCTATGAACTCACGTACGAATTTTGCGCCCAGAAGCGCAGTATTTCCGTTATCGAACCCAGGAGCAATCTCCACCAGGTCAAAACCAACAGACCTGGGTGCCAGCCCCCTGATAAGTGAAAGTACCTGCCTGTCAGTTAATCCGAAGGGTTCGGGCGTACCCAGTGCAGGCGCATATGCCGGATCCAGTACATCCATATCCAGCGACAGGTACAGGTGACTGGTATCAAGGTCAAGGTGTCTGGAAAGTTCTGCAAGAACATGTGGGATGCCTTTATCCTCAACAAAATCTGCTGGATAGTAGGCAATACCCCGGGACCTGGCAAGTGAGTATTCATCCCTGGTGCCGCTTCGTATGCCTATGGATGTATAATTGTCTGTAATCTCTTCGATGATACGGCGGCTCACACATGCATGACTGTTGCCCTGTCCTTCATATTCCTGCCGCAGGTCAAAATGGGCATCCAGTACCACCACACCCAGGTCATTGAAATGGTTCATTGATCCCCTGACACACGGCACTGTAAGTGAATGTTCACCACCCAGCATTATGGGAATCTTACCATCACGAAGTATGGGGGTTACCATGTCAGCAACCGCAGCCTGGGCCTGTTCTACTGTGTAGTTATCAGGTATATCTACATCTTCTGCATCATGGAAAGGTATGTCCACATCTCCCGCATCATGAAAGGGTATGTCAACAAGGTCGATATCAAAGTAAGGGTTGTAGGTTTCGAAGTTGTACGAAGCTTCGCGTATGGCATCAGGGGCAAGCCGGCTACCCTTCCTGAAAGAGGATGTACCGTCGAAAGGTGCACCAAAAATTACGAAGTCAGCATCAGAATAATTAGAATCAGCATCCGCAAAAAAAAATTCCCCACCCATGCGAACATTCCAACAAAAATAAAAGATAATATGCAGGTTCAAAGTCGCATATCTATTTTCATCTTCCCCATGGCAACCAGATACTGGATATCCTTTCCAACCTCGATCTTACTCTTGTACTCATCCAGTATGGTAAGTTCTATAGTGGAATAATCGCCCATGTCCATTAACTGTGCTACGTTACCAGAGATAGAGATTACCTGCCCGTTCTTCCTCTCCACAAGGGGAACGTAGATCTTCTGGGTCACAGGTGAAATGATAGAACGTTTCTGGTTGTCAAATATGCCAACAGCGTCTACCCTGGCTTTTGCACTTCCGTGTTTTCCTGGTTTTGAATGTGAAACTGATTTGATCACGCAGGGTTCATCATCGATTATAACATATCTTCCTTCTTTTAATGTACGGACTTCAGTCTGCTCTTTCATGGGATAAGTTCCTCCGGTAAATAGAAATTGCTAATATCACGAACTTAATATCGTTGGGGGTTAAATATATATCGTAAATAATACCACTGGGTGCCTCCGGATGACCGGTGATGGGAAGTTAGATATATATTCACATTTCCCGTTCTTTCTCCGGTTTCACTTTCTTTCTGGCTTTCTTGATATGCTCACCTGTAACCCCGTACTTTTACATAACTTCATCATCATCTACCGACTTGTCTGATTGGAGGTTACAGGGCAAGAATGGTTTCGAATAACTGGAGCAACTACCAGATAAGAACTGTGTATGGGCTAAACAAATACGAATAATTTAACAATACTGCTGACCTTTGGTTGCGATATATGAGAGATAAGGGCGAGACCAAACATGATATTCTGGATAGACTTGAAAGTTACAGGGCCAGGGATATTTCCTATGACCGGGTGTTAAGCGCTATGTGCACCCGCCCGCATCCCATTGCAGTTGCCGCTCATGAAATGTTCATGGAGACCAACCTGGGTGATGCAGGGCTTTTCCCTGGTACACATGAACTGGAATGTACGGTAGTCAGGATGCTGGGTGGTATGCTTGGTGACCCATCAGTGTGTGGCTATATTACTACCGGAGGCACCGAATCCAATATACAGGCCATGCGGGCTGCCAGGAATTCGGGAATGAGTACAAAGCCCAATATCGTAGTGCCCGAGTCAGCGCATTTTTCATTCGATAAAATAGCTGACCTTTTGAAATTGGAACTGCGTAAGGCAGAGCTTGATAACAGCTTCAGGGTTGACCCGGGGTCGGTTGAGTCGCTGATCGATGACAATACAATTGCAATTGTGGGTATAGCAGGTACTACCGAATTCGGGCAGATAGATCCCATCATGGAACTTTCAGAGATTGCTGTGGAGAGGAAACTATTCATGCATGTTGATGCGGCATTCGGGGCTTTTGTAATCCCCTTCCTTGACAGGGAATATGATTTTGATTTCAGGTTGCCTGGAGTATCTTCCATGACAGCCGACCCCCATAAGATGGGGCTTTGCACCATTCCGTCAGGTGGACTGCTGTTTCGGGACCCATCCCACCTGGAAGGGCTGCAAACCAGGACGCACTACCTGACCATTGATACCCAGCACTCTCTGAGCGGGACACGCAGCGGGGCTGTTGTCGCAGCCTCATATGCTGTTATGAGACATCTTGGCATGGAAGGATACCGCCATTTAATAGATTACTGCATGGGACTGACCCACCGGCTGGTTGAGCGTTCAAGGGGTTTTGGTGTGGAGCCGTTGGTTGACCCGATAATGAATGTGGTGGTACTGGACGTGGGCGATACTGCTGCTGTAAGGCAGGCTCTTGCAAAAAAAGGCTGGTCCACATCAATAACACGTGATCCGGTGGGAATGAGACTGGTAATAATGCCTCATCTTAGTGAAAGTGTGATAGATGAGTTTCTGGATGACCTTGAGGAAATTTGTGGGTAACTGTTCATCTTTGATGAGGATTGATCATCCATGCCTCATAATAGATCCCGTGTGTTTCAGATGATCCTCACTCAGTTAGAGACTTTGCATAGAAAGCTTATATGGGCGTAATGTCATCTGGGTAATCAGGGGTTTTTTTTTAACTAACGGGCTCTACGAATCTCCCATAAGAATATAAGACCAGGAATAAAGGATGGATTAAACAGATGAAGATTGAAAAAGCTTTGGTGATAGGAACAATAGTCGGACTTACCCTTACTTTATTTAGCATTTTTGTCCTTGTAAATTTTGATTGGATGTATGGAGGCGCTATCAGTGCAATTATTGTAGGAATGCTCATTGGCAGACTGGCAGACACCAATCCGGTAAGATGCGCGATCCTTTCGATATTCACATATAACCTGGTTTTCTGGGCTATATTTGCTTTATTTGACTCTGACGCAAAGATCGTGCTGGGGTTCGAAAATAAAGCGGTCATAGGTGTATTTATTGGCTTTATACTATCCCTGATCGGCATCTACTCGATCATCGGGTCACTCGGTGCGTTTGTCGCATGTAAGACGAGTTATTGCAGATCGGATCATTGAGAGTATACAATATGAATACTTCCACAGTTCTAGATTTCATAAAAGCCAGATGGCTCATAATTGTAATACTGGTAGTCGTAGTCGTAAGCCTCATCACAATCATTCTATTGCTCTTTGTGGCCGGGCTTTTCTTCTTGCCAACTGAGATGACACAATCGAGCGAAGTGGTAACTTATTATTCCAATAATTCGACCGGCTTGATATAATCGGTTACCAGAGGGTGTTATGAGCTTAACAAGGTTACTGATAACTTTTATGAGCATTCTGGTTGTCTCTGGTTTTGCTGTGAATGGTGTTTATGGAGAAACGACGATCACAGTGGATGACAGCGGTGGAGCGGATTACACATCGATACAGGAAGCGATATACAATGCAAACGATGGCGATACGATCCTTGTTTACACCGGAACGTATACAGAAAACGTGAATGTGACGAAACAGTTGACAATAAAATCTGAATCCGGAAATCCTGATGATACCATCGTCCGGGCGGCCGATCCGGACGATGACGTTTTCTATGTGACAGCAGATAACGTGATCATCAGCAGTTTTAAAGTTACGGATGCAAATGGTATCGGAAAACACGGAATACATCTTGAGGGGGTCACAGGGTGTGATGTTTTCAATAATATCGTATCGAACAACAGGAATGGTATCTATCTTCTGGATTCAAGAACAAACACGCTGCGTGATACCACTGTACACTCGAATGACAACTACGGAATCTTTCTTGTGGAATCCAAAAACAACAATCTGAGCAATAACACCGTACACTTGAACAATATATATGGTATCGCCCTGGACACTTCGAACAATAATAATCTAAGTAACAACACCGTATACTCAAACCATAAGCACGGCATCGCCTTGGTAGATCATTCCAGCCACAACAGGATGCGTAATAACCGCATTTTCAACAATACGTACAATTTTGGAGTGTCTAGCGGCGCTACCAATGATATTGATACCAGTAACACCGTAGATGGAAAGCGGATTTACTATCTTGTAGGTGTTTCGGACGCTACAATCGACTCTTCATCGAATGCCGGAACAGTATGCTGTATCAACTGCCAGAACATCTCAATAAAAGACCTGACACTCAAAAACAATGTTTATGGCATCTGTTTACACAACACGATCGACTCGGATCTGGATAACATCACTGCATCGAACAACAGGTACGGCATCGATATACGGGATTGCGACCACAACAACCTGAACAATAACACCGCAAACGCAAACGAATTGGATGGCATCCTTTTACGGCATTCCGGATATAATATTTTAAACAATAATAATGTTTTTAAAAATAAAGTTGGTATCAATGTGATGCATAGTTCCCAATACAACGAACTCAACAACAATACTGTTTCGAATAATTCGGTTGGTATTGAGCAGGCTCTTTCCGATAATAACAATCTGACGGGTAATGTTATATTCAGGAACCGGTATGGCATCTTCCTGTACAAGTGCAACAGCAACGATATAACCGGCAACACCCTGGACTCGAACAGTGACTGTGGCATCTATCTCAGATATTCTGATAACAACGATATAAGCAACAACATCGTACTTTCGAGTAATCTCGGCATCCATCTTCTTGATTACAGCACAAACAACACACTACAAGGAAATTTCCTGTCAAATAATAGTGAAGACATCAGGATAGCGGATGAAGGGGCATTGGGTGAATCGATACCGGGTTTCGGATTGCCTGGTGGATTGATCTCTTTCTTTTGTGGATGGTCATTCAGGAGAAAATGTGGACAATGGAGATAGATAATTAATCACGCACAAGGGGCCAGGACTGGTCCCTGCAAACCCGACGTCATGAAATGGAGGCAAGTGAAGTGAAAACAAGAAACAAGATTTTAACTGGTGCATGGATTGTGGTATTACTTCTAATTGGATTTTATATTATTTTTCCTTTTTATCTTGTTGGTCCTCCATTACCTCTTCTCTCCGTAAATAATGGAGATGTTATCAATCACGAGGTAGTGATCGAGATATTTGACCAGAATAATAAATCCATATTCAGAGAAAAGTATGAGCTGGATCCGGAAGAAGAAATACGCCATCCCCGACCATTTATGCTTAATTTCAGATGGTTGAAGGAGTGTACACTTGAGGTCACTGTGGATAATGATATCACAAAGGTGCGTGAGACAGATGTATATCCATGGAAAGAATTTTGCATAGCTATAGACAAAGATCCAATCTCAGGGGAAATGAATATTGAGATCGGTGCGATAGTTGTGTAGTAACTCCTTGTAACCTCGATCAATGCTGTAAGCCATATACCGACCATTCGTATCAGACCTGACAATTCCCTGTTCCTTCAGGTGCCTGATATGCCAGTTGATCGTCGGGGCAGAAACCCCTATTTTTTCGGCAAGAGTTTCATGAGTAATCTGGCCACAGTTGAGGATTACTGATATAATTCTTCTATGCGTCTCATTTTTCAGTGCAACAAGTGCTACTTTCTCTTTTTCTACGTAGGTGCTCTCATTCAAGAAATAATGGATCTTACCATCTGTTTTGTGAGATACTATCATGTTTTGTTCCTCTAACATCCTGAGGTGGTATTCAACAACTCCTTTATTTATTTCCATTTTTTTTATTATTTCATTAGGATAAGTACCTGGGTTTGAACTGACAAAACCATATATATTAACCCTGTTCGTGTTTTCCAAAACGTTAGACCGGTGTATTCTCCTGTATCCACCCAAAATAAATAGAAATCTTGCTGAAAACAGGATATCTATAGCAGGGGTTATCTGCATAGAAACCATCCAGAGAAGAAACATCCAGTATGGCATCGTTTTGACTTCAAGTTCGCGCACCTCTTCCCCAGCCACCGAAGCGCCCGATTCATTACTCAGGGAAGGGCGGATGGTGTACTCGGTAGCTGCCACTGAAGTTGAAATCACAAGTGTTAACAAGAAGCATGCGAGGAGAGTTTTTACTGCCCTGATGCTTATACATAGTGAATGCGCAGTCCTCAACTTGGATGACACATATTTCATTTGAACTTTTATTATCCTGATTCAACATAACCTTTGTTTAAAATCGTATCAAGATGTGTTCTTCCATTGATTGCGCCACAGACTTCGCACAGTTAGAGACTTTGCATAGAAACTATATATTAGGGTGATGCCTTATTGGCGTTTAGCAGGGTTCAACCGTGACCTGTTCGAGAACGGCAAAACCCAAAAGAGCTCGCCCGAAGGCATGATCATGCCTACGCCTTATGACCCCGCTTTGGTCGTACCTCCGGGATGATAGAACACAAACCATAAGGGGGTAAAACCACATGAAACAAGCACTAAAACTTACATTCGCTGCGATGCTGATCATGGTAACTATTCCGGCAATATCTGCCGAAACCACCGTATCCAACAGCACACTCTTTGTCAATACTCCTGTCGAACTGAATGCAGACGGACTCACCGCGATCTGCAGGGACATCAGTAGAGACAGCAACTCCACATGGATCGAACTCGAAAAGGACAAAGAAGTACGATATAGTCATATCCTGAAACAGGGTGATCCTATCGTGTACAAAAACGGCTCTGACCTGCTGGCGTACCGGGTCGATGCGATATTTAATGGCACCCAGACCAACATGGTAAAGATTTCAGTGATCGACCCATCCGGCATCGATTTCAGCAGTCCCGGAACCCAGGCCGACAGCGTCCTGCTAGGCATGGGCGAGCGATGCAATCTCAACGATGGCACAGTGGTTGTGCACAGGACAATGGGCGTAAATGGCGATAAGGTATGTATCGGACTTGGAGATGGCGAGGCGTGGGATAGCCACATCCTGTTGTGGGAAAAACACATCCTGACAGAAGACGATCCAATCGTGTACAAGAACGACTCCGATGAATGGATGGCGTACACAATCGATGCGATATTCCACGGCATCGAGCATGACCTGATCGAACTCTCGCCCGTTGATCCGCCAATCAACCAGTCCATCATCGACTTCAAGAATGTACATGGACTTCAGGACAATTTCATACTTGATCTTGATGAGCAAAAGGACATCGGTGGCGGCATAACTCTTCGATGTACCGGTATCGATCTGCCGGATAGTGCGGCATGGATCGAACTCTTGAAGAACGGGACGGTGCAGTACAGCCATATCCTGAAGGAAGGCGAATATTTTATCAATGAGGATGCTGAAATTGGAATGCTGAGCTGCTATGAGGTACATCGGGTATTTACCGGCGTTACGGGAAATCTCGTGGAGTTCTCCCCGATCAGCCCAGCACGCTCTGATTTTGATGGATCATCCGTGCCGGATCGATCCGGGTACATAATGGTCGGGTTAGGCGATCCTGTAGAACTCGCCGGAGGCGCAAAACTGCTCTGCAAACAGATCGACCTGGGCGGCGAGAAGGGGAAATCACACCCCATCAGTGGAGATGTCAAACAGATCGATCAGGATGGCGAGAAGGTCTGGATTGAGATTGAACGAAACAAGTATGAGAAATCAGGTAAGGTCATAAACAGGACACATCCCTTTGCGTACAGGGTGGGCGACACCGAGTACGTGTATGATCTTGAGGCGGTCTTTCTCGGAAAGGAGAAGAGCGCGATAGAGATCTCGTTTGTAGGTTCATCGCCTGTTCAGGGCGGGGATGCAGATGTCCTGAATCACACACCGGTCTCCACGGTTCCCGCGTTCACGGCGTTTGCTGCTATTGCAGCGATCCTGGGGGTGCTGATCGTTTCATGGATCAGGTTGCGAATGTAGATGAGACTCACCATGAATTAAGAAGAACCAATAGAATCAATAGAATTAATAAGGGGTTTTGACAGATGAAACAGATTGCGTCAATCCAGAAGATTTTTGCAGCTGTGCTTTTCACGTATTGCGTTGAAGAGATGAGCACAGATCAGATCGCTGCTATAATGGAAGCAAAGCAGGATAGCATAAAGGACTTTTCAGCAACGATTGTCATGACATCATCGTCTGGTGGAGAAAACACAACCATGCAGGCGTTGATGATGACCAAGCCGCCTGGTAACTGCGAACGAATCCGTACCTTAAGTAATATTCATATATCTTCGACAGGATAATTAACAACCATGTACCAAAAAACAAGAATTGTGCTCCTCTGCGGTATAATTTTCGTATCGCTTATTACCTGTGGCTGCCTAAGGGATTTCGAAGAGAGCAGACTTAGGATCACTGACCTCGACATCTCGGCAGAGCAAGTCACCAGCACAAGCGTTTTGCTGAATGTGACGACATACATCGAGAACAACGGAAATGGCCAGAGCGGGGAAGTAAAACTCCTCTTAAAAGCGTTTGATTCCACATCAGGGCTCCTTGTGGGAGAAACAACAACTCCTGCCGGAAGCATCGACAAGGACCGGACAGTACCGGTGTCGCAACTGATCGATGTCGAGAGGGAAGGCGGATACCGGATCGATGTAATTCTGTTTGAAGATGAGAAGCGATTGAGACAACAATCGGTGCAGATCTCCGGTATCGGCGATTTGACGCCAAATGTCCACAATATAGGTCTCAAGATTCAGGAGATGGACTTTTTAGTAGAGAATGTGACTGGTTCAAGGGTTCTGATCGGCGTGGATATCTACCTCACAAACGAAGGCGACTTCACAAGCGAAGATCTGCCGATGTTAATCAAGGCACGGGAAGTCGATGCCGGACTTCTTGCCGACAAGGTCTGGATCACAACCGGATCAGTCGATAAAGGGACAACGATAATTAGGAGTTGCGAGATCGCAGTGCCCGATGACTACAACTATATCGTGGAAGTACTTGTATGGAAGAATGACACAATCGTTGAGCGCACAGAAGGCGTGGTGCAGCTCAACCCGAAGCGTACGATACCAAAGGACGAGGAGATCGTCTGGGACAAGATTCGGGTCGAGGACTTTATATCGGTGTCGGAAGAAGCAGTGGATGAGGAGACGAGGGGGTATGGCATGGCTGGTGGTGCGACAACGACGAAGACGCCCGGTTTTACCTGTGCGATGATGGGGGTTGTAATCACGATCGCTCTGCTCATTACCAAAAGGAGGGAGAATTAATGACCGGGAACAATCTCGAAGGTAAATTCAGAACAGGACTCTTAGTGATTGCAATGATCCTCATGCTGATTGCGACACTTCACTTATATTTCTCTGTGCAGGATGTGATTAGCACATGG
>Ga0255431_1007_pt1 | contig 47800 bp, 49 predicted proteins | sample ANMaggSeSYBR02J5_FD_182633 | JGI IMG/M metagenome (GOLD analysis project Ga0255431, IMG submission 182633) | Sediment cell enrichment communities from methane seep in Santa Monica Basin, California, United Staets - ANME aggregate JGI... | ecosystem: Environmental > Aquatic > Marine > Cold seeps >... | reverse complement strand
AGGACGTAAAAAGCGGCGATCAGGATCAAACCGGTAATGATGGTATCAAGTTTCATAAACTATTTCCCCCAGCTACCGCTCCGACCGCGGGTGCTTGTTCGGGTCCGGCCGGTGCGTTGATTGACTCTGTCAGAAAAAGAAGCCTGTCGTGCCTTCATCCTGGACATTCGCCGAGAGTAGAAATTTGGCTTCTGCTTTTTGGTCAGGGATCCATTGGTGCCGTATTCTTTGTTGTGCCCGAAATAAGGCCGATTTTGTGCGCTGGATCTTGTATAATTGGTGTAATTGTTACGGTAAATCGGATTATTCCCCAACAGGGCGGAGATAAAGTGGTATTGCCCGTAAAATGCCCAGAACGACTGGCCGGATGAATTCGTGTTCCATTGTCCGTACCGCTCATTGCCGACATACTCATAACCGGGTGGCCCAATGGCCTTACTTTCTTTTCCTTCTTTCTTGACCCAGATGGTCATACCGAGAAAAGAAGTATTTTGCTTAAAATAGTTTTCAGGCACTTCAAGCCAATCAGTCTTCTTGGTCTTATCATCCATAATTATATGGTATTTATGATAATGAGTCTTGAATAAATTGCCTTCCTCCTTCATGTCTTCAAGAACTATTGAATACGTCGGCACGTCCTTTAGCGAAGCTCTGATCTCTTCTATGGGCAGGCGGGGGCTTCCGCATGCACAAAGAAGAAATGAGGTCAGAATTGCAACTATTGCGACAAAACAGCATTTGTTCATGGATCGTTTCTTTCGCATTTTTTCACCCAAAAGATAAGGAAGGTGGAAGTTAATTCGTCCACGTTCCTTAATGGCATGATAATTTTTAATTGTCAACATTCCGCAATGTTTCAATGAGTTTTTTCATGTCTTGTGGAACAGGAGACTCAAAAAACATTGTCTTTCCGGTTGCAGGGTGCGCGAATTCAAGCCGCCATGCATGAAGCATTTGCCTTGGTACAGATATAATTTTATTTAATCTGTTTTCTATCAGAAGTTTTTTTGCGGCCTTTTTGCCACCATAAACCTGATCGCCCAAAACAGAATGGTTAATTGCAGCACAATGAACACGGATTTGGTGCGTACGTCCTGTTTTTAGATCAAACTCAAGGAATGTTGCCCCGTTAAAGCGTTCGATTACTTTCCAAAGAGTTTCGGCAGAACGGCTTTTTCGGCTTACAGTTGACATTTTTTTTCTGTTGGAAGCATGTCTGCCGATCGGCAGTGAAATTGAGCCTGATTCAGATTGTACAACACCGAAAACTAACGCAAGGTAGAGTTTTTTTATCTTTCTTGATTTGAATTGCGCCGCAAGATTTATATGTGCTGCATCATTTTTTACGACCACCAGAGTACCGGATGTGTCTTTATCAAGCCTGTGAACAATTCCGGGCCTGAGTTTTTCTCCAATGCCTTCAAGCTCCGGGCAGTGATAAAGCAGTCTGTTTACCAGCGTCGCTTTATGATGGCCTGGTGCGGGATGAACAACAAGCCCGGGTTCTTTGTTGATTACTATTATATACTTATCTTCATACAGTATATCTATATCGTGGAGCTCTGGTTCCGGTAAAACCGGTTCAGAATCAATGGGAGGAATACTAACGCTGATATTATCACCGGTTTTTACCCTGTAGCCGGGCTTTTTAACTTTTCTTTGAACCAGTATTTTTTCTTTTCGGATGAGGTCGGCCAAAAAAGATCGGGAACAATTGGAAATGTGGGACGCAATAATTGCATCAAGGCGCTTGCCGGATTCGTGTTCATTAACAAGAATGGTAAAACCGCCTTTGTAGGGCATTGTTGTGAATATATTCCAGCGGGTTACCCGCCTCAGAAAGGTTAAAATTTTGTCTTTCCTGTCTGCATGTGGCTACCAACTTAAGGCGGTACACCTTGTAATCTCAGGGTGTTACAGTAGGGTGGGCCGCCCACCAATCTATGCGGTTTACAGAGATCACCCATTGATTGGTGGGCAGTGCCCACCCTACAAATTGTCCCGCTTTAAGTTGGTAGCCCTGCATGCAACTCACAGACAGGCTTGAACAGGGGAAACTCATCTATTCTTCGAGCGGAGTACTAAATAGAGATTCAATTTCTGACATTATAGTTTCTTCGTCAGTATTTTGGGCTGTTGAAAGTTCACTTAACAACAGTATCTTTGCTGTATCAAAAAGCTTACGTTCTCCAAAGGATAGATCTTTTGTTATTTTCAGAAAATAAAGATCTCTAAAAACTTCTGCTACATCATAAAGAGAACCGGTTTTTATCTTATCCATATATTCTCTATAACGGCGGTTCCAGGTCTGCTTATCAATAAGCGATTCCCGATCTGTTTTTATAACTTCGTAAATTTCAGGAATTTCTTTTTGGCTTATTACATTTCTCAGGCCGACTGATTCTACATTACAGATTGGAATCATTATAACCATATTTTTTTCAAAAACTTGAAGAATATAAAAATCATGTTTTTCGCCGTTTACGACTTTAGTTTCAATAGCTTTTATCTTTCCAACTCCATGGGCAGGATAGACTGCAAGATCACCTACTTTAAATTTTGGAATTTTGAGCGGCTTGTTATCTTCTTTGTTCTCGTTAGATTTTTTTAATTCCATTTTTAAATACCAAATATTTTATCAAAGATAAGAAACGATTATTATGTCCATTTATATCATTAATAAGCCCTATAATCAACAAAAAAAAGGATTGGCAAATAATTGCGCCAATCCTCATAGAGTCCGGCCGGTAAAAAAATAACTTTCACCATAAATTTAATGCTAAAGTAATTAATAAATTTAACAGGTTAATCAGTTGAACTTATTAATCTTTTGTCATTAAATATATTCATAGCTTTTTTTGTGCCTTTGCAAATAGTTGTAACTACTGCATCACGGGCTTTTTCGGTTATTTTATCTAAAATCTTTTTTTCATTTGTATTGAATTGACCCAGAACATAGTTCGCGACATCAATATTGTCCTCAGAACGTCCGATACCAATACGAAGTCGGATAAAGTTACCGCTGCCAACGGTTTCGATTATTGATTTTAAACCTTTATGTCCTCCATGTCCTCCATTTTCTTTAATTTGCAATCTTCCAAAAGCAAGGTCTATGTCGTCATGTATGACAAGCATATTCTTAAATGGTATTTTGAAGTAGTTTAAAATTTTTTGGACCGGAATGCCGCTCAAGTTCATAAAAGCCATTGGTTTTGCAAGGATAACTTCAGAGCCTTCAATTAATCCGCGGCCGAATAATGCATCGAACTTTTTTTTTTCAACCGGAATAGACAAAAATTCTGCGAGGTTATCCAGTACCACAAATCCTGCATTATGGCGGGTCTTTACATATGAATCACCCGGATTGCCCAGACCAACTACCAGAAATGCTTTCTTTTGAGGCATATGGGTAACTATTCTTTGCTTTCGGCTTCAGATGTTTCTTCTCCTGCAACAGCTTCTTCGGCCTCTTCTTCACCTTCTTCGGCTTCTTCTTCTACTTCAGCTTTCGGAGCAAGTATTGTTATGACAGTAAAATCAACATCCGCAGGAATTTCAATATCACCCTGTAATGGAATTTCTTTAACGTGGATTGAATCTCCAATATCAAGGTCTGTTACGTCGAGTTCTATTGCATCAGGAATTTCACCCGGCAGGCAAAATATTTCCAGTTCACGCCTGATTATCTGCAATATTCCACCCAGTTCCACACCTTGTGATTTTCCTTTGGCAACCACAGGAACTTTGACACTAATCTTACGATCCATTGATATTCCATAGAAATCAACATGCAGATAGTCTCGTGAAAGCGGATGGATCTGTAATTCCTTGATCATGGCAGGCCTGGAGGTGTTTTCGCCATTGAGGATAGTTAGATTAAAAAGAGCCTGACTTGAGGGACTCTTTTTTAATGCTTTTTCAAGATCGCTTATCCCGACTGAAAGCAGGACAGGTTCTGTCTCAGGACCATAAAAAACCCCCGGCATTTTTTCTGCACGTCGTAGTGCCCGCGCCTGACCTTTACCTGTAGAATTTCTTATATTTGCTTTAAGTTCAATTAATTCCAAAAAATTTCCCCCTTATACAAAAAGTGATGTTACTGAATCACCGTTATGGCTGCGTATTATCGCTTCCCCAATAAGATCTGCAACTGACAGAACTCTAATTTTATCACATGCTGCGGCCTTGCTGTTGAGAGGAATAGTATCCGACACAACCAGAGTTTTCAAAGAAGAACCGGCTAACCGTTCAACTGATTCGCCGGACAGCACGGGATGTGCACAACATGCATGTATTTCCCTTGCGCCTTTGCCGGCAATGGCAGAAGCAGCTTCAATCAATGTTCCTGCAGTGTCAATCATATCATCAAGGATGATTGCAATTTTTCCTTTGACATCGCCTATTACAGCCATAGCTTTGGCTTTATTCGGCGCAGATCTGCGTTTATCAATAATGGCCAGATCCGCATGCAAACGCTTTGCAAACGCTCTCGCTCTTTCAACTCCTCCGGCATCCGGAGAAATTATTACAAGATTGTCTTGAAATTTGGTTTTTATATAATCCAGGATAATTGAAGCAGAATAAAGATTGTCCACAGGAATATTGAAAAATCCCTGGAGTTGACCTGCATGTAAATCCATTGTGATTACCCTGCTCGAACCCGCAACCGTTAGCATATCTGCCACAAGTTTAGCGCTGATAGGAACACGTGGAGCAACTTTTTTATCTTGTCTTGCATAGCCGTAATAGGGTATTACAGCGGTTATCCTGCTTGCTGAGGAACGTTTGAAAGCATCTATCATGAGAAGCAACTCAACAAGGTTATCGTTAACAGGCGAGCAGGTTGACTGGATAATAAATACGTCTTTTGATCTTACGTTTTCATTAATTTCAATTTGTATTTCACCATCACTAAATGTTTTTACCTTGGCATCTCCTAAAGAGACATTAATGTAATTACATATTTTTTGTGTGAGCTCGGGATTTGAGTTGCCTGAAAAAATTATAGAATCGTTCATTTTTTTTAAAATTCCATTCAGAAGTTAAAAAAATTAAATGAGTGGCTGGGGCGGGAGGATTCGAACCTCCGAATGCAGGAACCAAAGTCCTGTGTCTTACCACTTGACGACGCCCCAATATACAAATATGTTGATTGATGATTGTTGATTTGTGGAATCGCTTCGCTCTGTCTTTTTGTTATAAAATCAATAAAATAACCTTCAGTCAACAATCAAAAATCGTCAAACATCAATCAAATCACCATATCAGCACGAAATAGTTCCCAGTTATTATTTTTCTTTGAAATGATATGTTGTGCTTTTTGGGCTTTGCCGGAATCTGAAAAAAGGCCAAATACAGTAGGACCGCTTCCTGACATTAGAGTACCTTTTGCACCATAATACATTAGAACTTCTTTTGCTTTAATTATATCAGGATACCTTGAAGCGGTAACAGTTTCAAGATCGTTGCATAAATGTTGATCAACTTCAAAAGTTTGTTCATTTAAAAGAGCTTTTTTAAGGGTTTTTTTACATTTTGTCAATCCCAAATTAAAATTTTTGTAAGTATCTGAAGTTGATACGCTAAAGCCCGGATAAATCAGTAAAATTTTAAACGGTTCAAGTTTTTGATATGGTTCAAGTTTTTCACCGATACCGGAAGCTAAGGCTGGTTTCTGAAAAATAAAAAATGGAACGTCAGCCCCTATTGAAAGCCCAATGGAAATAAGTTCATCCGGAGAAAAGGGATTGCCATAATAGTGATTAAGTCCTGAAAGTATGGATGCTGCATTACTGCTGCCTCCGCCCAAACCGGCTGCAACCGGTATTTTTTTATCTATAATGATCTTGATCTTTTCATTTTTATTCAGTTTTTTTAAAAAAATATTTGCGGCAATAACTGCAAGGTTTGAATCATCTTCCGGGACTTTATGACTGTTGCAGACCACAGAGGTTTTATCGACTCCAAACTCAATTGAAACAGTATCATAAAGACTGACACAGCACATAAGAGTAAAAAGATTATGATATCCGTCCGCTCTTTTTCCTGTGACCTGCAAAAAAAGATTTATTTTTGCAGGTGAAAGAATTTTTATTTGTTTGGCAGTTATAATATCTATTAGGTTATTCCTTATTCAGCAATTCTAATTTTGGCATTTTGTAGGTTGGGTTGAGGTACGAAACCCAACGATTATGCGAATAATTTGTTAAATTTGTGATCAAATGCCATAATTAGAATTGCTGTTCCTTATTTGATGAACTTGTAAAAAGTCATGAAATTAACTATAGATGGTGCCACCTTATTTTGTCAGTTTTACAACCACATACCCGACATTAATTCTCTTAATGAACAATTGGATAGAGTCGCCTTTTTTCATTTTTTTGATTGCTTTTTTATAATCTATTATTGTTTCTATTGGTTTGCGGTTTATTTCTTTTATAATATCGCCCACCATGACACCTGCTTCTCTCCCCTGACTTTCTGCATCAACATCGACCACAATAACTCCGCTTTTTTCAACAATGTTGAAGCGGCGGGCTATTTCAGATGTTAATTCCACAACACGGATACCGAGTTCATTCTCATTGCTCCTTGATGGAGTATGGCCGGCGACTCGCTTATCTTTTCTTTTTGCGATTTTAACTTTGAATGTTTTTTCTACATCGTTACGCAATACTTTTACTTTAACTATATCCCCAACACTGACGGCAGCAATAAACATGCTGAGTTCACGAGTGTTATCAACCTTTTTTCCGTTTACAGACAGCACAATATCTTTTGGTTTTATTCCGGCCTCATCAGCCGGATCGCCTGGAAATATTTCCGTTACAAGAACACCTTTTCCTTCTTTAATTCCATAGTATTCTGCAAGTTCTTCGCTGATGTCCTGGATTCCTATACCAAGCCATCCCCTTGTAACCTCGCCACTGCTTTTAAGCTGATTTATAATGCTTTTTGCATGGTTTATGGGAATTGCAAATCCTATTCCCTGGCCGCTGGCAATTATGGCGGTATTTATTCCTATCACCTCTCCTTTCATATTAATAAGGGGCCCCCCGCTGTTACCAGGATTTATTGACGCGTCTGTCTGTATAAAATCGTCATAAGGTCCGGAACCGATAATACGTCCTTTAGCGCTTACAATGCCTGCAGTAACTGTATGCTCCAATCCGAATGGGCTGCCTATAGCTACAACCCACTGACCAACTTTCAACGCATCAGAGTCACCCAGTTTTAAAACAGAAAGGTTGTTTTTCGATTTTATTTTTATAAGGGCAATATCTGTGTTGGAATCACGACCAACGATTTCAGCATCAAACTCTTTGCCGTTTTTAAGCTTTACCTTGATCTTGTCTGCATCCTCAATAACATGGTTATTGGTAACAATATAACCTTGTTTATCAATAATAAAGCCGGAACCTAAACTCCGTTGCTTGAAATCCCGCTGGAACTCATTGCCTAAAAAATTGTCGAAAAAGTCATGAAAAGGCTCTTCTTTGCCAAAAGGGCTGTTGAAGAAATGACGATAAACACGGCCCCCGCCCTTTATGGTCCTGACCGTTCTTATGTTAACAACAGTGGGACTTGCTGTCTTTGCAAGATCGGTAAAGCTTTCCGGTATTGTATAGGTTTTTGCATCAGAACCTGAAACCATGCAGAAAGTTGAAACCATCAGAAAAGCTGAGATGATAACTACGATAGAAAAAAAGACTTTTTTACTCAACGCTTTTTTTATATTTTTACAATCTTTCATAAAATAATTCCTTTTTATATTTCTTGAAATTTACTTTTATAGCGGTTTACAGTTGCCGGTTCACGGTTCACGGTTTCTCAAAACATAAAACTGAACTGTAAACCGTGAACCGGCAACCGTTATTTCTGTTCTTTGACATAAATTATCCTGAGATCATAAAGAATATTTTTCAGCAAATTCTCTTCTTCTTTTGATAGATTCCCTTTTGTTTTTTCTTCAAGCATGCCCAAAATATCTATTGTTTGTTTTCCCATGGGCAGATTTTTAACCTTTTTGCCTGTGGCAGGGTCATCTATAACACCAAGATGCAGCAAAGCAGATGCGTTTAAAGAAAATATAAAGGTTGGAAAATTAATTTCCGGCAAATGAACTTTGGAATCTGTTTTTTGTTCCTCTTCTGCTGAAACGGATTCTTCTTTTGGGAGTTCTTTAGATTTTTCTTCCGCCTTTTCTTTAGATTCTTCTTTTGGAACTTCTTCATTTTCTGTAGCAAAAAGTCTGCGGTCTTTTATAGTAAAACTTGATTTTTCTTCTGACATTGTTAACCTCCTTACCAACAATTCACCAATATTAAAAGTTCAACAGTCTCAAAGTTCAAAGGATGTAACATTCTTAACAAGCGGCAGAAAACGTAATTTTTCAAGGACATCATTGGGGATTGGCATATCTGTTCTGAGAAAAATGATATTTCTTTCTCCCTTTCCCTCTTTCTCCTGACCAACTTGCATCAAATCAATGTTAATATCGTTTTCACCGAGAATCATACCGATGCTTCCTATAGCGCCCGGCTTATCAATATTGTTTATAAGTATTAGATGACCCTGTGGGACCATTTCAACCCTGAAGTTATTAAGCCTGACAACTCTCGGCTCTTTTTTCCCGAATAATGTTCCGGCCACTGTGCTTGTTGTTTCCGGACTGATTGCACGCACAGTAATCAGATTTAAATAATCTTCGGATTCAGCGTTTGTTGTTTCCGTGACCCTGACACCTTTCTCCTTTGCAAGAATAATTGCATTAACGAAATTTACACCATCCTTTGCCACAGGAGTGAGCAATCCTTTCATTAAAGCTATTGAAACAGGTGAAAGGTCAAGTCCTTTAAAATCTCCTGTATAATCAATAACTACTTCTTTTAAAGGCCAGCTTGAAAGCTGAGCGAGAAGACAGCCGATTTTTTCTGCAAGGGTTAAAAAAGGTCCAAGTTTTTTTATAATTTCGCCGGTAACAGAGGAAGTATTAACAGCATTAATTATAGTTCCGTTTTTAAGATAGTCAATTATCTGACCGGCAATTGCTACTGCAACATTGGTCTGGGCTTCCTGCGTAGATGCACCAAGGTGTGGAGTACATACCAGGCGATCCATTCCAATCAGGGGTGATTTACCTGGAGGCTCAACTTCAAAAACATCCAGGGCTGCTCCAGCTACTTTGCCGGATTTCATGGCCTCATAAAGATCATCTTGTTTAACAATACCGCCGCGAGCACAGTTTATAATCATAACTCCGTCTTTCATCTTATCGAAAGCCTCTTTATTGATCATGCCGATGGTTTCTTTAAGTCTTGGAACGTGCAACGTTATATAATCAGCCATTTTGTATAACTCTTTAAGAGAAACGTATTGAAAACCCGCTTTTTCAATACGTTCGGGCGTAACACAAGGATCGTATACAATAACCTGCATTTTAAGCCCGCGTGCGCGATCCGCAACAATTGAGCCGATTTTACCAAATCCGATAACACCAAGAATCTTATTAAACAGCTCTTTGCCCCTCAAATTCTTTTTTTCCCAGCGTCCATCCTTCAATGATGAAGTTCCCAGTGGTATGTTGCGTGTTAAAGAAAGCATCAGAGCAATTGAATGCTCGGCAGTGGTAACAACATTGCCACCTGGAGTATTCATTACAACCATGCCTTTTTTCGATGCTGATGATATATCCACATTGTCAAGACCGATTCCCGCACGGCCGATGACTTTTAAACGGGTTGCATCTTTCAGAAGATTATCTGTTACTTGTGTAGCGCTTCGTATTATAAGGGCGTCATAGTTCCCGATGATTTCTTTAAGTTCATCCGGAGACAATCCGACATTAACATCCACTTCAAAACCTTCTTCTTTTTGAAACATTTTAATTCCGGCTTCATCCAGATTATCGCTGATCAAAACTTTCATTATTTTCCCCCTAAAACAAAAATTAAACAAATTAGATATTTTTTTATATCTTATTATTAGTAGTATGTAAAATATTTAATTAATCCATAACTCAATAAAAGTAACTTGTTTATTGTGCCATGTTCAAGGGTCAGGGGTCATAGCATAAATAATTTATTTAGGAAACTTTTATTAAATATTCTCACAATGAGAATTGCTGCCTAAGTGTTTGACATACGTAGTAGTTTTTATATATATTATCAACTTGGGGTTTCATGTGTTTCTGCAAGAGGCTCGCATGAATTGAATTTTTTAGGGAAAGGATAAAAAAGATGGAGAGAACATTATCGATAATCAAGCCGGACGGAGTTGATCACAGTCTGATAGGCGAAGTTATTAAAAGACTTGAAAGCAGCAATATAGAAATTGTTGGCATAAAAATGCTGAAAATGACCAAAAAGCAGGCACAGGGTTTTTACGCTGTTCATAAAGAACGTCCATTTTTTGACAGTTTAACGGACTTTATGTCATCCGGTCCGGTTGTCGTAATGGTACTTGAGGCCGAGAATGTAATTTCAAAATACCGTGGTTTAATGGGTGCAACAAATTATAAGGAAGCTGAGGAAGGTACTATCCGAAAGGATTTTGCTACAGATATTGAAAAAAACGTAGTCCACGGTTCAGATTCTCAGGAATCAGCCTCATTTGAAATCAATTACTTCTTCAATAGTTTCGAAATAGTGTAAGCGATCACAGGTTCAGGGTTCAAGGTTCAAGGTTTTTGAACCTGTGCTCGCATACGAAATAGTTTACTGATGAAAAAGAAAGTAATTTTTGACAATATTTCCATTGTGTTGAAACAGCCCCGATGTCCTGAAAATATTGGGGCTGCCGCTCGCGCTATACGTAATATGGGAATGGGAAAGCTTGTACTGGTTGATCCGGTAAATTGCGATCTTGCCAAAGTGCTGAAAATGGCAACTCATTTTGCCTCGGATATTGTTGAACAGATGGAGGTATATGAAAACCTTCAGGAAGCGCTTTCTCCTTATAATTATATTGTTGGAACTACAGCAAGACTGGGCAAAAATCGCCGGCAAATCAATACCCCTTCTAAAGCAGCAGCAAATCTTGTTTCAATTGCAGAAGAAAACCTTATAGCTATCCTGTTTGGCCCTGAGGATAAAGGGCTTACAAATGAGGATATCAGGCTCTGCAATGCTCTTGTTAATATCCCGACTGCGGAATTTTCTTCTCTGAACCTTGCTCAGGCTGTAATGATTATCTGCTACGAGATATTTATTGCCAGGCAAAATAAAGGAAGAGAATTTACTCCCCGCTTCGCCAGCCGTTATGAGCTGGAAGGGATGTATGAGCAGCTTAAAGAAATTCTTGCAAGAATCTGCTACTTAAACTCTGATAATTCCGATTACGGGATGAATAAACTGCGCAATTTTTTTTCCAGATTGCAACTTCAGGCAAGGGAGGTAAGTGTTATCAGGGGAATATGCAGGCAGATCAACTGGTATGGGGGAAAATGTTATCATGATGGAAAGAGGAGTTTATCATGCCAACAAAACCCGCTTGAAAAGCGTTAAAACAAATTAATTTTCACAATCAGACGCATAGTTGTGGAAGTTAATTTTTACCGAGCCCTTATCCGGTAAATTATTTTTGACAATGGATGCTCGACTATTGTATATTATACGTTACAAAATAGACTTTTATGTTTTTATGTTCGGGATGGGTTCGTAAAAAATAACTTAGTCATTTGTGAGGTGGCCATGGAAGAGAAAAAAAGAGAGGATCAAAACGCGGATGTCATTGAGTGCCAGGCGAAAAGCAGTTTTTCTGATTTTTGGAAGCTCGAAGACTACTGGGCTATCTGGCTTGGTTTTTTATTACTTATCATTGGTATTGTGATCTATTTCCCGCGGGCTCCCGCCAATATGCAGGAAACTATTGCCAAGGCAAATGCCACATTGGAGGCGGAGTCGCAAAGGGCGCCGTTCAAGACCATTGCCTGGTATCAAGCTGTGGATGCTAAAACGGGACTTAAAGCAACCAGTTCCCAACTTGGAAAAAAGATAAAGAATTTCTTAAGCAAACCAAAAAAATGGAGTGCGAACCCTTTGAGCGCTCTTTTTATGAACAAAGAGGCGGCAGAGGCAGTCAAACTAAAGGCGATGGTCAAATACAAAGCTGCCCGGGAAAAAGAAGTCATGGCTTTGGAGGGGGCTAAGGTTGCTGAAGACGCAGCATCTGCCGCAGGCTTTAATAATGAAACCCTCAATGCTGAGGCAAGCAATGCAATAGATACATGGCGCGCTGCCCACACAAAGGCCTCAAAAACCAAGTCTAAGATCAATGTCCATTCTTACAATCTTATACCATCCCTTATTTGTCTTATGATTGTTCTATCTGTCTTTTTTGGAATCGGATGGAAGGTTATGGGCAATTCAATGACAAAATTCATGGCAGGCTTTGTTTTTGTTTTTCTTATGGCTGTTATAGCTTACATCGCAGAAGGCAATGCAACAATGAAAAATTACGGCATTGGATACGCTGCATGGGCAATTCTCTTTGGCCTGATTATAAGCAACACAGTGGGAACGCCCAAGTGGGTGATGCCTGCTGTTCAAACCGAATATTATATCAAAACAGGACTTGTGTTGTTAGGCGCGGAAATACTGTTTGGAAAAATACTCTTAATCGGTGTCCCCGGGATTTTCGTGGCGTGGGTAGTTACCCCTACTGTGCTGATCTGCACTTACATATTCGGACAAAAGGTCGTCAAAATGCCGTCTAAAACGCTCAATATGACCATTTCGGCAGACATGTCCGTGTGTGGCGTCTCGGCAGCTATAGCCACTGCTGCTGCCTGTCGAGCCAAGAAAGAGGAGCTGACCCTTGCCGTAGGATTTTCTCTGGTTTTTACCTCCATCATGATGATTGCTATGCCCGCTGTCATTAAACTGGTGGGGATGCCCTATATCCTGGGAGGAGCGTGGATGGGCGGAACCATTGATTCCACTGGCGCTGTAGCTGCTGCCGGAGCCTTTCTGAGCCAACGGGCACTTTATGTAGCCGCTACCATAAAGATGATCCAGAATGTCCTGATCGGAGTAATCGCCTTTGGCGTTGCTGTTTATTGGTGCGCGCGGGTTGAATGTGTCCCGGGCCAGAAAGTAAGTGCCATGGAAATCTGGCACCGCTTTCCCAAGTTTGTATTGGGATTTATCACCGCGTCTGTTGTCTTCTCTGTAGTGTATGAGTACCTTGGCAGTGACGTATCTCATGCTTTAATAGACCATGGAGTAATCAGGGGGATGTCGAAGATTTTCAGGGGGTGGTTCTTCTGTCTAGCTTTTGTCAGCATAGGATTAGCCACCAATTTTCGTGAACTGAAAAAATATTTTAAAGGAGGCAAACCTTTTATTCTCTATGTATGCGGCCAGTCATTTAATCTGATGCTTACACTTCTAATGGCATACATAATGTTTTACCTGGTCTTTCCTGAGATCACAGCAAGGATTTAACTATTGCTTGAACGAAAACCCCGTTCGGTCAATGGTTTTAAGTTTTAAGTTTTAGGTTAAAAAAAAGCGGCAATCTCAGCGAGTTGGCAATTTCTAAACAAAATTAAAAAACCATATTTCCGGATTTTCGTTCAAGCTCTAACTATGGAAACTGCAATAAATCAAAAAAGAGTTGAGACAGGCTCAGGACTAAAGCGTTTTTTGCATGTATCCCTGCAATGGGCACGCATGTTCCTGTGCATATTCCTTATCTGGGCATTTATGTTCATTGCGGCCCCCTGGGTTGAAAAAATGCCGGCGGTGGAGCCCATTATTTGTTTTATTGATGAGAATTACATTGATGCCAGTGCGTTGTATTACACCGAGATAGAGGAGTTCTTCGAGGCGGAAATTCACATGGAAAACACGATGAATTTTGCGCCTCGCGGACATTCGGGATCTTTGTGATGTTTTTTTCCTACGCTCCAAGCCGCTTATAACACGTTATGCAGCATTGAGGTGTTTCCGGCAGGATTTGCTTAGAGCTTCTCGTTATATTTGGATTGAAAAACTCTCTGAAGCCGGAGTATTCCTTCTTGTTCCAGATATGGGTTAAGCTTTCGTTCCGGATATTGCCAAAGGAGATTCCTCTTATCGGAAAAGATTGACCTTTGAAGATGTAACAGGGAGGATTACTGTCACCGGGTTCGCGATTTTCACAGAGAACCGGATCAATAAGAACGCATGGGACGACTTCGCCTTCAACATTGATGACGCATGCGTGGAGGATATTTTCGCGGCAGCGCAATGAGGCATCATCAATGCCGGGGCCGTGATAGTCAAAGATGATGTTTTCAATGGCTGCTTTGTCTTTGATCTCCTTCAGTATACTGCTATAATAATCTATTTCTTCTGTATCGTTGAAGATCGCTTCTGAGAAAAGTTTTGTCTCAATGATCAAAGTCAAGTTACTAATTACTATCTGTTTTGCTCCCACCTTTTTTGCAAGGGTAAGAATTTCCTTAAGTTCATGAAAATTGGACCTAAGCATAAGATAGGCGAGATGCACCGCCGGGACATTAGTTTTCCTTTCAGCTTTTATCTTGCTTAGCAGTTCAAGATTGGAAACGAGTTTATTAAAGTCGGTCCCTTTACGAATCCGGTTGTGGGTTGTTGCGGTAGTGCCGGCGAGACTGATACCGATGATGTCCAACTCCAAATCAACCAGCTTGCGGATGGTCTCTTCGGTAAGAAGCATGCCGTTTGTAGTAAACCCCACGCATTTCCCTTGATCCTTGCAAATTCGGATCATTTCAAAGATATCGTTATGAAGAAGAGGTTCTCCCCACCCCTGCAGGTAAACCATATCCGTATATTTGAGAAAAGGAATCAATTTATGAAAGAGCTTTATCGGCATCTGTTTGCTTGTCCAGCGGTTTTTCATCAGGGTATGTGGACAATAGATGCAGGCTCCATTGCAGTGGGTCGTTATTTCAACCTGAACCCAGTCCAGAGTCGGGCTCCCGATTTTGTCCAGTTGTTTTTTAAACCATTTAAACATAGTAACTACTCAGGTTACTGAAAAATTTCTCCAAACATCAATACATCCGTTACGAATAAAAACGTGATTGTCGATTTAATAAATCTGTTATTTATCTTTCTCTTTCTTGACCTCATCCTGGAAATTTGAATCAGTCTCCTTTTTGCCCATAAGAACAGACAGGTCAATCCCTGCTTTCTCAGCAAGTGGACCAAAAAGCGGCAGCAATGCCTTCAGACCCGATGTGCCGTGTATAAATCCCTCAGCCATATTACCAATTTCCAGACCTTTGTTGAATTTTTTCATCATATTGGCCAGGGTTTCCGGATCGCCGAAGATGGTCATATCAGCTTTTGATGTCATCTGGCCTATTGCCTGCGCCATTGCAATGCCAACTTCCTTTTGCGCTGCAATTTGTAGTTCGCCAAGCTTGAGCTCGACAGATACTTTCTGGTGTTCTGCCTTTGCTGAAAGTTCCGGCTTCAGCACATTTTCAACACGGTCGGTATCCACTTCGACCTGCTTTGAAGCAACCTCGACAGGCACCATCTGCTCAGCTCTGACACCTTCCGCCTTTTTGGTTTTTTCAACCAGATCGGCTTCAGCAGCCTTGGTCTTGGCCTCAAAATCGGCCTCAGCACCGAGTTTCCGGCCTTCCGCCTCTTTTGCAGTTGCATATGCCTGTACCTCGGCCATCATTTGCTCCTCCTGTCTCACTTTCTCAATCTCGGCCTGCTTGTCTATGATCTGCTTAGCCTTCTGGCGATCAGCGGTTTCCTTTACCTTAACGGTTTCAACATCCTGTCTCGCTTTCTCAGCGCCGGTCTCGGCTTCCTGTCGAACTTGCTCGGCCTTGGCCTTTTCAGCGTTCTTTTTTGCTATGGCAATCTCTTTATCCTGTTCAGCCACTTCGACTGTTTTTTTCTTTTCCACATTTGCGGTTTCAACCGCCTGATCTTTGGCTATCTGTTTGGTTGCAATCTCCTGATCGGACTTGACTCCCTCTAAGTTAATAGATTTATCCTTTTCGATTGACCGGCGTCCGACCTCTTCATCATTATGTAGCTCGGCAACAGAGGCACTTTTGTTCTGTTCAGCCTCATATACACGAACTTCCCGCCCCTGATCAGCTTCCTTGAATTTCAGACCCTGCTCCTGCGAAAGGATTGCTTTCCGGGTTTCAACATCTTTCTGTTTAATCTCAAATTCCGCATCCCGCTTGAATTTGTTTTCAGCTACCGATTGTTCAGAAATAGTCTTCTGCAAATTTTTCAGGCCTTGGGCATCAAAGGTGTTGTTGGGATCCATTATTTCCTTGGGAGCCTGGTCAAGCGCCGAGATGGTGCAGTCCTCAAGCTCAAGACCGTTTTGCTCAAGGCCGTCTTTGACAACCTCCATGACTGCCCCTTTGAATTCACCGCGTTTGAGGTTAAGGTCTTCCAGTGTCGATTTTGCGGCAACAATTCTTAATGCATCAATGAGTTTTTCACGCTCAAGATCGGTAATCGCATGCTGCTGCGCTTTCAGCAGAGATTCACTGTCTATATCCGTAGCGCTCTTTACACGTCCACCGACTGCGGCCGAGATTTTATCACCCAGGGTCCTGGCTGCTGTTGATATGCCGTCTTCATCAGCCTTTACACGAATATAGAATTCAGCCACCACCTCTGCTCTGAGCTTATCCAGTGTTATCAAAGAATCTCTTTTGTCTCTCGTGACGATTATCTTCATTGTTTCTAAAGATACCGGAATGATCTCATGGAGGAACCCGATTACGATGCTGCCGTGATCTTTTATGACCCTAAGCCCGCCTTTACCTGTTTTTACATAAGCCAGGTTTCCCCGTGCCCTTACATAAAGGCTGCTGAAGATTAAGCCTATGCCTGCGAGGAGAATGAGGACGAGACCAACGCCGGACCATATTGCCAGCGTTAATCCCTTGAAAAATAGTATGGAAACACCAATAATAACCATACCGGCAAAAATCATACTGCCAAGTATCCCTCTTATATTCATAATAAGGCTCCTTTTAAATAAAAGTTAAAAAATTCATTATTATTGCACTTCCGGAGTTCATCAAATGGTTGAGTAAAAAATGGTTGAGTTGCGATCATTTTAACGATGTTTGACCTCAGGCAAAGTTGGTTTTTTTTGCACAATAAATACCTTTTCTGCCTGGAGATATTGAAGCACGATAATTTCCTCGTTTTCATGAACTGGTTTTTCACCCTCCGCAACCCTGCAATATATGTTGTGAAGGGTTCCATGTTGATCGCGCACCTTGGCCCGCCCACCTGTGGCGCTAATCTGTACCGAGGCCTCGCCATGTTTGCCAACCAGACTTGTCAGACTGACAGCAGAGCTTGCCTGTTTGGGTAATACTTTGGCCACGGTAAGTGATGTATAACGAGTAATGAAAAGACCCAGAATAGTTGCCACAAACAGTGAAGGCCAGAAATAGAACCCCGCCGGAATGAACCTGATACTTGAAAAAATTCCATTGCAGCATAACCCTATAAAACCCCATGTATTTCCAAACACCAGCAGGATGATGCTCAGTGGACATCTGCCCACGCCTAAGAAGCCCAGCACATTGTCAATGACACCATGGCCAACGTCAATATCGTGATCAACATCATGGTCAATATCATGGTCCAGGTCATGGGAGAAGTCCGGCCCCACTTCAGTCTCTGATACTCCGCTTTGCATGACAAAAAACAGGTAGACCAACCAGAAAACAATAGATGCGCTGAAAACGGCGTTCTGCCAATCAAATATTAAAGATTTCAAGAGTTCCATTCTTCCAGTCGCCTCCCTTTTCAAATATCTTTTAACTACCGATCTACTTCATCCCTGTCATCACCGGCTTCAGCAGCCCTTACAACTACCGGTTCTTTTTCCGGTTTATTAATACTATATCTGTCTCCCCCAACAGAAATCATTCCTCCAAAAGGAGGCGCTGAAAGCAACTGACGGGCTCTGGTCACAGGGTCACCTTCTTCGATAAACTCAACATCCGCGTCAATAACATCACCTATGCTTTCTGCCTTCTCCTCCAGCGCTTTGTATGCTTCCTCAAACTCCGCTTCCTTCAGCACATTCTCAATATCAGCATCAAGGCCGAGCTCGGAGGATTCTTTTATGAGGTTTTGTGTCATAAGCCTTGCTGTGGTGAGGTCAATTGAATCCGCCAATTGCTTGTAACTACGCTTTCCATCAATCTGATCGGCAGCATCTGATTCAAGCCTCCGTGCCCTCTCTATCATATTATTAATCTCAATCTGTAATACTTTCCTGGGGAGATCCTGGGAAGCATTTTCTGCGCTTTTATATGTTTTCTTCGCTCCAGCTATCAGTTGCTGGGCTGCAACGTCGGTTTTAGCGTAATTTTTCGATTCAATATCAATCTTCTCTTTGATTGCAAGCTGCAGGGCCAGGATTTTTTTGGCTTTGTCAGTGTCGTTCTTTTTCTGGGACAACAAGGCCTGATTCCCAAGCTCTTTATGTTGCACAACCAGCTTCGCAAGCTCCTTTCTTTGGTTGCCTGCTGCTATCATCGCCGCTGTTGCTGCCTCGCCCTTTTTGTCAGCGAGCGCCATCTCCATCTGAACAGCTTCCTGCAATTCCTCTGGCCTTGTTTTTTTGGGTTCATCAACATCATCAGAACCCATAAAAAGTTCGATTCCCCATTTAATAATGCCTTTTTTCTTCTTTGCCATGGTTTATTTTCCCTCCTTTCATAGAAATATTGTACATATTTTTAGTCAATTTTATTAATAGGTTAGTGACTATCAGCAGGGGTGATGCCTCATCGGCCAGATATTCGGCCTGTTCGGGGAACAGACCCTACACTTATCAGCTCAACAGCTTATCAGCTCACCCGAAGGGCGTTAGGAACGTGGACGAAATAACTTCCCCAACTATGCATCACAGCTTCAGGCCACCTTTGCCAAATCTCAAATCCAGCCTCAAATCACAAAAATATTGAAATAGCCCGCTATTCCATCAATTTTTGTGATCTGAGATCGAACAAATCTGACCCAAATCTGTGCGCCTACTTGTGGAAGTTAATTCGTCCACGTTCCTTAATTTATTGAGCAAATACGAATTATTCCCATTACTATGGTTCTTTAAGTTAATCAACAAAACGTTTGAAGGCATCGAATACGCTCTCATTTATCTTTATTACTCCTGTCCTACGTAGAAGTAAAATTGCCATAACCACCAAAATCAGGAGAATTATCAAGGGTAATAACCAGACGGTTAGTTTAACTACAAATTTCAATAAAATCCCGACAGCAAGAATAGTACAAATAACTGCCAGTGCTTTCCATATTTTTTCCAACAAATTCACCTCCTTTCAGCGTGTCGAGTAAACCAGTATATTCTGATTCTTCAGTCTAAGGTTTATTTTAATAGCACAAGGCTCCAATAATCATCCTTCTTAACCAATTTGGCTACCAACTTAAGCCGTGACACTTTGCCGCCTCCCAAAGGGTGGCTATCATACACAGTATTATTGATTTCCCGCTCCCGTTAGGACCAGAAAAAAAAATAAATTGGGAAATTTTATCTGTCCACGAATCTGTCAGGTCGATCTTCTGTTTTTTTAACGGACCGACGTTTTTGAAATATAGCATCTTGATTTTCATATCAATATTCTCCAATGTTTTTTCTGCAAAAAATTATGGCAGAAATCAGAAGAAACGTAAAGAATATTCATCAAAGTGGACTTTTACTACTTGGAGTAGATCCAAGCAAGGCAAAGCATGATGTCCGCACAATAGGATGCCACGTTGTTAAGAATGAAGAGGTGCTTGAATGGGTCACTTATTTGCTGATTGACGTTCTGCTGGTTTTCTTAAATCCAGAGGAATCACCCAGAAGGTTAACAAAATGAGCGCAAAAAAAAGTGAATACATGATCACAAATGTTAGTTCACTAAAATTAAAAAACATGATTTTGTGAATCCACTCTTTCATGAAACTGGTTTCATATACCTGATTCTGGCCTCCTCTTACTCTCAAATGATTTTCCCATTCAGTGAATGGGCAAATCATGCCAATCAAAGATTCGCAGAGAACAATGCCCATCGCCAAGATGTGACAGATACGAAATTTTGCATTTCTCGCGAATTTCTGTTTTGTAAAATATCCGATCCAGATAAATATAAACCCAAAAACAACAAAGGCGACAAAAAGGAAATGTATCAACAGGATTAGATCTGCTGCTAACAAGTATTTGCTGTAGGCCGGATTCATATTGTTCCTATTCTCCAAAACCCCTTGCAGTATCATTTCCCATGCCGGCAGGTATGATCCCTAATGCCGGATAATTGCCGGACATATCTTTATCTTGCATGCAAACCCTTATCATGCCATTTACTACTTCATTGATGGTGCCATCACCTCCGATGGCAACGATTCGGTCAAATAATCCGGAGGCTGTGGCCTTTTCAGCGAGAGCTGTAGCATGGCCGGGTTTTGTGGTAATCCGGAATTCATAGAGCAAGGCTGTCCCTTTCAAGAAGTGCCTTAAGCCTTCTAATAAGCGGATTGAACCTTTCCTTTCCTGATTTCGGGTTTATAATGAAACAGAATTTCATGGGTCACATTTACTAAGCTTTCACATTTTTTGCAAACTAAGGGCTCTAATTCGTTAATTCGATGACGTATTATTTTATATTGTTTCACCGCCCGCTTCGCTCAAGACGCAAAGAATGCAGAGTTAAATATTTTTTTTTGCCGTTGAGAGGACGGCAAAAGAAAATAGCTTAAGCTTTTAAAAAAACAATTTCTCTGCGACCTTTGAGGCTCCGCAGTGATTATAAACCATCCAATTTTAATACGTTACCGTATTTAAGAATACATGTACTAAGGGAGGTATTATGAAAAGAGCTCTGGTGTACCTTGGTTTCGTGTTGTTGTTAGGCGGGCTGCTTTTAGCTTCGTGTTCGGAAAATCAGATGACTGATAAAAAGGGAAACTACGATTGGGCGAAAAAACGCGCCGCAATGGTACAGCAACTGCGCGTGTACGGTATTGAGGATGAGCGGGTGCTAAAAGCTATGAATACTGTCTGGCGTCACAAATTTATCCCTGAAGAATATCTCGGTGTTGTCCCACCTTATGGGAACCACCCCTGTCGCATCGGTTATGATCAGACGATCTCGCAACCCTACATTGTCGCTTATATGACAAAAAAACTGAATATTCAGACCGGAGAAAAGGTGCTTGAAATTGGCACCGGGTCAGGGTATCAAGCCGCCATTCTTGCCGAGTTGGGCGCGGAGGTTTACAGTATTGAGATCATACCCGAACTGGCAAATCATGCCCGTAAAGCTCTGACCATAGAGGGGTATGAGCAGGTCAAGGTGTTGACTGGTGATGGTTATAAAGGCTGGCCGGAACATAGTCCTTTTGATGCCATTATAGTAACCTGCGCGCCGGAAGATATCCCGCAAGCCTTGGTAAATCAATTAAAAGAAGGTGGGCGAATGATTTTGCCCCTCGGTATCTACATACAACGTCTGGTTATCCTTCGCAAAAAATCAGGACGTATAGAAAAAGTTGATGATCTTCGCGTGCGGTTCGTGCCAATGGTGCGCTGATCGTAAGCCTCCCGCATGGACACCAAGCCGCTCGCCAAGCTGTTTGCGGTCTGGCAGAAATCAGAAGAAACGTAAAGAATATTCAGCAAGGAGGGCTTTTTGCTGGTTGGGGTGGACGTTAGCAGGATATAATACTATTTTGTCAAGAATGAAGACGTGCTTGAATGGGTTACTCCATTGTAACCTCTTTTGCCTTAAAGAGAGCAAATTTTGTGCAGATTGGACCAACTATCTCATTAAAAGCTACTGCAATCAAAGTGATATTCAAGATGACTGATCGGAATTCAAAGTAGCTGGAATCCTGGGGGATTAAAAGGGTTAGACCAATAGCAACACCAGCTTGAGGAATCAAAGTCAATCCCAGATATTTCCTGATGGTTTCAGATGCGCCGGAAAGCGCCCCTCCCACATAAGCTCCAACGATTTTTCCTATAATGCGCGCTGATACAAAGATAATCCCCCAAGTAATCATGGCCGGTCCCACGGTTGTAAATACTTTTAGATTCAAGTTCGCACCGGCCAATACAAAGAAAAAGCAATAGATGGGCGGGGTCAGCTTCTCCAGATTAGCAACAATATCTCTGTTTCTTGAGGAAACATTGATAAGGGTTACACCCAAAAACATATTAGTCATAAGAGCCGAAGTATGCGAGATAGAGGCTAATCCTATTCCCAACAAAACTATCCCCAAAATAATAATAAGACTGTCAGTAACTTCTTTGGCGATTTTAATAAGAAAGTGGGCTGCCAGACCCAGTATAACCCCGATGACCAGCGCTACGAAAATCTCCACAAAAGAGGCAGATAACGATTGAAGAGCAGTCTCGCCAAAAGTTGATAACTGCTTAAGATCAATAGTCAAAACCAGGCCGAAGAGCATGATGGCGAGCGCGTCGTCCAGAGCAACCACAGATAGAATTGTCTCAGTTAAAGGTCCCTGAGCACGGTATTCTCGTATAATCGCCACTGTAGCCGCAGGTGCGGTTGCAGTGGCGATGGCAGCCAATGGGAGAGCAGCGCCCAGAGGCATCTTAAAAAGAACAAGAAAAAGAAAAACCAGGGAAAATGCTCCCACTGCCTGTAAAATCGTAATGAGAATAAAACGAGAACCGAGCCTTTTTACAAGATCAAAGCTTAATCCGGCTCCAATGACTAAGGCAATGATCCCCAAGGCAAGCTGAGGGATAAAATCAAATTGAGTCAGGTGATTTTCACTAAATATGTTTAATAAAGAAGGGCCAAAAATGATGCCGGCTATAATATAACCTGTAACTCTGGGAAGTTTGACCATGTTTATCAGCCGGCCGAAAATAAACCCTATTATAAGGAGGCCGGAAGCTGAAAGGAAAATATCCTGTTTACACAATGTTAAAAGCTGGTTAATCCACATGGCTAATCAATAGAACCTTCTTCTAAGAATATGCGGGATAAGCTTGACCGGTCGACCACGCCTACCAGGCGTTTATTTCTGACAACCGGCACGCGTTTGAAGTCTTTATGAAGCATTAACTCGACCACGTCGGACGCAGGAGTGTCTTCCTTGACGTGATATACATTCCTGATCATATAATCCCTAACCATTATCTGACCGACCTGGGTTAACTTCTTAACGACGTGAGAGAGGTTCATAAAGTGAATCACATCCGGGTTTTCGATTTGTACTTTCTCAGGGAAGATGGAGGCAATAATATCTGTTTCCGAGATCCAACCCGTGACCTCGTTTTCTCGATTTACCACCGGAATGCCGATAAGCTCGCGGAGAGAAAGTAATTCTGCCACTTCTTTGAGCGGGGTATCTTCCGTAACTGAAGTCAGGTCTCTTGTTATAAAGTCTTTTACTTTTTTCATCTTAGCAATCTTACATTTGCCATGAGACAAAGCTCTTCAGCTTGTTTCTCAGAATTCAGGTAGTTCATCTTGCTCCGTGATGTGGAAAGTGCAGCCCCCAAACCAAATTTGAGGGCTTCGCCAATATTACTTGTCTTCATGTAATTATGAATAAAGCCGGCGAGCATTCCATCTCGAACTCCTAACATGATGACATTAGATCCTCCAACTTCGATTTCTCCTTCCCAGGCTTCATCCTTTTTGGCTACAAAATAACCTAAATCCCCGTACTTTAATATGACAATTTCCGCTCCCTTATTAAGTAACTCTTGTGCAGCTTTGGGGCGCGATGCCGAATTACGTAAATCTTCTCCAAAGACACAACAAGTTTCTCTCAAGTCCGGACAAACAATAAAAAGGGAAGCGCTGTCCAGGCATTCTTTGAGAATCGATTCTCGAAGATTGAGAACCACTTTTACTTTCTTTTTATTAGCGGAAAGAATAAGTTCCTTAATAAAGTCCGGGGTAGTTCCTTTGGGCAGGCTTCCCCCGATTCCTACGAGTTTCGCGGCTGGAAGGAGTCTTTCGAAATTTGCTTTGAAGCTATTGAGATAGCGTAGCTCTATAGAGGCTCCTTCTTCTATAAGTAGGGACTGTCTGTTTTCTTTCTCCTCAATAATATAAAAATCGGTTCTAATCTCCTGGTCTATGTAAGTGAAGCTGGTGGTTGCCCCGATCTTTCTTAAAGCTTCCTCGAACATGCGGCTGCCCTGCCCACCTAAAAAACCGGTAGTTACAACTTCCTCTCCCAAGACCGCCAGGGAGCTGGCAAGATTAATACCCTTCCCTCCAGGCATTCTCAAGGTCGATATAGCTCGATTTAGTTTTCCAAGAGAGATCTTGGGAAGAAATAAAAGATGATCAAAAGCGGGATTTAAGGTTACAGTTACAATCATAAAGCACCTCTTTTGTGTATTTCAAATACTATCCTTAGGAACGTGGACAGTCCGAGTTCACGAAATGCAAGACGGTAATCAACAGGAAGCGTTAGCCGTTGAACTTTCTAATTCCTGGAAAACGTTCGATAGATCCGAAGTTTCATAATCCATTCCAAGTCTCCCTATGGTTTGTTTTTCTTAATAGTGACATAGCGGTTTTTTATTATCAACTGTTTATTATCAAATTTTGTTTTGCAAAAAATGCGAAACTTTAGTAACAACCCTTAAAATTCTGTTTCATTGTAAACTCAAAATCAGAATTAACCTAAGGAACGTGGACGAAATAACTTCCCCAAGTAGGCGCACAGATTTGGGCAAAGGCGGCCTGAAGCTGTGATGCATAGTTGGGGAAGTTATTTCGTCCACGTTCCTAAAAGCAAGGAGGAGAAAAAATGTGGGTATTTAAGAAAGTACGGTTGGTAATTGTTTTATCGGTGATGTTGTGTTTGGGGCTCAGTCTTCTGGGATGTGCAACCACTTCGCAGATACAGGCCCTTGAAGAAAAAACTCAGCAAGCCTTGGATAAGGCGGAGGAGGCCTTGAAGGAGTGTCAAAGCGCCAAAGCTGCCGTCGAGAATTCATCCAGGTACAGTGCCGAAGCAGCGGATAGTGCCCAAAGGGCAGAGAGTGCAGCGGTAAGAGCCGAAAAAGCCGCCAAGATTGCAAAAGGCCATACGAACAGGGCCGAAGAAATGGCTAAAAAGTGCGAGAACATTTTCGAACAGATCACCGCAAAGTAAGAGTTAGGTGGTCGTTACTACGACCCCTCAATGCAGAGAGAACACTTGGAATCACGCTTGGATTAGATGGTGGTAACTGAGATACTGTTCTCACGGTACTTAAAGCAACTGCAAAAATTTTCAGCTCTCTTATAATCCCCGGCCTTATAGGAGTAAAGGAAATGAACCCTGCATTAAAGTATGAAGAGAAGTTATCAAGGAGAGGTTTCTTCCGCATCGCAGCTCAAACCACACTCGGTTTTGCAGGCCTGTCGGCAGTCAGTTTTGTCTGCGGTGTGGAAGAAGCATTAACACAAATAAAAGGTGAGACAATGAGCGTGATAACATTGCCAAAATCAATGACAAAGGGAAAGGTCTCCCTGGAAGAAGCGATAAACAAGAGAAGGTCTGAGAGAACTTTCTGGAACGTTCATTTGACAGCGGAAGACCTTTCACAAATCCTCTGGGCAGCACAGGGAAAAACTGATCCAAGAGGACTCAGGACTGCGCCCAGCGCCGGCGCTCAATATCCACTGGACATCTATGTCGTTATCGGAAAGGTTAAAGAGTCCGGCGAGGGGCTTTATCACCACGATCCACAAAGACATTCCCTGAGACTTCTCTATGAGGGAGATCTTCGCCGCCCCCTGGCCGAAGCCTGTCTGGGGCAGATGTTCATAGCGGATGCGCCGATTGTAATTGTTATCACTGCAGAATATGAGAAGATTACAGACCGATATGGTGAGAGAGGGGTTAGATATGCCCATATGGAGGTCGGTCACGTGGGACAAAACATATATCTTCAGGCAGAAGCGCTGGGCATGGGAACCGTGGTGATAGGAGCTTTCCGGGACCGGGCGGTTTCGAAGTCATTGAGCCTTCCAGAAAAGCACAGGCCATTGTATGTCATGCCTGTTGGATACGTAACGCAATGAAAATACATGGCAATATCTGCCACACAATGATCCTCGGAAAGCAATATGGAAAGATTTCTTAAAGAAAAAGCTTCTTGCAGAGCATTTTTAAGGAGAGGCTGTTTGTTTTTAACCTTTTTTGGAATTTATCCCGGTTTTTTTGACTCGTTGACCAAATTCGAATAGCCGCTCATATTTCCACTTGCTTCCATGTAAATCCGTTACAAATAGCGCTTTCATTCAGGCAATTTCTCCAGGAATATGGGTTCGCACAAAAATAAGTTCGCAATTTTAAGTGTTGAGGTGCCCGTCTGACAAGACGCGAAAGCTCAGGAATATCAGGATATTCCGAACATTATGCCCCATCCTGTACATCCTGATTATCTTTTTCTAACGCTTCTCTAACTGATGTTTGATATTCTTTAATTTTTTCTTGAATGCGCTTGTCAGTCAAGCCTAAAATCTTGGCAGCCGCCAATGCAGCATTGGCCGGTTCTAAAACCACCATTGGCGCTACGAAAGACGGCATTCTGAGGCTGGAATAAATATCGGCTCCACTAAATTTATCGCTATATGGCGGGCATGCGATAACAGGGCAGCAGGTTTGGGCGTCTGTAAACCCGCTTAAGGCATTACTTCTTCCTGCAACAGTAACAAACACTACATCTTTTTTCTCGTACTCTTTTATTAACTCATAGCATTTTAACGGCACCTTATGTGCTGAAGCAACCCTCAAAACGCTTTTAATTCCAAATTCGTCTAAAGCCTCTGCAATTCTTTTCGACCATTTAAGGTCACTTTTCGAACCCATAATTATTACCACCTTACCCATATCCTCACCTCCTTGCAAAACCACGTTTTCTATGGTGTGATTTCGAACTCAAGAGTCCATAGCAAATTACCATCCGGGCCGAGTACATCCACGTGCCATAATCCAACCTGATGGGGTTGAATTATTTTTGAACTGCAGGTTCGCCAACTCGCAGAACCAACTTTCAAGGTTACCCAAGCCCACTGCGTTTTGTCAAAATACCAGGCATGAGTAATCTCGGTTGGTTCCTGAGCTCCCGTAATTCTGGTAAAACAGTAAAGCTTACCTGCTGATGCCCTGAAACTGTTGCCCACATCAACTGGGGTCCGGTCAACTAAATTCTTGCAGATTACAGCCTCTGCGACTTTCAGTGAAATAGCCTCTTGGGCCTCAATTGGCGCTGCTGGCAAAAGACAAGGCTATGTTCGCGTTAAGTGTGGAAAAAAATAATCAAATTTTTTGAATAGCTGATATGTATCACTTTGAGCAATAGTTTACTGTATTGATAACCTATTGAAAAAACAGAGACTTTTTAGAAATTCCACACTTAACGCGAACATAGCCAAAGACAAATCGTTATTAGCAGTATCATAAAAACAAAAAAAACTGATTTCATGGGTATTATCTCCTTTTAAACAATTAAGTACTCCACTCTACGGGAAGATGTGTGCTGAAAAACTTTCATGACGGAAGAATCTTCTTTATCTCTTTCAATATTTCTTTTACCGGAGGCACATCTTTGAACCACTCATTTTCAGTGATTTCATTGGTACAGGCACAATAAATCTGTGAAATCAAGAGGTTCAATCCGGAAGACAGAGGTTCAGGATTTAATTCGCATATATTTTTCCACTGCTGCCTGTTCTCTTTCTTTGCTTGTTCCACAGCCTGACACCATGCCGTATCTCGGTAGTATATCCGTGCTATTTCTTTGCTTACAGGAAATCCATTTAATGTAAACCGGCACTCATCCAGCGTGCCAAGGACATCAACCACCATCAGGCGACGTTCGCTGTCAAAGCCGACTTCTATTTTTCCGTCTTCATTGACCATGCCTATCTTTAAAAATTCCCTGGTTATAAGATCATTGACTCTGTTTGTGAGGTTTTTCAATTTAATTATTTCGTTATCATGTAAACACGAAATTTGTTGGGCTTCCGGCCAGGTTAAGTACCTGTCCGTTACCTCCAGTTTCGTGGAAACATCCAGAATTGGTGTATCCAATTTCTGGTTGGGGACAGGCTCTTTATCCAGGCCCAAATCCCCTGGCTTTATCTCTTCATTTTTCAGGCGTTTAAAAACACTGCTGCCCGGTGGCAGACAATTCCTGTAAATCACCTCAAGAGGAATCAAAAATCCACCTTTTTCAATTCGGTATATTGAATAATCATATTGATCCCCTTGAAGTTCAGGACTTATAACTCGTAACAATTTAACTTCCATTATATTTGTGGGCTTCTTGATCTCAGAGAGTTTTTTAACGATATTATCCTCCACAAGCCCTGCATAATGAGTGGTAACACCGATTTTTTCAAGTTTTTCAAAAAAATATGCGCCAAGGAGCGCTATGGCCGCTCCTTTATAATTAATCCGGTCGGGCATTTCTCCCCAGTCGAAGATAGAGTATCTATCTGAGAAAATGAATCTTGCCTGTCCAAAGTTGCCTGGGGTTGCTCTGTTTAAAATTTTAAGGTCTTTTACACTACCCATTCTGCACCTCCTGAGATTTATTTCGTCTACGTTCCTAAACAAGTTCTGCCGCGGAAGATCAGTTTAAAGCCATGCCGATGACCAGACCAACGGCAATTCCAAGGCCGACAAATATTGAACCGACTACGATTCCCACTGCAACATTTTTCTCTGCTAACTGTTTTGATGTATTAAACGGGGTCATCCTGTCAAACATTTTATAACCTATCATCATAAACACCAGGGTCAATAAAGCTCCAACTATTGCATAACCAAGATTCAGTAATGTAATTGAGATTTCCATTACTTTAATACCCCCTTTATTTCATCGATTTTATTAACGTAACCGATGGTTTCTTTACTGTTGTTGCCTGTAACATCAGGCAAGGTTGATTGTATGGATTTCCACATGTTAGGATTAAGTCCCTTATTCTTTGCTATTTTTTGGGCTTTAATAATATTTCCCTTGCCGGCATTGTAAGACCCAAACATGAAATTTATCCGATCCATATGTGAGCGTTTTGCCTTCCATAAAGTCCATATCATTCTGTTGTAATAAATACCCGCTGCGATATTCCAGCGGGGCTGTTTTCTTGTGCCCTTAATGCCTGAATTTTTCCTTGTAATTTCTTCAAAGGTTCTTGGCATTATCTGCATAACACCCTCTGCTCCCACTTTTGATCTGGCATCTGCCTGCAACCTTGATTCAGCTACAGCCTGAGCCTTGAAATAATGCCAGTCAAAACCAGGGCCAAAATATCTCTTTGAATATTTTGAAAAGTATTTGTCATATTTTATTACCCTGTTATATCGTTCAAAGGCATGGGCTGTTATGGGCATAAGAAGCAATATCATTATCAGCGCCTTTACTATAGTCCAAAATCTTCCTTGCATTTTATCTTATCATACCTCGTTCGATTATATGAGTTGTTTTTTCTTTAATTTTTAAATTTTGTAATAATAATAAAGATCCGTTTTTGTCTTGACATTGTCAAACACATTTTGAAATAGTTCGCTATTTCATCAACTTTTGTGATCTGAGCCTATATTTGAGATTTGGGCAAATTCGACCTAAATCTGTGCGCCTACTTGGGGAAGTTAATTCGTCCACGTTCCTTATCAAAAGAAAGGAGCTGACAAAATGAGCGCATATTGTGGAATAGATTGTTCAAAGTGTGAAGGCTATTTGGCTACCCAAGCAAACAGTGACACAAAACGCAAAGAGTGCCCATGCCCCAACGAGACCGGAATCGTTTTCATGGAAAGGCAATCGTGGAAAAGGGGAAAGGTTGGCTATGGTGGGGACAAGCAAATTGCCGAGTTGCTCAACATTGACAGGAGGACAGTAGCCAAAGGCAGAATTGAACTATTAAATGATGAAGTTGATCTTGATACAATTCGAGAAGCAGGTGGAGGCAGGAAGCAGATTAAAAAAAAATTCCAGAAGTAATTGATAAAATCGAAGAATTAATGAAATATGAAACAGCTGGTGATCCTATGAGTGATTTAAAATGGACACGAAAGACTACAGCGAAAATCGTAGATGCGTTAGCATTAATCAATATCGCTGTTAGTAACCCAACAGTTGGAAAAATTCTGAAAAATTTAAATTTTTCGTTAAAGACCAATGTTAAATCGATTGCAAATGGAGGCAAGCCAAGAACAAAAAAAGAAAATGAGGATCGTAACAATCAATTTGAATACATCAATAAAATGATAATCAAATTTGCAAAAAGGAGAATGCCAGCAATCAGCGTCGACACGAAAAAGAAAGAGCCAATTGGAAATTTCAAAAATCCTGGAACAAGATATAAACGTGAAGCAGATTTAACAAATGATCACGATTTTTTAACATATGCAGCAGGAATAGCGGCATTATACGGAGTATATGATCAACAAAAAAAATAAAGGATTTGTTTCAATAGGAATGTTCATCAAGGAAGGAAAAACAATACAGCGGGTGTAAACATCAAGCAGCCCAACAGTCGATTATTCAGGTTTTTGGAAACTATAAAATACCGTAAACTATCACCAATAGGTTGCTTGTAACCCAGGTAATGATAGCGATCCACATATTCATTCCATAAGGATACTTCTTTTTTATCCTTTACGATCCGTAACTCTAAAGGTGCTATTTCCTCGAGTGAGCATAGTATACGGGATTCTTCCACTGTTTTATCTGACCAGACAATTTTTTTTGTGACACGTTTTTTCTTGATTTGCTTTTGAGGTAATTGTATATAACCTAAATTTTCAAGCTGTTCCAAAGCAGTTAAGCAGGAATTTATTCTGTCAGAACCTTTTGGTGTTACCCATGACAGGTGTTCGCAAATAGTAAATGCTAATTCGGTTCGACTTAAATCAGGAAACATCTTCACAGTTTCTTGAACTTGACGCAGTTCTTTTTTTGAAAAATATCTCCCTGAAAGCGTTAAGGGTTTTGAAATAGCACATTCCATATAATACCACCTAAGGGGGGTATCCACTTCGCTCTCGTAAAAGAATCGAAAATTACTAAAAAAACAGTTGGTTGTGGACAAAACTTGGCCATTCGCATCCATACTGAGAATATAATGATAATTCAAGGGATTAGGCAGTAGCGAGGAGAGCGAAGTGGATACCCCCCTTTACCACCTTATGAATCAAAATTAAGTTGATGTTATTATCTCGAATGTGTTTGATAATGTTAAGACAAAAATGTATCTTTATTCTTATTATATCAAAATTTAAACAAATTTAAATAGTTATAGCTGTTTAATAAATCTTTAAACTATTTGTTTTTAAATGAATGCCATTGCCCCAGAGGGGCCGGCTTTGGAAACCCCTGGAAGGGGATACAATGCTTTACCTCCAGAGGGGGCAAAGTTGAGTTGTTCCTAATAGTAGTTAGAACAATTTCTTCTGAACTTGTTCTTCTCGGCGTTCTTTTGCTTCCTGGTACTTCACATATTTGCGAATCATTTCTGAATCCAAGCCTACTGTATCCACACAGTAACCCCTGGACCAAAAATGATTACCCCAATAGGGCTTTTCTCTCAGATGCCTATATGTGTTCAGCACCCGAATAGATGTTCGTCCCTTAATTGTGCCAAGGTAGTCCGAAATAGATATTTTAGGAGGAACCATCGAAATCAAATGAACATGATCTACCTGAACATTCAACTCTACTACCTCGCACTTCAACTGTTCAGAATATGCCCGAATACAGTATGTTACAAGATCGGCAATCTTGCCCGTTAGGATTCGGTATCTATATTTCGGCGTCCAAGCAATATGGTACTGGCAATGCCATATCGTCTGTGATAATTTTCGAAAACGGCTCATATGTTACTCCTTTCATGCTGTTGGGGGGACAACTCAAGTTTGCTTGTAACAATAAACCGCTCAGAAGGCAAAGCCTCTGGACCATAACCTTGCTCAGAGAGCAAGGATTTCTACATCGAATTAAAGATTTTGAAGTATCAGAAACGCCCCGATAGTTGTCATCTCTCCACTTGGTAACTGCTAAACGAATTTTGTAAACCAATGGCGGCAACAGCTTTTCGTAAGCCTTTTTAAAAGCGTCCATTTGGCTTTATGTCGGAGCCCAACGTTCATTGGGTGTAAGTATCTTAAATGGATCTGATTTTTTCATTGTTAATGTTGATATTTTATCGTAAATATTTATTTTTAGGCTTACGGCTTCTAAAATTCATTATTTTTAATAGGTTATGCCTGTTTTTTGTTAAATATTTGTGCGTTAACCGTATAGGCATTGATTGAACCTTAGTTGAAAAGGAGGAAAATTATGTTTGATATCATTAAAAAGGTCATGCTAACGGGAGTAGGGTTGGCCGCCATGACTAAAGACAAGGTAGAAGAACTGGCCAGGGATCTTGCAAAAAAGGGGAAGTTGTCGGAGAAAGAGGGAAAGAAATTAGTTGATGATCTGTTGAAAAAATCGGAGAAGGCCAAAGATGATCTGGAGAAAGATATAGAAAAAATGGTAAAAAATACTATGAAAAAGATGAATCTTGCCGGAGCGGAGGACTTGTCAAATCTGACGAAACAAGTAAAGAAACTGGAGCAGGCTTTGAAAGAAAAAGATTCACAGAGCTGATGTTAAGCATCCGAAAAATCGGCATAATCGGCCGAGCCTATCGTCACCTGAACCGATACCGTCATATCCTTACAGTATTGTTTAAATACGGCTTTGGGGATCTGGTGGACATTCTGAAGATCGAACAGTATCTTGAAATCGGTCTTCAGATGATTTCCAGAAAACGACGAGAGCAGGTCGAAAAACTCAGCAGAGCGGAACGGGTACGGATGGTTATGGAAGAGCTTGGCCCGACCTTTGTCAAGTTGGGCCAGATACTTTCCACCCGTCCGGACCTGATTTCCGTTGAATTTATACATGAACTTTCAAAGCTCCAGGATAATGTCCCTCCCTTTCCCTATATCGAAGCCAGGCGAATTATAGAATCCGAGCTTGGCAAGCCGCTCGAAGATATATTCCGGCACTTTGAGAATACACCCCTTGCCGCAGCCTCCATAGGCCAGGTTCACAGAGCGCAGTTGAAGGACGGAGAGGAAGTGGTAGTCAAGGTTCAACGTCCCGGCATCCGCAAAACCATTGAAGTCGATCTGGAGATTATGCTCCATCTCGCCTCCCTTATGGAGCGACATTTAGAGGAATTGCAGGTACACCGTCCTGTCAGGATCGTGCAGGAATTTGCCCGTACCCTGGGAAAAGAGATAGATTACACCATAGAAGCCTTGCATATAGAAAGGTTTGCCCGCCAATCTATGGCTGACCCGACTGTTTATGTCCCCAAAATTTTTCGGGATATAACAACAGAACGTGTACTTACCATGGAGTATATTGACGGAATCAAGGCATCCGAGATTGATCGTATTGAACGTGAAGGACTGGACAGAAAGATTATTACAGCGCGAGGGGCTGACCTGATTCTAAGGCAGATATTTGATCACGGTTTTTTCCATGCTGATCCCCATCCCGGAAACATCTTTGTCCTGCAGGACAATATTATCTGCTATATTGATTTCGGCATGATGGGGGCCATTGACCGACAGACCCGGGAGGATTTCGCAGATCTTATCTATACAGTGGTAAACAGGGATGAATCCAGGGCCACGCAGATGCTCCTTAAGCTCACCGAATATGATGAAAAACCGGATGTACGTCCTTTGGAAAGAGATTTGACGGATTTCATAGGGCAGCATCTTTATGTGCCGCTCAAAGACCTGCAAATGGAAAAACTTCTCCAGCAACTCCTGAAAATTCTTTCCAGACATCGTCTGCAAATACCGCAGGATCTTTTTCTTATGATGAAAGCATTGGCTACTGTGGAGGGAATTGGACTTTTGCTTGATCCTGATTTTGAAATGATCAAGCAAATCACCCCATTTATCCGGCGAGTCAAGATGGCCCGCTATCATCCTAAACGAATGGCAGATGACATTGCCAGGTCCGGTGTTGAGTTTGTTCAACTCATGCAGGAAATTCCAGGAGAAACGCGTGAGATCTTGAAACAGATGAAGCAAGGCAAGATCAAGATGGAGTTCGAACACAAAGGGCTTGAGCCGATGTTATCCACCCATGACCAGATCAGCAATCGGATTGCTTTTGCTATTGTCATAGCTGCTCTTATAATAGGCTCCGCATTAATCGTTCTTTCCAAAACACCACCTTTCCTGTTTGGCATTTCTTTTATCGGCATCATCGGTTTCCTGGCAGCAGCGGTCATGGGGTTATGGCTCCTTATAGCGATTCTGAAAAAAGGAAGGCTTTAGAACCCTTGAAGCAGGGGGAAGTTAATTCATCCACGTTTCTTAATCTACAATCTTAAAATTCCAGACCTTGTCTTTGTAAATGTCCCTTAGTTTTCCGGAAGCTTTTTCCGGTGATTTGGTTCTCCATGTTAAGGCTAAATTCCCATGTGCCATATTTTCAACCTCATATGTCCAGCCATCTTCTTTTTGTACAAGAATCAATGAAACAATTCCGCTGTACTTTTCCCCTTTTGTACTGACTTCTGCTTTATGAATTATAATATTTTCTTCAATCACAGCTATTTTAACTCCAGTATTTTTTTAATTGTTAGACCACATTATTCTTATGCGTGGCCTTCCGGTAAGGATTCGCCCAAAAATAAATTTACATTTTCAGGTGTCGAGGCACTCGCATGACAAGACGCAAGGAGGGCGAATAGCGAGCTATTTAACCGACGAGCAACGCAGTCGTGCGGGATGGATCGGCGCATCAAAATGTGAAGTTATTTTTGGGCGAGTCCTAAAGTTTGTTGGAAGTTAATTCGTCCACGTTCCTTATTAGCTTTTTATTGCATAAAAGGCATTGAGTAAAGAGATTTTTTTATTAGATTGATTGAAAAAACTTTTACAACCTGTTTTTTTTCTGTTTATTTTTCTCCGGTCAGAATTATACGTTCCTTACCAGTGGACAATTGGTAATCAAACACAAAACAAAACGAATAACTGTTTCTATTCCTATACTATCAAAACGACTTTAACCAAATCTGTGTAATCTACGTAATCTGCGGATCAAAACAACTTTAACTGAATTCCGGTTTTCTTGTTTGTCTTTTTAAAATAGTGCTCCTCATTTTTTTTTAAGCTCATTTCTATATCGTTTATAAACGGAGACGCCTCTCTTGCAAGCATTTTTCCATAAACTCTGCGTTTTGTTGCATATGTAAAATAAAGTTTTTCTTTTGCACGAGTCATTGCTACATAAAACAACTTTCTTTCTTCCTCAATGTCCGGTTCTTCGTCTCCGTATTTTCTCATCGGTATAAATCCATCTTCGCTACCGGAAATAAAAACTACCGGAAATTCAAGACCTTTGGCTGTATGCATAGTCATTAGTGAGACTTTTTCTGCCCTGGAGGAATAAATATCCGTATCTGTATGAAGCGCTATTGATGAGAGAAAGTCGGTGGATTTTACATCATGATTACGGATCATAACAATTATATCGTTTAAGGCTTGTTCTGTAATTATATCTTTGATTTTTGTTTTTTCAGATAAATACAAAAGTTTTTCCTCAATCGTTAAATTTTTAATCTTTTCTTTTATTTTCACGATGTTAATAATAAAATTGTAAAGCTTCTGCTGGCTCGGCCTGCTAATACCATCAACAGGAAAACGACAAGTCTTTAACATAGCTTCCTTAAGGGAAAACTTGTTTTTATAACACCATGTTTTGAATGTTTGCATGGTTTTTTTACCGACACCTGCTTTTGTTAAATATATAATTCTTTCAAAATCAAAATAAGATCCTCTCCCATCAATTATTTTTAAAAAAGATAACAGCTCTGAAATACCTTTTGAATTAAAAGCATTTTCTCTGTTTATTATCTGATATGGAATGTTGGCCATATTAAAGACATCTGCAATAATTTTGCTTTGAATCCAGGATCTAAACAACACGGCAAAGTCTGAAAAACCCATCTGGTTTTTTATACAAGAACTATCAACACTTCCGTAGTCAATGGAATGAAATCCTATGCCTCCTACCATTTTTTCGATTATCTTACCAATAGCTACGGCCTCAGCCTTTTCCGAACCACACTCAATAATATTTATTTTTTTTGACCCTTTAATATCGGAATAAACACGTGAGACAGAACCTGATATATTGTAATCTCTATGATTCTTTATGGTCTGGTATGATGCTTCAAGTATGGTTTCGGTTGATCGATAGTTTTGATTTAGATTTATAATTTCAGCTTCAGGGTAGTCTTTAATAAAATTTTTAAAATAACGAACATCTGAACCCCTGAATCCGTATATTGACTGGTCCGGATCACCGATAACACATATATTGCCGTTAGACGTTGTAAGGGCTTTTATAATTCTATATTGACCTTTGTTTAAATCCTGATATTCATCAACAAATATATGTTTGTATTTGTCTTTATATTTTTTACAGAAATCCATATCTGATTCTAACAGCCCTACTATATTAAAAATCAAATCTTCATAATCGTAAAGCTTCTCAATTGATAAAATATTTTGATATTCCTTATAGATAGCTGAAAATTCTTCTCTTTCCGACTCATTTATTTCTTTTAAATTGTCTTGCGGATAAAGTAAGTTCTGTTTAGCGGAAACAATCATATTTAACAAAGCCGATGGTTTTGTTGAAACCTTAACTCCTTTAATTTCAGCCTGCTTTATTGCCTCTATTATTAGTATTTTCAGATCAAAATCATCTATTATTGTATAATTTTTATCGTTATTCAGATTTTTTAAAATTTTAAAACAAAAAGAATGAAATGTAGTAACTTCAGGCAACTCTTTTGCTTTATCCATTAATAACAAAAGCCTGTCCCTCATTTCCCGAGCTGCTTTGTTTGTGAACGTCACAGCAAGTATATTCTCAAAAGAAACTTTTCTTTCTGTGATGATATAAGCAATTCTATGTGTGAGTGTAAGTGTTTTACCTGTGCCGGGACCGGCTACAATCAGCAAGGGGCCGGTTTTATGCTTAACTGCTTTGAGCTGGTTTTTATTAAGTGAATCAAATATATTTTTTTGCTTACTATGGTTTATTTGATCCGGCTTTTTAGAAAACCCTGATGTTTGTTTTTCCGGAATTTTACATTTTTTTTGCGACTGCAAGGGTTTAAGTAAAACAGGAACCTCAAACAATTGTTTTTGTCCAAGAAGTTTTTGCTTCTCGTCTTGTTTAAAAACCCTTACCTTTCCATATTCTCCATCATATCCCGGAAAAATAATAACCTTTTGTTTGCGCATCCGGTTAATAGCCTCTCCAAGTAAGGGAATACGGGCTTTTTCAATATTATTTACAGAAAGATTATGAAGTATTTCAAGTTCCGGCCCAAGAGATTCAAGTGCGGCCATATAGTTTCGCTGAACCTTCTTGGATTTTGGTCCTAGATTTAAAATTTCTGATAATATTTCTGCGAGAGGAATATGATTATAATATGGATGTGTTTTTGAGGGTTTTAAACCTTCCGGGCGGTCAGCCAACTCTTCAACCCTGTATAATACGCCGAGAGTCAGCGGTTTTCCACATACATTACACAAACCGTTATTTGCTATGCTTTGATTCGGTTTTAAACAAACTTTACATTTTCTATGTCCGTCAAGATGATACTTTCCCTCTTCAGGATAAAACTCAAAAGTTCCCAGGAATTCTTCAGGATTACCTAATTTTATTGCGGACATAATTTTTGGATAAGAAAGTATTGTATTAAAAATATTTGCTTCCCGGCCAAGATTTAAAGGGGAATGAGCGTCAGAATTTGACACAAGCGTAAGACCGTCCAATCCTGAAATTCTCCAGTTCATAAGGGGATCCGAAGAAAGACCGGTTTCTACAGCAAAAATATAGTGTGAAAGGTCTTCAAAACACTCCTCAATTGAATCAAAACCTGATTTTGAACCAAAAAGCGAAAACCATGGTGTCCATATATGTGCAGGTATAATGAAGGAGGAATCCGATATTTCAATAATTATCTCCAGAAGATCCCTGGCATCTAATCCAAGGATAGGTCTTCCATCTGATTTTATGTTGCCGATTTTATCTAACTTTAAATTTAATTTATGTACGGAATCAAGATCCGGCATAACTACAAGATTGTGATTTTTTCGAATCTTACCTTTTTTTTTATATATATTGCTAATCTCGGAAGTTAAAATAAAGCGGACTTTATTACGACATGACAATGGAACTTTTTCATCGCATTTTTGAGATAATTCATCCTTTAGTTTAAAAAGTCCTTCTTCAGCCGGCTGTAATTTTTCTTTTATTTCTGAAAACCATTCGGGGTGTGTAAAATCACCAGTACCAACAACTGTTATTCCTTTAAATTGAGCTGAAATATATATATTCTCAAGATCCATATTTTTTGCTGTAGCTCTTGAAAATTTAGAATGAACATGAAAATCCGCAATAAATTTCATAACTCAAAATTCCTGTTTTGATTTAAGGAACGTGGACGAAATAACTGATCACCCCAAAAAACATTAATTTGTCCACTAATTTCACGAATTAGCACTAATCATTAGTTTCTATCCAAAAAACATTAATTTGTCCACTAATTTCACGAATTAGCACTAATCATTAGTTTCTATTTAGTGTAAATTCGTGAAATTAGTGGACAATAAACAATCAGTTGATTTTCAAATAATTTTTTATCTCCTCAATATGCTTTTCCATATGATCATAATTGCTGGTATTAGACAGTATCATAAGGTGCTTGGATGCATCAATCGGAGATTCGCCCCTGCTGTCTAAAAACATTTTATACCAATTGGGCAAATTTTCATTATAGCTCGCAGAAAGCTCAACAGAACTTTGTTTGTTTTCCTTATTCCATTTTTTCATCTGTGACTTTATTTTTTTATCAATAAAGTCATTATCTTTGGATTTAGAATAATATTTAAGAGTTAACTCTACTTTATTTTTTATCTTCCGGTATCCTGAAATTGGGCGTATCCAGAATTGTATTATTATATACCCGAAAGCTCCTGCGACAAAACTGATTATTGCTACAAAATATATAGATTCCATAGATATTCCTCGTTCAGGATTCAAGGGTTTACTTCAAATTGAGAACTTAAAAGTTATAATTATAAAATCTTGCGCCTGATTTCAAAATAAAGTAACAAGGCTTATGTATCAATCAAGAACAAGAAAACGGAACCGCTCCTCGGTGATCTGGTTGAGTTTGTCCAGCTCCCTTTTGAAGTCTTCATTATCAAGAAGTGCCTGACGGAGTTTTGTAAATGTCCACATTATTTGTATATTTACCTGAACAGCTCTTTCGCTTTTTAATACAGAAGAAAGCATCAGTACACCATGCTCTGTAAAAACAAATGGTTTAATACGTAATCCCATTAAATCCTGATTGGGTATCGCAAATTGCGATCTCCAATTTTTCAATTCCTCGACTTGTTTTGCTCTCTGGCCGTAACGGTCAATTCTTTCTTCACGCTGTTCCAAACGGTTCGGGTCAGAACCTTCCCTGATTAAATTTCCCCTGCCATGAATCTCTTTTCTCCAAAGTGTCTTTTATAAGGGCAAGTGTTTTCATTTTATTAAGTGACCATGCGGGCGCCGCCAGTTCTTTATAATGTGGATCCCCTGTAAGACGCTGAATTACCATATTTTCAGGTATCAGTTCTAAAAAACCACACACAAGATTTACATATTCCTGCTGTTCAAGGCATTTGTAATCTCCGGCATTATAAAGTTTTTCAAGCCTGGTTCCTTTAACAACGTAAAGAAGATGCAGTTTGATACCATCTATTCCCAAGCCCGCTATAGCTCTTGCCGTCTCAAGCATTTGCTTTTTATTTTCATTCGGGAGCCCAAGTATAACATGGGCACAAATTTTTATGTCTGTAGTCTTGGTAACATCAATAATATCTTTGAAACATTTAAAATCATGGCCCCTGTTTATAAAGGCAAGTGTTTCATCATGAACAGACTGGATACCATATTCTATCCAGATTAGATAATTTTTTTCATAGCTCTGCAAAAGCTCCAGAACAGGTTTGTCCACACAGTCGGGTCTTGTACCGATAGACAGCCCGACAACATCATCCACTGCAAGAGCTTCATCATAGAGGCTTTTCAATTTGCCAACCGGAGCATATGTGTTAGAAAAAGACTGAAAATAAGCAATAAACTTTTTTGCCTTATACCGCTTAGAAAGCGCTTTTTTACTTTTAATTAACTGGTCTTTTATTGTAAGCCCTTTTGCGTAAGCGCCCGTTCCCGATCCTTTTGAATTACAGTATATGCATCCGCCGGTTGAAATCGTACCATCCCTGTTCGGACATGAAAGCCCTGCGTCAATGGTAATTTTCTGGACCCTGCATCCGAATATCTTCCTGTAATATGTGTTTAAATCAAAATATCTATTAGTCATGTTAATAACTACCATAATCACCGAAGATAAAATCCCAATTCTTTATCATACGACTGTGTATCTGTAAAGCAACAGCCGATAAGCTGATTGTTGGCAGATTTAACTTCAACTTGTTTGCGAATGACAGTTTTATTCGTATCATCAAGCGTGAAAATCACTTCCAGCATATCGCCGATTTTAATATCACAGACAGTCAGCATTGAAAAATTAATACCACTGTGTGAAACATTGTTAACAATAATTTTATGCTGAAGATGGTCTCTCAAAAAGGTAAAATGGCCGCTCAGTTTTGTTTTTTTTCGAAAATATTCTCTGAACTCTAATGTACATAAAAATGACTTCCCACATTTACAGCGGCACCTCAATGTTTTGTTGAGATTTATAAATTTCGTTACATCAAGTTGTTTCGCGTGACCGCAACTCTGGCAAATCACAGTGGCCAGATTGTTTTTATCAACAAAGATTTTGATCTTCTTTTTTTCCTGTGCATCTTCCATCATAAGCCTCTTATAAATGTAAGTCGTTTCGGAAAGGTATTCGACACTGATTTCCAAAGTAGATACATAGATTTGGGTCAAATTTATTCGATCTTAAATAACAAAAGTTGATGGAATAGCAAGCTATTTTGATATTCCTTCTATTTAGTGCCCGAACGAAAACTAGAAAATTTTTTCAAGTTCAAGGAAGGTTTAAATTTTAACCGCAGGAATACATGGCGTATTTTGAGGATTAAAATTTAAACCTGACGCAGAAATTGGGAAAATTAGCAGTTTTCGTTCAGGCACTGATTTAATAACACGATCACAGCAGGTGTAATTGAATTTGATATTTTTTGAGAATTGGTATAGAAAAGTATTGTTTACTGGTAATCTTTCTATCTAAGCGAAGCTTATTGGCTTATTTTACAAAGACTTTTTTGAAGATGCAAAAGATGAATCTGAAGATAGTTATAGCTCTTCCGGGGATTTCTTAACGCGAGAATCGGTGTTCATGAGATAAAATCCCAATTCCTTATCATACCACTGTGGACATGTAAAGTAACAGCCGATAAGCCGATTGTGGACAGATTTAACTTCAACTTGTTTGCAAATGACAGTTTTATGCGTATCATCAAGCGTGAAAATCACTTCCAGTATATCGCCAATTTTAATATCACAGACAGTCAGCATTGAAAAATTAATACCCTTCCGTGAAACATCGTTAACAATAATTTTATGCTGGGAACGGTCTCTCAAAAAGGTAAAATGGCCGATCATTTTTGTTTTTTTTCGAAAATATTCTCTGAACTCTAATGTACATAAAAATGACTTTCCACATTTACAGCGGCACCTCAATGTTTTGTTGAGATTTATAAATTTCGTTACATCAAGTTGTTTCGCGTGACCGCAACTATGGCAAATCACAGTGGCCAGATTGTTTTTATCAACAAAGATTTTGATCTTCTTTTTTTTCTGTGCATCTTCCATCGTAAGCCTTTTAAATAAGTTGTTTCGGAAAGGTATTCGACACTGATTTCCAAAGTAGGTGCATAGATTGTGGGTCAGATCTGTTCAATCTTAAATAACAAAAGTTGATGGAATAGCAAGCTATTTAATAACACGATCAAAGCAGGTATAATTGAATTTGATATTTTTTGAGAATTGGTGTAGAAAAGTATTATTCGCTGGTAATCCTCAACTATGCATCACAGCTTCAGGCCGCCTTTGCCTAATCTCAAATCCAGCCTCAAATCCCAAACATATTGAAATAGCTTGCTATTCCATCAACTTTTGTGATCTGAGCCTATATTTGAGATTTGGGCAAATTCGACCCAAATCTGTGCGCCTGCTTGGGGGAAGTTAACCGGTTAGCGAAAATATTGTTGCTATACGAAACATAATTATCACATGAGCATATACCATAAAAAATACGATATCATTGTTATAGGTGCAGGCCATGCAGGATGTGAAGCTGCGCTCTCATCAGCTCGAATGGGTTGCAGTGTTCTTCTGGTTGCCATAGATCTGGATAAAATAGCGTCAATGCCCTGCAGCCCATCAATAGGCGGTATAGCCAAAGGACAGATGGTAAAAGAGATTGATGCCCTGGGCGGTGAGATGGCAAAAATTACAGATAAAACAGCAATACAATACAGAACGCTGAATACCAAAAAAGGCCCGGCAGTCCATTCATTCAGGACTCAAAACGACAAAATTCGTTATCAGGTGGCCATGAAGGCTGTAATAGAGAAACAGCCGAATCTGGATCTCAAGCAAGCAATGATCGAACGTCTTGTTATAGAAAACAACAGCATAGCTGGAGTTGAAGATTGTACAGGATTCGGTTATCAGGCCAAAGCGGTAGTTCTTGCTACAGGAACATTTTTAAGCGGTCTTGTTCACATAGGATTTAATTCATTTAAGTCCGGAAGGGCCGGTGAGTTTGCTTCTTATGGGTTGCCTGAACATCTTAAACAACTGGGTTTTCAGCTCGGCAGACTGAAGACCGGCACACCTCCAAGGCTAAAAAAATCAAGTATTGATTTTTCAAAGTTCAACAAACAAGACGCTGACTATGATCCTGCGCCGATATCTTTTTTTACAAAAAAAATTACTCTGCCGCAAATGCCAAGCTATCTCGGGTATACTAATAAGAACAGCCATGTGATAATAAAAGACAGCCTTAAATTTTCTCCCCTGTATAGCGGAATTATAAAAGGTATTTCCGCCAGATACTGCCCCTCATTCGAAGATAAAATCGTAAAGTTTCCGGGTAAAGAGAGGCATCAGGTTATTCTGGAACCGGAAGGACTTGAGACAGACGAAATTTATGCCAGTGGTCTTGGAAACAGCCTTCCAATGGAAATTCAAATTCAGTTTGTCAGATCGGTTGAAGGACTGGAAGAGGCTGAAATCATGAGGCCTGCATATGCTATTGAATATGACTACATAAATCCTGTTCAGATTAAACCTGTTCTTGAAACAAAATTGATTTCAGGGCTGTTTACTGCAGGCCAGATAAATGGGACTTCGGGTTATGAAGAAGCTGCTGCGCAGGGACTATGGGCAGGAATTAATGCTGCATGCAAGATTCAGAAAAGACCTGCTTTTATTCTGGACAGGTCACAGGCATACATAGCCGTAATGATAGATGACCTTGTTACCAGGGGAACGCTGGAACCATACCGAATGTTTACATCAAGAGCGGAATACAGGCTTATGCTGCGCGAGGATAATGCAGATTTAAGGCTGATGGAAACAGGGCATTCACTCGGTCTTATTGACAATGATGCATTAAAAGATGTTAAAGAAAGACAAAAAATGATAACAAAAGAAATAAATAGAATAAAAGGAACAATAATTAAACCGTCAAAAGAAACAAACAACTATTTACTCAGTCGCGGGACAAAACCCATAAACGATGGAATATATCTTGATCAAATTCTTAAACGATCTGAAATTGATTATCAAACTATAGAAACACTGGCCAAGAGCCCTTACGATATAAACAAAAAGGTCTCACAACAGGTAGAAATAGAAATAAAATATGAGGGTTATATAAAAAAGCAGCTTCGAGAGATAGAAAAGTTTAAAAACTTAGAGAGGATAAAAATCCCGAAAGATTTCGACTTTACAAAGGTTTATGGTCTTTCAAATGAACTTAAGAAAAAGCTTTCTTCTATAAAGCCAAATTCGCTGAGCCAGGCATCCCGTATGGAAGGTATCACCCCTGCCGCACTTTCCGTACTCATGGTTGCCATTAAAGCCTTTAGCTGAAGGCTGAAGGTGGGTAAGCTGAAGCTTCCTGCCAGCCTTCAGGCTTCAACCTATTCATCTGAGTAGTTACAATGAGGAAATATTAAAATGTCCGAAACGGATTATTATAAAATACTTGGTGTAAACAAAAATGCTACCAACGCTGAAATTAAGAAGGCATATCGAAAGCTTGCCATGAAGTATCATCCCGACCATGCCAGGGATGATAAAAATGCTGAAGCTAAATTTAAAAAAATAAGTGAAGCTTACGCTGTCTTAAACGATAAAGAAAAACGTAAACAATATGACACATTCGGCTCAACTGGATTCCGTCAGAGGTATTCGCAGGAAGACATCTTCAGGGGATTTGACTTTACCGACATTTTGAAAGAATTCGGATTGGGAGGCAGAGGCAAAGCTGGTATGAAATTTTCATTCGGCGGCGAAACCCCGTTTGGTACTCATTCAAGACAGTGTCAGGCAAATATCAAGGGAACGGATTTTATATATGAATTACCCTTGACTCTTCAGGAAGTAGCAACCGGAACAAGCAAAACAGTACAATTTAAACGAGCGGGACATCCTGAAAAAATAACAGTTAAAATACCAAAAGGCATGGTAACCGGCAAAAAATTGCGTCTTGCCGGCAAGGGTGAGCCAAGTCCATATGGCGGACCTCCGGGAGATCTTTATATTCGTACCAGGGTTTATGATGATCCGGCATTCACAGTTAAAAAATACGATCTTTATGCAAACGCCGAGATAAAGATAAGCGAGGCTATCCTTGGAACCAGCATATCTGTTCCAACCATTGCTCACAAAAAATTAAGCGTTAAAATACCTTCCGGTACAAAACACAAAACCATGATGCGTCTTTCAGGCCACGGACTTCCTCATATGAAGGGCAAGGGGAAAGGCGATCTTTATGTGCTTGTTAATGTAACGATGCCAAAGAACCTTACAAAAAAGCAAAAAAATCTGATTGAAGAATTGGCTGATACAGGGCTGTAAAAAAGTAAGGAACGTGGACGAAATAACTTCCCCAACTATGCATCACAGCTTCAGGCCGCCTTTGCCAAATCTCAAATTCAGGCTCAAATCCCAAAAAATATTGAAATAGCTCGCTATTCCATCAACTTTTGTGATCTGAGATCAAATAAATGCGACCCAAATCTGTGCGCCTACTTGGGGAAGTTATTTCGTCCACGTTCCTAAAGTTATTGACAGTGCAGAGTTTTCAATGTACTGGTTTGCTTTATAAAGCTAAAATACTACAAAAAACGTAATCCTTCACGGCTTGAAACTTGAAAAGAATATTATGGCTGAGTTAATTCCTGTACTAAATGAAGATGAAATTAAGAAATTAGTTGCTGATGTTGCGCAAAACATATCAGATGATTATAAAGATAGCGAAATTGTTCTTATCGGGGTTTTAAAAGGTGCGTTTGTATTTATGGCCGATCTAATACGAAAAATCACTATTCCGGTTAAAATTGATTTTGTCGCTATTTCCAGCTACGGCTCAAATACTGTTTCATCCGGAAAAATCAAGTTAACAAGGGAAATTGAAATTGATCTTAAGAATAAGAACATTTTAATTGTTGAGGACATAGTCGATACTGGTTTAACTTTAAAATATCTCATTGATTATATAGAATCTTTTGAGCCAAAGAGTGTCAGGATTTGCGCCCTGCTTGATAAATATGAACGCCGTGAGACGAAAATAAATGTTGATTATCCGTGCCATAGGATAGAAAAAGGCTTTGTTGTAGGTTATGGGATTGATTACGCCGAAGATTACAGGAATCTACCTGCAATATATCATTTGAAACAATAAACCAGTGAGAACAGTTATGATTATTACATGTAATGAATGTGATACACGTTTCAACTTAGATGAAAGTCTTCTGAAACAAACAGGTTCAAAAGTTAGATGTTCAAAATGTAAAAATATTTTTACAGCATACCCTTCTTCGCTCTCTGAGGAATCAGACAAGTCAAGTGAAGTCGAAACAGAACTTGAAATCGCAATTACTGATAAAGAAATAGAATCGAACGAACAGTACAAGGTTGAAGAAGCCGCCACAGAATCTCAAGAAGAAATTGATTTTTCCGACATAGATAATTTCCTTGAGATGGATGTAGATTTAAAAGCCGAAAAAGAGCCAGAGGAACTGGATCTTGAAATTGATAAAACACCAGTTGAAACAGAAGCCGAACTTGAACCGGATATGGAGCTGGAACTAGATCTGGAAAACGAGATTGATGAAACACCCGTTGAAACAGAAACAGAAGCTGACTTTGAACTGGATATGGAGCCCGATATTGATGAAAATAAACAGAAAGATATAGATCAAGATGAAACCATTGAGAAATATACTGCTGAAAAAATAGCGGAGGAAAAAGAAACTTCAAAAGTATTTAATATGGGCACGCTATCCGATGAGCAAGAGGATGAAAAAGCGGTAAAATCCGTTGATAAAGTAGAAAAAAGTACATTAATCGAAGAGAGTAAACCACAATATACTGCTGAAAAAAAAAGGATAAGCAAGCCCGTTCTTTTATTATTGTTTGCAACGCTTTTGATTGGTGGTGCCTACGGTACATATGTGCTGATAAACAGCCTTGGGATTAATATTCCTTTTGTCAGCAACCTGTTAAAGCCTGAAGTTCAGGAAGCCGGCAATCTTAAAATTTACATTTCCGATATAAACAATAAATTTGTAGAAAACTCAAAAATCGGAAAACTTCTTGTAATTACAGGCAAAGCAAAAAATGGATATTCCGATGCCCGCAGTTATATAAGCATAATTAGCAAGCTCTATACAAAGGGAAAAATTCTTTCAAAAACGAAAACAGTTTACTGCGGCATTGTACTTTCAGAACTTGACCTTATAACTATGGAACTTGATTCTATAACTAACAGATTTTCTAACCGCTTCGGCGACAATAAATCTAATGTTAAGGTTAAAGCGGGCGCGATTATACCGTTTATGGTAGTATTCGCCGATCTTCCGGAAAATTTGGATGAATTTACAATTGAAGTTACAAAATCCCTTCCATTATAGAAATTATTTCGTCCACGTTCCTTAGTTTTCGACTTGACTTAAGATGGTTGATTTGTTAAAGAAGCCGTTGCCAAAATTTGGGATCCAAGGTTTGGGATTATTATGGCGATGTAGCTCAGTTGGTTAGAGCATACGGCTCATATCCGTAGTGTCCGGGGTTCAACTCCCTGCATCGCCACCAGCTTGAAATAAGGCCTTTCTGGTAGAATTCAGAGAGGCCTTATTGTTTTATTGCTTGAAAATATATCATAAATTATATAACTATCTAAGTTCAGGGTTCCAAAGTTTAAAGTATTAAAAATTTTTTATAACCTAAGGTTAGGTTTAAATAAATCTGATTTTATTTATGTTTTTTAGAAAGCAAAAAAAAAATGAGGATGGTCTCTTTAAAGGAGTTATGATAGCCTACTTTATTGTGGCACTCCATGTTATTTTAATTGCAGGAGTAGGACTATTAGTAATTTTTTTCCGAGGCATTATCAATTACTTCCTATGGATAGTTCTTGGAAGTTTAGCTTTTATCATTGCTTCAGCCTACC